>OIYG01002845.1_pt1 | contig 10412 bp, 5 predicted proteins | sample 1587861 | NCBI WGS metagenome assembly OIYG01 (sample SAMN03283272) | human gut metagenome | biome: human-associated habitat; material: feces | host: Homo sapiens | place: Peru | collected 2012 | reverse complement strand
TGGGGCAGATTTAAAAAACCTTTTAAATGAAGCAGCTCTACTTGCTGCAAGAAATAATAAGCCTGTTCACGAGCTGTAGATTTATTGCTCCAAAAATGGTAGACACCACGGATAAAACCAAAGTCGCGAGCCTGATTGAAATTAGAACGGAAATTCTCATCCAACCTGCTGGATCCCTCAGTACTCTTGATGATAACAAAACGCACAGGGCATCCCTTAATCATTGCATTCTTAAGTTGTTCCCAATCTATTTCTCCCTGATAATGAGATATATCTATGCCATGAATTTCATATCCTTCAGGATAAACCTCATCACCATAGAGTGCACGCCATCTAAAACCGGTAGGACCTACAAAAAAATGGTAAAACAAAAACACATACAGAACAACAATTGCTATTCCACCAAGCCACCAAGCCCAACGGGGATAACGGCTCCAAAACCCCGACGAGCGCCTAGACCTACGTCTACGAGCAGGTCGCTTCGCCGTGGTTCTCACCGGGGAAGAAGAAGTTTTCTTCACTCCACCACGTTTGTTGTTGTTGCTAGTTTGTTTGTTTACCATGATAATGAATTATATCACTAGTGTCCGGATAAAATCTCAGAAGAGGTAACCCTCTATATATTGAGACTCCGGACTATTAATACTTAATTCTTTAGTTACTTTGAATATGGAACGGATATCATCTTGCTTAAACAGAAGCGGACCAATAGACTTTGATATTGTATGAAGTGTCTGTGGAATATTGAAGTGTTTCTTCGCTATGATAAGTAGCAGATAATCACAAACAGCAATCCACAACTGAAGATAAACGGCATTCTCCGTAGTGCCATAGAACTTCTTAATATGTAGATGTTGTTTAATCCAGCGAAAGAACAATTCGACACTCCATCTTTCTCTGTAAAGTTCTGCAACTGTCAGAGAATCAATGGTTAAGTTGTTTGTAAGAAACCTATATACGTTGTTTGTTGCATAATCCTCGTATACTACCATACGGAGTGGTTCAGGATATTGTACAGAAGGTTTTAAACCTGTCAGACGTATAAGCTGGTCACTTATCAACCCAGTTGATTTGTCAACTTCATATTCCTCTATGATATTGTACAACATGTTGTCTTTTGCTCTGGTTACAAAGTATGCATGCTTAAGATGAAAGCACTCGTAAAGTTGCTTGAAAAAGATATAGCCTTTATCCATAAGGTAAAAGGCTTGTTCTTCAACAGGTATCATAGGCATTACCTTCGAATCATGTACAAGACCATTGGTCATGACAATATAAGAAGGTATACTACCTCTGAGGTCGATAAGAGTGTGCATCTTCACGCATCCTTCGCCATGATGAAACTCTGCCCAAGGAGATAACTCAAGACATATTCTTATTGAAGTACTGTCAAGAGCATAGACCATCTCATTCAAGCCAAGGCGAAAGTAGTCATCACGATATAACTCCTTAGCCCACTTGATGAGAACCTTGGCAAAGTCTCTGTAAATCATCCAATTCCTTTTCTCATTGGCTTCTGCCAATGTAGATTTAGGAACTGTACGAAGACCTGCATGGTAAAGACCTTTTCCGCAGAATTCAAGAGTCATCTCAATATCTCTGAGACTTGAACGGTCTGTGAATTGAGCAAAACTCATAATCTTGAACTGATCTAGACAAGTAAGTGTTTTGGCGTGCCAATCACCCTTGTAACGGTCAACACATTTTTGGAACTCATAACGAGAAACCAAAGACATAATCTGAGAAAATATGGTCTTTTTTGTACGCATCACAGTAAATCAGAGCCATTTGAGGCCCATCTGCAAAAGTACAAAATTTAATCCAAAAATTCAAAGAACGATATATTTAATTAATTTTCAACAACTTAGGCTACATGTTCCGGAATTTATCCGGACAGTAGTGATAAAAAAGGAAGAATCAATAACACTTCATTAAAAACATAAAGCGAAGCCCCTGTGCCTAAAAGAAGAGCACAGGGGCTTTACTTTTCATGCAAATTCTACAAGCTATTATTAAGCGCCATCAAGGCAAGTACAGCCTCATTGTATTCATTGATAACATCAGCTTGTTTCATTCTCATATCGATTGCCTCGTTCAAGGCATTCACATATTCCACATAATTGATTTCACCATTCTCATATTCCGTGGTACTCAGACGAACTATCTCATTGGCTTTATCAATATTCTCACCATTGTAATATTGCAACTTCTTCGTGGCATTCTGCAAACGGTTATACCCCAACCGGTAATCACGTTCTTTCTCGCGGCGTTCCTGCTGCATATTCAGCTCTGCCAACTCCCGGTCTTTCCTTGCGGCCTTCACCTTGGCCTTGGTGGCACCATAAAAAAGAGGTACCCCCACACCAATTTCAAAACCAAAGAAATTACCTTCTGTAAAACGCTGACGGTCGATATGATATGGATCCCAGCTGGAAATCAACAACTGCGAACGCAAAGCCAGAGAAAGCGATGGCGCATAACCGGTCTTTGCACTTTTTATCTCCTGGTCGAGTGCCTTCAGGCGGTCCTGCTGATACTGGGCATCAGCCGTCTGCAGGTAATTAAACGAACTACTGACAGATGAATCCAATATGATAAGATGAGACTCTGACGGCAATATAGGCTGGTCAGAATTCAGAAGATTCATCAAAATCATCTGCTGATTCTCTGCCTCCGACTTCACATTTCTCATTTCCAGCAGATTCTCATCACGCAGACGCTCTGAGGTTAGTACCTCCAACTGTCGGGTTTCGCCTGCCTTGTATCGCTTACCGGCAATATCACAATAACGATTCAATATAGAATCAAGACGTTGAAGAATACTCAGACGATAGGTCTGATACAGCATCGCATAGTAAGTAGAAGCAATTTCCTGCTTCAACTGTTGCCTGGACACATTCAATCTGCTCTTTTCCGCCTGCGTCTCTGCTTTCAACTGTTTCTTCCTAGCTGCATAGACAGTAGGAAAATCGATGCTCTGAGAGAAGGTAAGTCCATTATCTGTATCACCACTAGAAGCCGGATTCTGAGAAAAAGCCACCTCGGTTTTATCTACATCCCAAGCTGTTCCTTCCATTACCTTGGCACGTTCTATCGTTTTCCTTCCTGCCTGGAGCAAAATATTCTGCTGTTCAGCCAGATCAAAACACTGTTGCAAAGTCATTTTCTTCCCAGGCAAACTCGCATCAAAAAACTGGGCATGGACCGCTCCTGGCAGCAGCAATGTCATGACCGAGAATATTACCTTTCTAAATGTTCCTATATACTTCTTCATGATAAGTTATTTTTTAGTAAAAGTCTTGTAGATGGCTGGCAACACAAGCAATGTGAGCAACGTACTCGTTATCAAACCACCTATCACTACAGTAGCCAACGGGCGCTGCACCTCTGCACCATCACCCTGCGAAAGTGCCATTGGCAAGAAGCCCATAGAAGCAACAAGAGCTGTCATTAAGACAGGGCGCAAACGAACCATACAACTCTCGATGATGCGATGATGAATCACTTCAGAGAGATTGGCAGAAGTGTTATCAAGCGAAGCCTTCTCTTCCCGCTGCATCTGATTCATCTGTCCGATGAGTACAATGCCATTGAGAACTGCCACACCAAAAAGAGCAATGAATCCAACACCAGCCGAAATACTAAACGGCATACCCCTGAACCATAAAGCCCAAACACCTCCGATTGCAGCCAAAGGAATGGCAGAGAACACAAAGAGCGACTCACGAACATTCTTGACTGTAGCATAGAGCAGCAGCAAAATGACGACAAGCGCTATCGGTATTACGACCATCAGACGCTGGGTTGCACTCTGCAGGTTTTCAAATTCACCACCATAATTATAATAGTAGCCATCCGGCAGCTTCAACTTTTCATCGAGAATCTCCTGTATATCTTCAACGGTACTCTGCACATCTCTGCCCTTCACGTTGAATCCTACATAGATGCGACGGGCTCCATTTTCATGAGACACCTGTGCCGGAGCTGGCTCATACACGATATCCGCAACTTGTGAAAGAGGAATCTTAGAACCATCAGCCAATGGAATACTCAATTCCTGCAGGGACTCTGCATTACGCTGAGAAGGATCCATACGAAGCACAATATCAAACTTCTTGTCACCTTCATAAAGTGCGCCAGATACAGCTCCGGCAAAGGTGGTTTCCAAGACCTGATTGATTTCATCTACGCTCACTCCATAAGAAGCCATGCGTTCATGATTGTATTTCACCTGAATCTGAGGCAAACCCGATACTTCCTCTACAAAAATGCCACTCACACCCGGTACACGCTCTATCATCTTCTTCACCTTACCGGCTTCAGAAGTCAAGACATCAAGATCCTCACCGAAGATTTTGATAGCCACGTCCTGCTTGATACCCGTCAGCAACTCATTGTTGCGCATCTGAATGGGTTGAGAAATCTCAGCTTCCAAACCAGGAATCGCCTTCAAGGTCTCCTCCATCTTCTCCATCAACTCCGGAGTAGTTTCTGCAGACGTCCATTCAGCCTTCGGTTTGAGGGCAATCATGATGTCAGCACGTTCTACAGGCATCGGGTCTGTAGGAATCTCTGCACTACCAATGCGGCTCACCACCTGTTTGACTTCCGGATACTGCGCCTTCAGCAGCTTCTCTGCCTTGGTACAGCTCTCTACCATCTGAGAGAGCGAAGTACCTTGTGACATACTCATCTCTACAGCGAAATCACCTTCTTCCAAACTAGGAATAAACTCACCTCCAAGGAATTTGAAACCCACGATACTCACACAGAACAATCCGATAGCGGCAGTAATGACATCTTTATTGCGCGCCAACACCCAGTCAAGGACAGGTCGATACCAACCTTGGAGTTTCTCTATCATCTTGTCAGAGAATGTCTTTCGGTTATGTACTTTACGACTCAACAACAGTGAGCTGAGCATTGGCACATAAGTAAGCGAAAGAATGAAAGCACCAAGAATGGCAAAGAAAACAGTCAGCGCCATCGGACGGAACATCTTGCCTTCAATCCCCACCAAGGTCATCAGCGGAATATACACTATCATAATCATGATTTCACCGAACGCAGCACTCTGACGGATGCGAGAAGCAGAAAAATGCACCTCTTCATCCATCTGCTTCTGTGTAAGAGCAAATGGAATATTCTGTCCGCCATTCTGACTTTGAGCCAGATAAGCAGCTCTCACTTCGGGCTGTGAAAAATGGCCTGTATTAATATGTGTAACTACCGCCTCAACAATGATAACGGCTGAATCCACTATCATTCCAAAGTCGATAGCTCCGAGCGACATCAGATTGCCATCAATACCGAAAGTCTTCATCATACCGAAGGCAAAGAGCATACTGAGCGGAATCACGCTGGCTACCACCAAACCTGCACGCCAATTACCCAAAAAGATAACCAGCACAAAGATAACAATGAGTCCACCCTCAATAAGGTTTCTGGCGATGGTACCCTCTACTCTATCCACCAGGTTGGTACGGTCAATGAACGGCTCTATCACAACGCCTTCAGGCAGCGATTTCTGAATCTGCTGAATGCGCTCCTTCACATTCCGACTTACTTCCTGAAAGTTTTCACCCTTCAGCATGATGGCAATACCAGCTACGACTTCACCTTCTCCATTGCGGGTAACAGCACCAAATCTCGTCGCATGTCCTAACTGAACCTTAGCTACATCGCTCACCTTAACCGGTGTACCGCCAACTGTCTTCACCGTAATATTGGCAATATCCTTCAGGCTCTTGACGGTTCCGATTCCTCGGATATAATATTGGTTGGCATTTTCTTCGATATAGCTTCCACCGGTATTGGCATTGTTCTTTGCTAGCGCATCAAACACTTCGCTAACGGTAATATTGTTAGCATTCAGCTGGTCAGTATTCACTGCCACCTCATATTGCTTCACATAACCGCCCCAACCACTCACTTCTGCAACACCGGGAGTTCCTGAAAGCTGCTTTCTTACTATCCAGTCCTGCAAAGTTCGCAATTGCGTAAGCGAGTATTTATGCTCATATCCATCCTTGGCTCTTACCGTATAATGGTAGATTTCACCCAATCCGGTAGCAATCGGTCCCATCTCTGTATCGGTATTCTTTGGCAACTCTTTCTCTATCTGAGTCAGCACCTGACTCACCTGCGAACGAGCCCAATAAATATCTGCTTGATCATCAAACACCAAGGTGATGACGGAGAGACCGCTACGGGAAATACTTCTACGTTCCTGAAGCCTAGGAATATTGGCGAGCGCCATTTCCACAGGAGTGGTAACATATTGTTCCACTTCCTGCGCTCCGAGAGAAGGGGCTTGGGTTATCACCTGTACCTGATTATCGGTAATATCAGGAGTAGAATCGAAAGGAAGATGAACAAGCGACCAGATGCCCCATACCATTAGGGCTATAGAGAGAACTCCAATCACCAGCTTATGGCGAATGGAATAAGTAATCAATTTCTGAAACATAAGCTTTAATCTAAAATCTTTTACTGTCTATTGATGAATAATCAACTAAAGCTTAGTGAGCATGTTCACCATGTTCGCCTGTAAGCGATGCGAGATAAAACGCATTGTCGGTAACTATCTTCTTGCCAGCCTTCAGATGGTCGCAAAGCTTCACTTCTGTAAATCCACCGCCTGTTACGCCAGTGCTAACCTCATGTCGGGAGAAACTATACTCACCCTTCTTTGGTTCTCCATTGAGAGCAAAGACGTACTGCTTACCATCGGTAGAAACAATTGCTTCAGAAGGCAAGGCAAGACATCGCTGTGAACCAGTAGCAATCTGTCCACTCACATACATACCATCAAAGAGCTTGATATGATTGATACGACTTGTTTTCAATGACGCATCATCCATTTTTACGTGAACAGCAACAGATTTCGAACCGTCGTTAAAGTATTGGTTCATACCATAAACTGTACCAGACAGCTTGACTCCAGGCTGATTGGTCAAAGAGAAAGTTACGCGATTACCCACCTTCACCTTGGCCAAATCTTTCTCAAAAACATTCAGATCGCATTCCACTGCCTGAGTATTGCGAATTTTCATCAGTGGAGTCTGCATATCTGCATAACTGCCCAGACTTGCCGTCAACTGACTGACAACACCGGAGATAGGTGCACGAAGAGGAAAAGCCGTAGTAAACTTACCTTTGGCAACAGCCGAAGTAGAAATGCCCATCTGAGCGAGCTGTCTGCCAATACCCAAAAGATTGGCATGAGCCACTTGGTAATCTTTCCGTGTCTGCTGTAAGGTGCGTTTCACACCTGCTCCCTGCTTACTGAGCAGAAGTTGGCGCTCCCAATCAGCCTTGGCAAGTTCACACTCCTTGGCAGCAGAGTAATACTCACGCTGAAGACTTACCACATCTGTATTTTCAACAGTAGCAACAACCTGTCCTCTATGAACAAGCTGCCCTTCTTTTACAAAAATAGATTTCACGATACCGCCCATCAAAGAGGCAACATCACCCATCGCCTGTGCACGCAGTACGAGCGATCCTTTTGCTTCTATGGTGGCATCCATCTCGCACTCCACAGCCTCACCCATCTTCAAATCTACGGTGCTGACCTGCTTGGCAGTCAACGGGATATGATCAAAATCTACTTCTTCATGCTCATGCTCCTCGTGTGCATGAGCCTCAGAACCGGTCTGTTTCGCAAAGAAAGCGAATCCAGCCCAGGCTATCGCCGTAACGGCGACAATCAAAATGACTCTTTTCATGTTTGTCTTTTCTTCTAGTTTATAATTCTACACTACAATTTCACACAACGAATCTTATCAGAAATCCGTTGGCAAAAGTACACAAAAAATCTTGCAACTCAGTTGCATTCAAATCTTCAAACCGATTTCTGCAACCAAGTGGCAAACTTGTAAAATCATAAAATAGAAGGAGGTCCCCGTCTGCTATAGCCTGCCGCCAATTCCTCAGCAAGAGGAGAAGCAGCCACATGCTGCCATCTCACTGGAATGAGTGAGAGACGAGGGAGGGTTAAAAGGGAAGGACAAGACAAGACCACAAACTGATGGTTCTCATCTACCAGCAACTTGCGGATATTCTTCACCACCTTGGAATTGACTACAAACTGATGCATTTGACGAACGCTACAGTTCTCACGATCACCTTCGCTCTCCTGATCATGATGCTCAGTATGCTCATCATTGATATTGCCGTCCTGCTCACATTGTTCTTCTACCATACAGATACGCCCTTTGTGGTGATGATGTATCATCACCGTAGATAGCATGATACTCATGGTGGCTATCCAAAGACAGAATATGTACAGTATTCTCTTCTGCATACTAAATTTTTGCGCAAAATTACAGAAAAAAAGGTTAACCACCAAGAATAACAGATATTTTTATAGCATTTTTTCTTAAAAAAATAAAAAGACCTATACCAGAATCAAAATTATAGGCGCATTTATAAGTATTATTTCGTAACTTTGCAATCAAAATTAGTACAAATATAGAAATGAAAAAAATTTTTGCAGTTTTACAATTACTCCTAGTAGTAATGTTGGCGCAGGCGCAGATGGTGAACCCAGTCAAGTTCTCTACTTCGCTCAAGACCAATGGTACCGCAATAGCGGAAATCGTTTTTAATGGTAAAATCCAATCGGGATGGCATGTCTATTCTACAGGATTGGGAGCAGACGGACCTATCTCAGCTACTTTCAATGTCAACAAGATGGATGGTGTAGAGCTGGTTGGCAAACTTCAAGCTCGTGGTAACGAGATCAGTAAGTTTGACCCACTCTTCGAGATGAAGCTACGTTATTTTGAAGGCAGCGTTACCTTCGTTCAGAAAGTGAAGTTTGTCAAGCCAAACTACCATATCGATGCATACGTTGAATACGGTGCGTGCAGCGACCAGAATTGCCTTCCTCCTAGCGAGGCAAGTTTCAAGAAGAGTGGAAAATCTCCAGCAGTAGATGGCAAGGCTGAGACTGACAGTAAGGAAGCTACCAAGGCTAACGGTCCTGAAGTCATTGATGCCGTCAACGCCAACACCGACTCTTCTTCACTTCAGGGAGTAGCTGAAAAGATGGACAGTACAGCCAATATCGATGCTGCATTCTCTGTAGATAGTGATGACGCAAAGGCCTGGTGGGCTCCGGTAGTAAAAGAGCTTCAGGCTTTCGGTGGCAATAACGACATTGCAAGCCACTCACTCTTCTATATCTTTATCATTGGCTTTGTAGGCGGACTTCTAGCACTTGTCATGCCATGTATCTGGCCTATCATCCCTATGACTGTAAGCTTCTTCCTCAAACGAGCTAAGAACGATAAGAAAAAGGGTATTCGCGATGCTTGTACATACGGATTGAGCATTGTTGTCATCTATTTGGTTCTCGGTCTGGCCGTTACAGCCATTGCAGGTCCTAGCACCTTGAATGCACTCAGCACCAGTGCTGTGTTCAATATCATCCTCTTCCTGCTCTTGGCAGTTTTTGCTTTCTCTTTCTTCGGATGGTTTGAAATCAAATTGCCAGACAGTTGGGGAAATGCCGTAGACAGCAAGGCTTCAAGCACAACAGGTATGATCAGCATCTTCCTGATGGCTTTCACACTCGTGCTCGTAAGCTTCTCTTGTACCGCTCCTATCATCGGATTGCTTTTAGTACAGACTGTTACTTCTGGCGATTGGTTGGCTCCTACCATCGGTATGTTTGGTTTCGCTCTTGCCTTGGCTCTTCCATTTACCCTCTTCGCCTTGTTCCCATCATGGTTGAAGTCTGCTCCAAAGTCAGGTTCATGGATGGAAACAGTAAAGATTGTTCTCGGCTTTATCGAGTTGGCTTTCTCTTTGAAGTTCCTCTCTGTTGCCGATTTGGCATACGGCTGGCACATTCTTGACCGTGAGGTATTCCTCTCTCTCTGGATTGTCATCTTCGGTCTCTTGGGTCTCTATCTCATCGGCAAGTTGAAGTTCCAGGTTGACGCCATTGGTGGCGACATCCAGAAGCCTATGCCTGTACCTTGCATCATGCTCGGTCTCTGCTCTTTGGCTTTCTCAGTATATATGATTCCTGGACTTTGGGGTGCACCTTGCAAGGCTGTCAGCGCTTTCGCTCCACCTATCAATACACAGGATTTCAATCTCAATACCAAGACCGTAGAACCAGCTTACAAAGACTACGAAACCGGTATGGCTGCAGCTAAAGCTGCCGGCAAGCCTGTACTCATTGACTTCACAGGTTTTGGCTGCGTAAACTGCCGTAAAATGGAAGCATCTGTATGGACTGATCCTACCGTTGCTGATATTCTGACCAAGGATTATGTTCTCATCTCTCTTTATGTAGATGACAAGACTCCGTTGCCTCAGCCAATGGAAGTAGAATTCAATGGCGAGAAGCGTACACTCCGCACCATCGGAGACAAGTGGAGCTATCTGCAGGCAAG
>OIYG01002843.1_pt1 | contig 10415 bp, 10 predicted proteins | sample 1587861 | NCBI WGS metagenome assembly OIYG01 (sample SAMN03283272) | human gut metagenome | biome: human-associated habitat; material: feces | host: Homo sapiens | place: Peru | collected 2012 | reverse complement strand
CCACCAAGGTTACAGCCGTCAGCAAAACGGTGATAAATAGTGTAAAGTTCATAAATTTGTTATAACGTTATTTTGTTTAAATGCTTCTAAGCGGTTGCAAAGTTAACAATTATTTCTGAAACAAGACATAACTTTTAAAAAAAATTGTTTCAAAAACACGAAAAAAGGGAGAATGATAACCATTCCCCCCTTTACACGTTCTGAATTTTAGAAAGATAACTTCAGAAACGAAGTTTTTTAATGATGTTCTGGTACGATAGCTAAATAGACCAGATCATGGTCTGTGAGATTCTCCATGTAATGAGCATGATTCATCGGACAGTAATGCACCTGTCCCTGGCGAACCTCCTCTACGGTATCGTCATAATGGAAAGTAGCAGTGCCGCTTACCACATAGATAATCTCGCAGTTGCCCTCATGAGTATGAAGACCAGTTGATGCACCCGGACGCAAGGTAGAATACATAATCTTCACCTTATCGTCCACATAATTACGGGTATCGAGTTTACCCTTTCCACCCTTGAAGCCCTCCAGATGAGCCTCAGCAATCTTTTCAAAATCTATGACCATTTTTTCTGAAATTATAATGTAAATTGATACTATCTTGTTTTCAATTTGCAAAAGTAAGAAAAAATCATCATTTCACACCATAAAATGCACGAAAAAAAACTTATTTTTTAAGCACTTATCATTCTGCCACTTGTTTATAGCCCACAAGTCCATACCACAGTATCACAAACTCGCAGAAAAGTGGAATAAGCCAGGTGAACTGCCATGAACCTACATAATCAGCCAACAAACCCTGCAGAACAGGAAAAACAGCTCCACCAAACACACCAATCATAAATACGCCCGAAGCTCTGGAAGTATATTCTTTCAAGCCATCAACAGCAAGGGTGAATATACAACTCCACATCACACTATGAAATAATCCAACAGCAGCCATTAACCAAAGATTCTCTGTAAACATAGAGGTTAACATCAGGACAATAGCCGCAACTGAAACAAAGAGGAGCATGGGACGAGGTGCCACATTCTTCAAACCTGCCGAAACCATTCTTCCAACCAAGAATCCTCCCCAATAAAGGGTAGCAAGAAGGGCTGGTGAGAAGTCATATCCCTGTCCCATCAAATCCATCGCATGAAGATTCATATTATTGCCGATACCTACCTCTGTTCCCACATAGAAAAAGATAGTAATCACACCATATTTCAAATGACGGAACGACCAAATACTCCGTTGCTTTGATTTCTCTTCAACAGCAGATGAGGTCTGTACTGAAGCAACTGTTTTTCTTTCATTTTCCTTATCATCAGTAACATCTCTTGTACCTTCTATATCAGGAAGATTGGCTCTTGAAGTAGTCCAAGTAGTCAAGGCTATAACGAGCATCATAACCAAAAAAGGAATTGTTAGTTGATCAGCAGAAACACTTTCCAAAGAAACACCAGCAAACATCACTCCCGTAACAAAGAAAGGGGCTATCGTTGTACCGAAAGAATTCACAGCACAGGTAAAATTCATACGCTGCACAGGCTGAGTTCCCGGCAAAGGATAAGCTACGATATAAGGATTTATGACCACCTGAAGCATCGCTGCAGAAGTACCCATCAGATATGCTCCGAGTAGGAAGACAAAATATCCAAAAGGCACGAAATCCTGTGAAATTCTGACTCCTGCTCCACCCCAATATTCTGCTATGATTGCAGATGCAAGATAGAAAGCAAGAGCTAATACCATGACCATCATCGAACGGATAAGCGTCTTTTTATAACCTATCTTATTCAGCAAACGTCCCGTTTTTGCACTATTGAGCAAATATCCCATAAAGAAAGCAAAAGAAATGAGCGTCGCCAAGAAATTCCTGGTAGCGGTTACTTCTGAAAGGAAAGCTACCTGCAAAGGTCCCTGACACTGTCCATTGACAGTGGTGAGGAATCCCACGATAAAATATATGAATGTCAGGAGCAGGAAAGGTCCTGTACTCTTGAGTGTAATCGATTGTTTCATTTTCATCTAGGTTTTTATAAGAGATTTAATTATCATTAGGTGTTCCGACGGATGCCAAAATCCATCGAAAGCACCTAATCACTAACGCAAAAGCTCTAAACTAAATTATAAGATTTCTTCTTCCAAAACCTTCATGGCACCCTTCGCCTTGATATCCTCCACCATCTTCAGGTAAAGTTCTACAAAATGAGAAGCTGCCTTCAAATCTGTGCTTGTAAAAGGAGAGATGGCAAGGAATTCGAGGGCATCATCACTATCAATGACTTTTCTATCATCTACAGTAAGCCATGGATCTGCTACTTCAAAAGCATCCCCGTTATCATCCACCTGGTACTTCAGATAATGACGGTAGGCAGCAAAGAGATAAGCCACACGCTTGAACTCCACATCCTGACGCTTACCCGAAGCATCATCTGCTATCATTTTCTCCAAGTTAGGCATCACATAAACTGGGAACTTGCTGGCACCATCGAAGCAAAGGCGAGCCACCTGATCGCTAACCATACGGTTGCCGAAACGCTCAACGAGGCATTGCTTGTATTCCTCCAAATCAGTATCCTTTGGAGCTGGCACGTAAGGAGTAATGTCATTATCCATAAAAGCACGTACAAACTTGCAGATTCTTTCATCGTGCATGGCAGCATCTACCTTGCGATAACCACCGAGGAAAGAAGGATAAGAGAGCAATGTATGGGAAGCATTCAGGAGAGAAAGCTTCATATTTTCAAATGCTGTCACATCGTCTGTCATCTGAGCACCAACGGTTTCCCATGCTGGGCGACCTGCTACAAAATTATCCTCTACTACCCACTGGATGAAATCCTCGCAATATACAGGAGCCTCATCGCAAGTACCATTCTGAGCATTCAAACGTTCGATGTCGGCTGGTCGTGTAGCAGGTGTGATACGGTCAACCATAGAGTTAGGGAAAGTAACGTTTTCCTCCATCCAGGCTGCGAGTTCCTTGTCCTGAGCACTTACGAAAGTCATGAAAGCCTTACGTGCAGTATTGCCATTATGCTGAAGATTATCACAAGAAAGGATAGTGATAGGACCATTGCCTGCTGCTCTGCGGCGGCGCAAACCCTCAGCAACATATCCGAAAGCCGTTACAGGATTGGCTGGATTTTCAAGATCATGAGCCACCTGTGCATTATCGAGCATGAATTCACCTGTCTGACGAGAAATATTATATCCACCCTCCGTGATAGTAAGGGTAATAATCTTAATATCTTTTGACGCAATCTTATTCAAGATCTGCTCCTGCTCCTTCACGCCCCAATAGAGTTCTACGAGTGCACCCAACTGATAGACATGAATACTATCATCACGTCCACACACAGTAAGGGTGTATTCCCCATCCTGCTTCTTCAAGGCATTGTAGAGACGCTCGTCACCAGGAAGAATCATCGCTCCACAGATACCCCAGTTCTGCTGGGTATTATTTTCCAGAAGTTTATTGGTCATATACTCCAAATGAGCACGATGGAAGTTACCTACTCCGAAGTGCAGGATACCTGCCTTTACCAAACTGCGGTTATAAGCATAACCATTCACTACCTGAGCTGCATTTGCTGCGTTTGCATTTACTAAATTTGCCATAATTGTATTGATTGTTAGTTCTATAAATAAATTATTGTCATTCTACAAGAACAGACCATTTAGGTATTATATGTAGTCCGTCTCGTTTTCAATGGCAAAGATAGATGAAATTTACAACATAACAATTATTTTTTTCTGATATATTTCTGCAAACGTTCCCGCAAACGTTTCCAATTTCTGCAAACGTTTTAAAAGCCAAAAGAAGCGCATGAATACATACTATTCAACTATTCTCCTGTCGATTCTCGGCATCGCATTGTGGTTTTCAGTACCACTATTTGGTTTTCCATCTCAGGATTATTAATCTTCTCCATTACCAATTCTGCAGCTTTTCTTCCCATTTCCTCCAGAGGCGGCTCCATGGTAGTAATCTGCGGAGAAACGATAGTAGATAGTTCCGTACCCGAGAAACCTGCCACAAATATATCTTCTGGCACCCGTCTGCCTAAGGCACGGAGTCGATTCTGCGCACCTATCGCCAAAGTATCGGTGAAGGCGAATACTGCATCAAATTCCACCTTATTAAATATAAGGCGGTCGATGGCGTCGGCACCATCCTTGAAGGTCATACCCGTTTTTACTATCAACGAAGGATCAAAAAGATGGAATTTCTCCATTGCCTCACGATATCCTAAACCTCTCTGATAAACATTATAGATATCATCAGGACCTTGAATGTAGGCGATGCGCTTCTTACCTAAACGGATAAGATGCTCCACCATGAAATAAGAATCAATGTTATCATCCACGAGCACCTGTGGCATCTGCAAACTGTATGGAATACGATCATAGAAGACAATAGCCATACCTTCTGCTGCCAACTGCTGATACATTTCAATATTCTTGCGATAACTGCAGAGGCTTACAATTAATCCATCCACCATAAACTGCTCCATCATCTTCAAGTTTTCCAATTCACGTTCCGGCTTCTCGTCGCTCTCAGCTATCATCACCTTTTGATTGCGCTTATAGAGTACCTCTTGTATTCCATTAATCACCAGAGAAGCATAAGGAGTATGCATCTCTGGTACTATGACACCAATCGTATTCGTACGTCCCATCTTCAGGTTCATCGCCACTGGGTTGCGTTTGTAGCCGAGGCGCTTTGCCTCCTCTACAACCATATCACGTGTTTCCTTTCGAATATTCTTATCATCTGCCAAGGCTCTGGAAACTGTAGATACCGAAATACAGAGCGAACGGGCAATGTCTTTAATAGTTACATGTTTCATAATGATGCTACATTATAATGGTTAAGATTTTGATGATTATGATGCAAAAATACAACAAATTCTTGAAAAAAGAAAACAATTCTCGAAAAAAGAAGAAAAGACTCCTCAAAATGCTATCTGAATATTACAATTTATAGCATTGATTTCTAACTTAAAAAAATGGGAACGATTGCAACAGATTTAAATAGTATTTTCTACACATTTATTTTTCATTCTTATCAAAAATTTATACCTTTGCAGATGATTTTACAGCTATAACCTTGGCTATATGTCCATTGAGAAAAAATCAGCAAATATTAGTAATTATAAAAAACAGCAGCAGTTATGAGTATTAATATCAAGAGAAATCAGTTGAAGAGAGTTGTGATTGTAGGTGGCGGACTCGGTGGTCTTCGCTTGGCAGAAGACCTCAGCAAGGCAAACCTTCAGGTAGTGTTGATTGATAAGAATAACTTCCATCAGTTCCCTCCGCTTATCTATCAGATTGCCTCAGCAGGTATCGACCCAAGTTCCATCTCCTTCCCTTTCCGACAGATTTTCCGCAAGCGCAAGAACTTCTACTTCCGCATGGCAGAAGCGAGAGCCGTATTCCCAGACAAGAAGATTCTGCAGACATCTATCGGTAAAATCGAGTACGATTATCTGGTGTTCGCAGCAGGAACCACTACCAATTTCTATGGTAATGCCAATATCGAGAAATGGGCGATTCCGATGAAGACCGTTTCAGAGGCAATGGGATTGCGCAACGCCGTGCTGAGTAATCTGGAACGTGCCTTGACCTGTGCTACAGAAGAGGAACGACAGGAACTTCTGAACGTAGTGATTGTGGGCGGTGGTGCCACTGGTGTGGAAATTGCCGGAGCTCTCTCTGAAATGAAGCGCTACGTGATTCCTTATGATTATCCTGATATGGACTCATCTCTGATGCATATCTATCTTCTGGAAGCCGGCGACAGACTGCTCGCAGGAATGTCGCAGGATTCGTCCAAGAAAGCATACGAATTTCTCACCAGCATGGGTGTAGATGTACAATTCGGTAAGATGGTAACCGACTACAAGGATCATAAAGTTCTGATGAAGGATGGTCAGGAGATTCCTACCCGTACCTTCCTCTGGGTTTCTGGTGTAAAGGCACAGCCTATCACAGGTATAGAAGGTGACCATCTGGGCCGTGGTTTCCGAATCGTAGTAGATGAGTTCAACCGCATCCCTGGCATGGATGGTCTCTTCGCCATCGGCGACCAGTGTATTCAGACCACAGACCCAGCTTATCCTGGCGGTCATCCACAGTTGGCTCAAGTAGCCATTCAGCAGGCTGCACTCCTGGCTAAGAATATCCAGAAGATAGCAGAGGGAGCAGACGATACCCAGCTCAAGCCTTTCAGCTACAAGAACCTGGGTTCTATGGCAACCATAGGCAGACACAAGGCCGTAGTAGAACTTGGCAAGTTCCACAGCCAGGGCTTCTTTGCCTGGGTATTGTGGCTGGTAGTTCACCTCCGCTCTATCCTTGGCGTAAAGAACAAGGTAATGGTAATGCTCAACTGGCTATGGAAGTACGTAAGCTATAACGATTCTATCCGAATGATTACCTACGCCACCAAGCCTAAAGAAGTGCGCGACCGATTGAAGCGTGAGCAGACCACTCACCTCGGCACCGACTTGCTGGAGAATGAAGAAGATTAATTTCTTCTTATTAGTATCGTCGTTTTCTATTAAAAAAAACAGTTTCATTATAAATAGTATCCTCGTAAGCTCATATTTTGCTTACGAGGATTTTTTATAAAAGAAGTATTGCTATAAAGTATAAACCATCTGCAAACGATTGCAGAAATTGGAAACGATTGCGGGAACGTTTGCAGAGTATAATTATTTTTTTTTATTGCAACAATAAGAAAATGCATTTATCTTTGCAACAGAAATCAATAGATAATTACTAACAATCTAAAATATACAACAATGGAAAAGAAACAATCAGTGATAGGTATCGGCGAGGCACTTTTCGACGTGCTTCCAGAAGGTAAGAAACTCGGTGGCGCTCCTGCCAACTTTGCTTACCATGTTTCACAGTTCGGACTCGACAGCTGTGCAGTCAGTGCAATGGGTGACGATGAGCTGGGCAAGGAACTGGAGAAGGAACTCAACGATCACCATCTCAACTATCAAATAGATAAGGTAGCCTACCCTACAGGCACCGTCCAGGTTTCACTCGACGCCAACGGAATTCCTTGCTACGACATCAAGGAAGGAGCTGCCTGGGACAATATCCCTTACACCCCTGCCCTGGAAGAATTGGCGAAGAACTGCACCGCAGCCTGCTTCGGCTCATTAGCTCAGCGCAACGAAGTTTCTCGCAACACCATCTACCGTTTTCTCGACCACATGCCTGAAGGAGAAGGGATACTCAAAATTTTCGACATCAATCTCCGTCAGGGATTCTATACCAAGGAGATTATCACCGAAAGCATCAAGCGATGCAACATCCTCAAGATCAACGATGAGGAACTGATTACCGTAAGTCGCATCTTCGGCTATCCGGGCATCGACCTGGAGAACAAATGCTGGCTCCTCTTGGGCAAGTATAATCTGAAGATGCTCATCCTTACCTGCGGCGTAAACGGCAGTTATGTGTTCACCCCTGGCGAAGTTTCGTTTATAGAGACACCGAAGGTGGAAGTGGCTGATACGGTGGGCGCTGGGGATTCCTTCACAGGCGCATTCGTGGCAAGCATTCTGAAGGGTAAGAGCGTAAAAGAGGCGCATGAATTGGCTGTAAAGGTTTCGGCATTCGTCTGCACACAGAATGGAGCCATGCCTATCTTGCCAGAGGAATTCACCAAGTAAACCCTCATTTGCCCCAAATAATTTGCGAATATCAGTTATAACGAAAATATTGCATAGCATTTCATTTGTTTAGATTTATTAAGTTTATATTAGGTTCATAAATTATTAGTTTTAGTTAATTTTCAGTTAGGTTCAAAAATTGTTTTGTAATTAAAACCATGAAAAGAATTGTAGTTATTGTTTTGATGATGGCTGCTTGCCTGGGAAACGCCCAAGCACAGCTCCATCTGAAAGCCAACGTGCAGAACAATCATCTGTGGCGTGGCATGGAAGTTTCCGACGGCATCGTCCTCCTCACCGACCTGAGCTATACGATGGTCAACGACCACGTTACCGTGGGACTTTGGGGTGGCTGCAACTCGGAAGGCTCCTACAAGGAGTTTAACCATTATCTGAATCTGAAGGCTGGCGGTTGGGGATTCGCCCTGTGGGACACCTACAACTTCTCCCCTGGCGCCAACTATAATAATAAGGAATACTGGAACTACTCTGCCCATACCACGGGCCGATTCCTCGATGCTACATTGAGCTACCGGTTTCAGGACGAGAAATTTCCACTGCTCCTGAGCTGGTCAACGGTAGTCTTCGGACGCGACCGCAACAGCGACAATACCGAGCAAAAATATTCCACCTTCGCCTATGCGGAATACCCTATCTACCAGAAGGATGGCTGGAAGGTTGATGCAGGATTAGGTGGAGCCTTCGCCCTGAACAGAGCTGGCGAGGATGCTCACTTCTTCGGAACCACGGCAGGCATCGTTCACGTATCGTTGCAAGCCACCCACGACCTCAAGCTCGGCAACTACACCGTTCCTGTTTACGTCAAGGGCATGTGGAATCCGCAGAGCAACCAGAGTTATTTCCAGATTGGAGCAGAAATCATCCGCTTCTAAATCTTCAAAAAACACAGAAAGTTTTATCATAACAATCATCTAAACACAAATTCATTATGAAGATTAAAGATTTTACAACAGGCGTGCAGCACATCGGCATTCCTACCAACGACATCAACAAGACCATTGAGTTTTATCATGCTCTGGGCTTCGAGACAGCCCTTCGCACAGTAAACGGCACCGAGGAAGTAGCCTTCCTCCAGCTCCACAATCTCATCATCGAGACCTATCAGAACCATCAGGCAAAGATGGAATATGGAGCCATCGACCACATTGCTATTGATGTAAAGAACATAGAGGATCTTTTTCAGGTAGTGAAGGAAGCCGGCACCTTCAAGATGCTGGATCAGCAGGTAAATGGTCTTCCTTTCTGGGAGAACGGCGTAAAGTTCTTCACCATTGAAGGTCCAAACAAGGAGAAAATCGAGTTCTGCGAGAAACTATAATCAGCAGCATATTCTTTTAGATGACTATAGCAATATAAGAAAGAAAGAAAGAGAGAGAGAGAGGATAGAGCGCGAGAATCATTTTAATAGCCTTATTGACAGTTTGGCAAGTGTGAATATTGACTCTACTCTTTCGTCTGCCGACACAATTAAAGAACCTGCTTCGCAACCCGTGCCACAAACATCAACCCCTAACCCAAACAGTCAAACAGACAAAACGGATGAACGCGAGCACGAGGCATATCGCAAAGGGTATGACGAGGGATATGAACAGGGCGAAGAAGATGGCAGCAATGGCAGTGGACATGGATTTGGTTATGACGATACAAATTACTATAACAACCATAGTTTGCGCATGCTTTATGAACAAGGTTATGACGATGGCTACAACGATGGCTATAGTTCGGGGAAGGAGGAATATTGACTTCAAAAAATAAATGCCATACAGCGTGCAATACATATTTGGTTTGCACGCCGCATGGCATTTTAATTTGTGGTAGATTATTTTCCACTCAACACACAAGCATCTTCAACCCAAATGCGATGGGTGCCTTGTGGAAGACTGATTTTGCGAAGTAAGGTGCCATCGAAACGATGAAGGGTGATGTTTTGGTTATGAGCAAGATGCAACGTAATCCATTGTTTGCCCACAACTTTTAAGGGGAATGAAGTTGCTGCAGAAGTATGAACTTGAACTACCCCCGTTTCGACCATGGGTAAATCGGCTACGATATTGCTAAAACGACTCCAAAAGCCCGAAGTGCGATAAAGTGATTCGCACGAAGCAGGTATGTGCAAGGTTACGTTTTGTGGACGACATTGCGCAAAGGGATAGTTGTCGGTATTACTGCCCGATGGAGGTGTGGGGGCATAACAATAAATGTCGGTTAAATACTGACATCCACAAAAGGCATTGTCGCCCAATGCTTGAACTGTAGCAGGCAGAGTGATTTGCTGCAACATAGGACAGTTGCGGAAACACTCTGTGTCGATGTAACACAAGGTGGTTGGCAACTGCAATGTGGAGAGATTGGTGCAGCCCATAAACTGACGAGCACGCAACGTGTCGACTTGCAAATTGAGGGTGAGCGAGGTGATGAAAGGATTGCCCACAAAGGGAGAAAGACCATCGGTGTTGTCGAATCCGTTTACCACATAGTCTATGCCTTGATAACTCACAGTGGCAGGTATGGTAATGGCATCGTGATACATCTCACCTTCAGGAATGGTTACTTGGGCATAGTTTCCATCGCCTTGGTAAATGGCTTTATAGTGAATGCCATCGGCTGTAAAACTACGCGGAAGGGCTGCTAAATCATCTACAAAATGGGTAAAGATGCTCCAAGGTGATTGACTTTGATAAGCATCGATTAAACCTTGCTGCACG
>OIYG01002840.1_pt1 | contig 10420 bp, 23 predicted proteins | sample 1587861 | NCBI WGS metagenome assembly OIYG01 (sample SAMN03283272) | human gut metagenome | biome: human-associated habitat; material: feces | host: Homo sapiens | place: Peru | collected 2012 | reverse complement strand
AGATGGTATATTGATAGATTGATTAAGGAGCTTGAAAATGGCTGAATATATTGACCGTGACGCACTGATTGATAATTTGCAGAAATTTGCGCCTGATAATTATAGCGCAAATGTAAATAATATAATTATGTCACAACCAAAAGCCAATGTAAAAGAAATTATATATGCTCATTGGGAAAAAGCTGATGGAATGGGGTATTATAGGTGTAGCCATTGTAAAACGGTTGACGATAAATATTATCAACCAGAATACTGTCCGCATTGTGGTGCTGAAATGAGCGAGGTGGAATAATGGCTGTTTATATCAAACTTGATGATGCAGTTGAGGCATTTAAGAAAGCTGAAGCGGATGATATTGAGCAGTACGGGTGTTGGATTATTGATTGTTTCCCAGCAGAAAGAGCCATTGAGGTTATCTGTAAATGTCACAAATATTTAATTAAAGGTGAAGTGTGAAATGACTAATCGTGAATGGTTGATGAACCAGCCTGAAGAACAAATTATTACAAATATGTCAAAGCCATGTCCTCATCATCATTGTCCCGACATTCTCAAATCATGTACGGAATGTTGGATTGATTGGCTTGATGAGGAGTATAAAGAACCAGATGAACCAGAGAACTAAGCGCGGAATTGAATCGGCGTGTAGGGCAAGCAAAGAATCTGAATTTCCCAGATATCATCTTGGCGCAGCTCTGTATTATAAGGGCGTATTGCTTGCTACAGGATGCAATAGCACTAAAACAAGCCCATTGCAAAAGCGGCTTAATGCAGAGCGCGAATTTGACCCAAATCAGAGCGGCGTGATAAATTCGCTTCATGCTGAAATCAGAGCATTGAGCAAAGTAAAATATCTGGATATTGATTTTAGCAAATCCACGCTCTATGTATATAGAGAATATGCAAATGGCAATAAAGCAATGGCGCGGCCATGTCCTGCTTGCATGAAATATATCAAGGAATTGAGCATTAAGCATATTTGCTATAGTACGGCTGATGGAATTGCCGAAGAAAGGATTGATTAAATGGGAACTGATATTAACATGATTGCCGAGGTGCGGCGTAATGGTGTATGGGAGCTATCAACTGCTAAAGTTTTCAAGAATCCATGGTATGACCCGGCTTCAGATAAGAGATGGGCTATGGAAGAATACATGAGCAAACCTGATGATAGTCGAAATTATGACTTGTTCGCCATTCTAGCTGGTGTAAGAAATGGCGAAGGGTTTGCTGGGTGTAGAACTGGCGAACGGTTCAAGTCTATTGCTGAACTAAAGGGCTATCCTAATGATATGTCTAAAAATGATGTGTTGTTTGGTGATGAATATAGCTACGGCTCTTGGCTTACATTGAGAGAATTGCACGAATATGATTGGGAGCAGTTGCATAGAAAATATGGCTATGTTGACGAAGCCATATATCGTAATTATATCATGAAGGGTGAGCAACCAAATTCTTACAGTGGTGATGTATGGGGATGTAATATTGTTAAATTGACCGAGCCAGAAATGGTCGATTTAATCAATGGTGAACACCCAAGAGACGAATCAAAGCAATATTATACTGCTTGCTATTTTGCGCCAATCACATACAGAGAATGCGCATCTTGGTTCTATAATGAAACAATGGAAGGATTGAGGCGACTTGTTCCGGATGGTGGTACAGAAGATGATGTACGAATCGTATTTGAGTTTGATTGCTGAAAGGATTGACTAAATGAAATATATCACTCAAGATTATATAGAAATCAAGCCAATCGAATGTGCTGGATGTGACTATTACCAAATTGGTACAGACGAATGGAACATCGTTGTTGGGCTTGGTGGATTAGTTAATATGATAAATCAATCTAATAAAATTATTGAAAATTACATAAACAAACTTGAAAAAGAAGATTGAAATGGAGGAAAGTAGGATGGCAACAAAACGAGTATGTGATCGCTGCGGGGCGGAGATAAACCCCACAAGTTCTGCGACGTATGTAAATGTACGAAGCGCGTTCCATGAGGAATCCCCTGATATTGAGCTTTGCTGCTCCTGCGCGATGCAAATCAAAGAATGGCTTAAGCCGACCAAGGAGGACAAGAAGAATGACTAAGCTGAAGTCATGTCCATTCTGCGGCGGTGAAGTTAGTCTTGTTCTGTGCGATGACGAAGGGAATCTGCATGATGAGTCATATAGAGAACATCCCTATAGTGGGCTTGGCTTTATGCTTCGCCACGCTCATGAGGACAACCCAGAATGCCCGATTGCAAGCTATGAGTGCGATGGCGGGATTTTAGGTGGTGTGTATATTTATGACACAGAAGAACAAGCCGCTGAAGCATGGAACAAGAGAGATGAAAATTATGATGAAGGTGCATTTTGGTAATATGGCAAGTTGATATGCGTCAACTATTGAGATATGGAATGGGAGAGTTGATAATGATTTGGCATTATCCAACGCTTAAAGATGATGGGTGGCATCCATCTAAAGACCATACTTGGCCTGTTAGTGGAGCATATCATATTTTACAAATGAAAGAAACCCCGAATAGTTTGTATTCATATAACGATGATGATTTTATTGCCGCTTATTATAACAATCTGTTAGAATGTTGGGAAACAGAAAGTTATATGGATTATATTCAATGGGAAGATGTAAAGCGTTGGTGTGTGCTTACCGATAAAGACGGTAATCCTGTAAAAGATATGAAGGGTTGATAAATGCGGCTGATTGATGCTGACGAAGAAGCTAAGTGAGTGTCCGAACACATTCTTGATGCAAAAGAACGATACAGTATCCTCAACTTTCTGCGAAATTGCTCAACTGTTGACGCGATTCAAGTTGTGAGATGTAAAGATTGTGAATATTTTAGATTAAATGATGAAAATGTACCATATTGTCTTAATCCATTTGGATTAGATGACCCTGAGCCAAATGGATTTTGTAATTATAGGAGGGAGAAAAATGTGGACTAAATTCAAACATTGGATGATTAGGAAATTGGGCGGTTGTGTTGCGCCATGTATCAAATGTAATGAGTATCAAAAGACGCTGTTGCAAGTAGATAGACACGCTGAAAAGTTGGTTGGTCTGGTAGACATAAATGCGCATCCTTGGTTTGATAATGCGCCAGAAGAAAAACGAATTGAGATTGGCAAGATTTATGTTATTGAACAAATGAGAAAATTGCTAATTGACAATGACTATATTAAGTATGAATATGGAGATGATGGAATTTTATGTGGAACATTGATGGTGGTGAAACAGCCATGAAAATTACAATGAATACGAACGAAGTATCAGTATGCGATGGTTGCTCAAATTGGGACATCTGCAAATACAAAGAAGAAGCGCAAGATAGAGAAAAACAATTGTCCGAATTTTATAAGGGCGCATGGACTCAATACTTAGATGTTAAAATGAGCTGCAAATATAAGCAGTATATGACAAATTGGGAAAGCGCCGAAATTGTCCCCGGTCAAAAATACGAGCATGATGGATTCACATATGTTGCCACAGACGACCCGCCATTCATATACAATGAAGGCGCAACTTGTAATACAGTAGAATAAAATAGAAATCTGCCCCAAGACCCTATATATGTAGGGAATAAATTGGGGCAGATTTCTATTTTATTGGTTATTGACTAATATATTTTTGATATGCTTTAATTGCTTCTTTACGGCTATCAAAATATCCAAGTTCTTCGTGGTCTTTGACACAATACTTCTTAATAATAACACTTGGACTTCTAGTAGTGTTTTTCATATTTACACCGTGTGGAACAACTCTTAAATTAGATCGTCTATTATCGTGCCGCTTATGGTTAATATGGTCTATATCCATTCCTTCAGGAAATCCCATCAATAAACGGTGCATATAAATGAATTGCCACGTTCCATCGTCATTCCATACTTTTGCTCTTGCATATCCGTATTGATGAATTGTCCATTTATACTGTGATATCAAATCATAATCTTGCCTGTCGAAATAAAATCCTTTTCCTTTTGGGTCATGACCAATAACATAATCGTCTACGAATTCATATGTGTTTGGGAGACGAACTGTACCTCGCTCCCATTTTCCTAATAAACAACCACAACTTTTTGTGTAACCTTGCTTCAAATTGTTGTCTCTAACTACTACGACATTTCCACAATCACATCTACAACGCCAACCTACTCTATCACCAATATCGTCAGCTCTTTCTATAACAGTCAGCATTCCGAATTTCTGTCCAACTAGATTTTGTTTTGTTTTAATTTTCTGCATTGTTATTCTCCTTTATCATATCTTCATATTTTGTTTCAGTTGACAAATCAATACAAATATCAATAAGCCCCTTTTTCATTGCCTCGTATCTTTTTAGTTCTTTGCTCTTGCTTGTAAGCAGTTTTTCCTTTGCCGCATTATTTATAATTCTTTGAGATTGGCCAAACCATCTAAGCTCAGATTCAACTTGTCGCTGAATGGGGGTAATAAATTTGACTGAATATATCCCATTTATTTTATCAAAATGTATTCCGTTGTCATATAAATAATTTTGAACATCTGATGTTAGAAATGCTTGATTTAAGTAGGATTCTACATCATCATGATACAAATGTTTGTAAAAGTCTCTATTAAAAGAATGCTGGTATTTTATAATATCTGGATTGTTTTGCTCTATGGCATAATCTATTGCCTTTATTTCAAGGTTACGTAAATATTCTCCAAGCTCTGATTTTACTAATTGACTATCTTCAGCTCTCATCATAGGAACTAAATGATATTGCGTTATGTCGTCTTTTATGTATCTTACAACGTATCCGTCCAAATAAGCTATAATTTTTTCTTTCTCTGCCATTCTGTTAAGTGCGTCGTATATTCTATCAGACAGCAGATTGCCAAATATTCTACATACCTCATGATCTACTGACATGTCGCGTCCAAGCACATCTTCAAGTTGCAAGCGTTTGGTTAGATTCATAATGACGGCATAGTTATCATTGACTGCGCCTAAATTTCTCAGTAACGGCGTTTTTGTAAACCATGTTACTTGATAATTATTATCTCGCAATATTTCGCATATGCGCGTTTTAATGGCTATATACCATTCATCTTTATCATAATATGGCAAAAGCGGTTTTGAATAAACTTTATTGATAACATATTTGACTTGTTTTCCGTTTGGCTCAACGCTGTACTCAAATAGATTATTGAAATCTCTAAGTTGTCTTGCTTTCTTTTTACCAGCTGTTTCTGGTACTATTCCTAATTCACGGCATAATTCTGAATAACGCATTGACTGCCCAATAAGAGTTTTTGCTTTATTCAAAATCGCGCCTTCTTGCTCTTTACTAAAATTATACAATATATCATTCCTTTCTAATAATCGAATTTGCCACATATCACTCACAACGGCTTGCGGCAGCAAACGTTGCCTTATAAAATATAACAGATTGAAAATCTGCCCCCAAACCCTATATATGATTATACTATATTACATATATGGCGTTTTGGGGCAGATTTTTTTGAAGTCCATTTCACCCATATAAAATATAGCAATTTTTAACATCGTCCTATTTTCATTCTATATTATACCATATTCTAATCATTTATTTGTTAACAAATTGTAAATTATTAAAACTTAGATTCTGCTATTTAACTTTAGCAGACTTTGAGTTAAGTTGAGATGATTGTGTGATAATTGCTAAAATGTGTGTGGCATTACAAGTTATGTGACTTGTTGTGCTAAATACCATTTTCTTCCATTTCTACCAGTCTCATCCATATCCTAGCCCCCGTCCTGGAAAATGCTGTCAGTAGCAAAAACACCTGAAAATAGCACTTTTCCACTGTATCAGGCTATTTATAGTCATTAAACTGACCATACGGTCAGTTTACACATTGTAGACTAAAATCGACTGATCGAAAATTCAAAAATCGATATGTCAAAATTGAATATGTAGTATGCTACGTATTACCTGACATGCGCTTTTTGGTAAACAACCGTTTACCCCTACCAATAAATCTCATTTACTACCATTTACCTCATTATCCACATTATACCAACTACTATACTATACAATATAACATAATATACCACACAAGATACAATGATAATCAATACTATTATATCGATATTCATATACTGTTACCACTATGTAATACATCGTAACACTTTTGCAATTATTATAATCAGTATAATATATAGCTATATATATCAATACTATCTATCGATAAAAATATACAATAATCAATATCGATATAAAAATACTGATATAATAATAAGAATTATTCCTAGCAATACAGAAATGTATATCTATACAATATATTCATAGAATATCTATACAATAATCCATATAATTTTAGTATATTCTAACTTTCTGAGTGTATAATATAGCTATCTACCTATAAATCAGTGAATAATCAAACTGTATGAAAACTGTATAACGGAATAAAAAGTCCAGGCATATAAAATCACGTCTTGACCTAAAAACGGCGCTACGGGGCTTCTACGGCGTCAGAGCGGCATTGTAACTCTTTCTACATCTGGACAAAATAACATATCGTCATTTTATACAAGTCAAGAATATAATTTTTGTGCAAAATGATACTATACAAAAAAGCGCGATATGGTATAATCCTTCACGTAAACAAAATAAAAAAAACATTTTGAAAAGGAGATATTTACAATGAAATACGTACTCTATATCGATTATTCCGCAAGTTATAAGCCTATGACAAGTGAATATCGCAAACTTGAGGCCAAGACGCTTAGTGACGCAATGCTCGAAGCTGATAAACAGTATAACCCGGATACAATATATCTTATGCGTATCATGGTAAAGGCTGGAAAGGCTGAGAAAGTTGAATCCAATATCAAACGTACAGAGTATCGCGCCGAACTTGAGCGCCGGACACGTTGGGCGAAAACAGAGCAGCTCGATCATAGTGTTTACTATTACAAAGCGCCATTCAGTGAATGGTTTGAAATTATGTAACATTTCCCCGGCTGGCTGTCATAGCTGGCCGGGATTTTTATACCTATATCCATTTCATCAATTTGCATAAAATCAGTCACACTTTTTTGTGCAATATTCCGACTTGCAATTTGGTTGTAAGCTACTATAATAATAAACGTAAGGAGGACGTAAACAAATGAAAAATCAATACACAATTAAAAAAGACCGTGAACATTATGTAATTTACAAAAATGGAAAATTTTTAGCAAGCGCGGACACAAAAACAGAAGCCGAAGAAATTATTGAGGAAGAGGAGGAGCGCGGGAAATAATCCCGCCTCCACCATAAAAATAAACAAAAAAATTAAATCAATTTTGTGCAATATGCTGATTGACACGATAGAAAATATCGGTTATACTTAAGGCACAAACGAACAAATAAACAAAACATTTTATGGAGGTAACTAAAATGAAAAAAACTTTTAATTTTGGCAAAATTAATTATATGAGCAGAGGCCGGAAAGATTGCGCCGTCGACGTGACTATTTGCTTAGAAGAAAAAGGCGGAGAAAAAGTCTTTGATAAAGATGGCAATTTTACTGGGAATTATTGTAATAAATACGTCGAATTTACCGCAAGTGGGAATATCTGGAATCATTGCCATTCTGACATTTACTCTGGTGGTCAAAATCTCGATGAAATTGCAAAATATGTTAAAACGCCTCTTTTCCAAAAAATTTATACTTTTTGGAAAAAATATCATTTGAATGGTATGCACGCCGGAACGCCCGAACAGGAAGAGGCTATTGCAAAGTGGGAAGCTGAAGGCAATAAATATGACTATACAGAAGTTTGTGAAATGTTGAAAAATTGTGGACTGTACGAAGTGCCGCTTAATGCTGACTTGATCGGGACGCGTAAAGCTGACGGAAAGCCGTATAAATACGGTCATGGTTGGGTCATTTTCAATATTCCGGAAAAAGATTTAGCAGAAATTAAAAATCTTTTTGCGGAATAAAACACGCGGTTTCTAAAGGGTTTCCGCTCAAAAAGCCCTATTTCATGAACATTTTATAAAAAGGAGATTTTTACAATGGAAGATTTTGGAACTTTGTATATTGTGCAAAACACGCCGACTATAGCAGAAAATGCGCTTAAAAATTATTTTTGGCACAATAAGGAAATTTCCGAAACGATAGAAAAATCTTGCAATCATGCAAGAGAATATCGCTATTGTGACGCGGATTTACTCCGCGCATCAGTTAACGCCGAGCTTTTTAGTGTCCTGCAAAGTAAAGAGAATTTCCAAAAATTCATAAATGAACAACGGAAAAATTTAGTATCACCGGCTTGTGAGTCCGCTAAAGAATATCTTGTAAAAATATGGGAAACGGAAGAATCTTTGGAAAATGTTTACAATTTTTAAGGAGGGCATAACATGGTAAAAAATAGGAAACGCAAGCGCCGCTTAAATCCCATTTACTGGGCTTTTCAATTTTTGAGCGGTCTGTTAGCTATTTCCAGCTTTTTCTGGATCCCGTATCTTGTCAATATGATTTTAGGGGGCTGAATTATGCACACTGTAAAATACTGGGATTCTAAATTGTACCAACTCCAGAAACTGGCAGATTCCATAAATTACCATATTGACAGCGACGAAGATTATTTACAAATTTGTAAATTATTGCCAACATCAAGAAATAAACCCGCACCCGTCGAGATTCTGCCACTTTTTTACAAGGTGGTCGAGCGGGCACAGAGTGTAAAAAATTGTAAATGATATGGAGGATTTTACTATGACGAAAAAACAGATTAAACAGCTGGAAACGGCTGGAAGAAAACTAGAAAAATGCGGCGGAGATTGCTGCCATTGTGACAAGTGCCATATTTATACACGTTGGACGGAACGCGCCGGATATATGGCGGTCGGTTGCGATTTGCTCCCGTCTGAGTTATATGACTATATTGCAAGCGTGCCGTCTCAGTTGCACGCTGCCGCCGTGGAGCTTGTCAAACTTGAATTGTCTTAAAACGCCATAGCAAGCCAGACACGTCGCAGATAGAAAGAACGTCAAACTATACACCGACGCGCTGAAAAGCCCGTATTGAGGCGCTGAGGGCGCGAGAAATGGAAGGAGTAAAAATCATGAAAAAAGTAAACACAATGACTAAAAAACAGGTGAAAGAATTTTACAATGCGTGTCCGTCTGGCTATGGCGTGGAAGAAACGCGCGTGTTTGATAGATTATCTTTGCAATATGTAACTGTATACATGCGATATATCAAGCTGTTTTGATCATAGTATGCAATACGCTTTACAAGCCCGCTGGCAAGCCGCTGGCGGGTTTTTCTTTGTTTCCTTATGTTCCTATATCCCCGGCATAGTTCGCGCCGTATATGTCCATCAGATCCGCCAGAATGGCATTGTACAATATGCATAACTGACACGGGCTTGCATTGTATAAGTTGCACAATTTCCAACTTTTCATGCCATTTCCATTTTCTTACAAATCCGGTTAGACAGCTCTAACTTCCACCATGCTTTATCCAACTAAAGCAAAAAAATCGACGGGTCGAGCGGGCACAAGTACAGGTGCACCTTACAATTTTTTACATTTTTCCAAGCAATATACAGTACATATAATGGCTCATCGCGAAAAAAATCGAGCTGGATTTTCTCATGTGTGCGTGTGTGGATTAAGCTATGCAGATTTCCCCCAGTAATATATGTCTATATACAATCGCGGCGGCATGGCATAGCTCAGGGCAGGCGTGACGGCTCGAATCGACCATGGGCATATCTTGCCTATGGTAGGTGTGAAAGCGGCTGAGATCAGCACAGGTGGCGTGATATGGCTATGAAGCAATCTGTGCTCACAACCTGCGTGTTTTATATCATATAGACAAGTCGCCCGAATGACAGCTACACATTATTTTACGACGGAAAAATGTGTGAATGTATAAAAATCTCCTACAGAAAAGTGTGATGATGTGTGTGAATATTCATATGAAAAATGTGAATGATGTTGACTTTAATACTAATATACTTATTGATTTGTGCATGAAAGTAATGTTTATATTTATAGACATAGAGCTACGTATTGTCGATAAATATGTCTATCTATATCATACATATTGCCATCTACGTCATTTATGTGTATGATGATGTAGATGTATCTGCATATGAATATGTACATGTATGTGTAGATGATAATGGATATGTATATAGATATTTATATATGCACGAGCTGAAAAATGAAGATTGATTTTCCTATATGTAAATACAACTCGAAAATGAAATTCTAAAATCAGGATTGATATTTACAATTCCAAAATGAAAATTGAAAATTGTACTTGACAAATAGAATTAAATGTGATATATACATATACAGAGACGTGAATTGAAAATTGAAAAAGGAGAATCGACAATGAAAAATGAAATTCGATATATGATTGCAGGAATTGGATTGGCATTGGTTGGATTTAC
>OIYG01002838.1_pt1 | contig 10429 bp, 10 predicted proteins | sample 1587861 | NCBI WGS metagenome assembly OIYG01 (sample SAMN03283272) | human gut metagenome | biome: human-associated habitat; material: feces | host: Homo sapiens | place: Peru | collected 2012 | reverse complement strand
CGCTGTTGGAACCGGAGTGGAAAGAGATTCGGTCGTATCTTGCGCCCGATACGGGGTGTTTTGATGACCCGACGTCGACTTCGGCGATGAAGAAAGACGCGTTTTACAAACAAAACGTCAACACTTTGCCGTCGTTTTACTTTTACCAGCTGGCGGTTGCGTTGGTGATGAACCTAACGCCGTCGCGTCTGCACTGGTTTCGTTTGCGCGTTCCCGAACAGACTTGGGAAGAGCAAGCGTTTTTGAAACAGGCGGAAGACAAGATGTTGCGGGTATTCAGCAAGGCGGGCGTATATGACCACCTGATGAATATGTTTTACGAAGCCCCGTTGTACGGATGCGCCGCTATGGGCATCAACGAAGACTTGGAATTAGGTGTTGATTTAGTTCCGTCGACGATTGGCGAGTTCTGGCTTGCGGAAGATTATCGCGGCGTTCCGAACTGCATCTACCGCAGATTCGCTATGAGCGCGTTTAACCTGCAAGCGCAATTCGGATACGATAAGTGTCCCGACGCTGTAAAGAAAGCGTTGGACGGAGAAAAGTTCGACACGGAATTTACGGTAATCCACGCTGTTGAGCAGAATCCGCGGTATAATCCGAAAAACCCGTTCAACAAGGAATATATCTCTGCATATTTCTGTGAGGAAGCGAAAGAGGAAGACGGATTCTTGGAATACAAGACGACGAAGCGTTTTCCTTTTGTAACGTGCCGCTGGGACAGATACGGGAAAAACCCGTATGGTTTCGGTATCGGACGGCGGGTGCTTGGCGATGTTAAGAGTCTGCAAGCCTATGAAAAGGACTTGGCGAAAGCGTCGAAGAAGAAAATTTCTCCGCCCTTGAAAGGCTCTGTCGATTTGAAGAAAGTCGTCATTGACACGTCGGCGGAATCCGTAACGTACACGAACGACCCGAACGGACTGACGCCGTTGTTTAACGTTAATTATGAAACGCGGGAAGCATTGGAAAATATCCAGCGCATTAACGACCGCATTTACAGAATGACGTACAACGACCTGTTCTTGGCGATTCTGAATAAAGACAAGACGATGTCGGCGACGGAAGCGGCGGCTATCGTTAAGGAAAAAGAAGCGTTAGGGGCGGTTGTCGAAAGATTCCAGCGTGAAACGTTGAAGCCGCTGATTGAAAACACGTTCCTTATTTTGTTGGAGCAAGGCGCGCTTGGTGAAGTCCCGCCGTCTATGCGCGGCAAGGATATGAGTATCGAGTATCAGTCGGTTTTGTCGTCCACGCAGGAAATCGGCGATTTGCAAAACATTGATCGCTGGTTGCAGTTTGTTTCGCAGGTTGCGACGATTAACCCCGAAGTTGCTCGGAAGCCCGATGTATTGGCGATTGCCGATTACTATGCTGACCGCCTTAACATTGACTTCAACCTTATTAAAGACAATGAAGCGGTGCAACAGCAACAGCAGGAAGAAGCGGAAGCGCAAGCACAGCTCGAACAACAGCAGTTGGCGATGCAACAGGCGCAGGTTCAGGCGGGCGCGGTTAAGGACTACGCGCAAGCGCAGAAAGCCATAATGGGGTGAGTATGGACACATTAAACGCAGAACATTGTCTTGCTATGCCCGAAGTTCGTAAGTTCATTCGGGAGTTAGTACAGGAGTCGTGCGGAGTCGATATAGCAGTCGATATTCCGCGCGGCTACCGCAATGAGAGCGAATACGACAGGGGATTACATAAATTACCCCTTGATTTAGTTGCGTATTTAATTTATGATAGTCCTAAATCTTTTAAGTTATTCTTGAAAGATGTTGAATTGGAAAATAACGGGAGAAGCTCGAATGAGTGAAGAAACTGGGAATAATGTTCCTGCTACTGGAACTGAAACCGAATCTACGTCTACTACCGACACGACACCGGCAAGCGATTCTGTACCTGCGACAGACGAAACGCCGAAAGGCGATGCGCCGAAACAGCAGGAAACTGCGCCTGACTCTGATGTGGGCGGCAAAGGCGAAGATAAGGGAACCGTTGACGATTTGGCATCGTTTGATTTTGATGCCGAGTTCGGAATGACGGACGAAGAGAAAACGAATTCCTTGGAAGTTTTCAAGACGTTTGGCGTAAAGACGAAAGAACAGGCTGGCAAAGTCGTTGACTTTCTGAAAGCAATGGACGTTGAGAGAGCGCGATTGGAAGACGATGCCACTAATCAGATGCTGGAACGGTGGGACAAGTCTTTGGAAGCCGATGAAGAGTTCGGCAAGGATTACAATGCGAATATCGACATTGCTCAAAAGGCTTTGGACAGATACGGCGGAGAATCGTTGACGAACTGGTTGCAAAAGACGGGTTTCAATCGAAATCCCGACATTGTTAAAATGTTCTGGCGAATCGGAAAGGACTTGCAGGAAGCGAAAGTCTTGGCAGGGAACAATGGCTCTCAGCCGAAACTGAACCACGACAAGTTCGGCAATCCGATTTTCAATTTAAGCAAATCATTTGGTAAATAGATAGGAGAACAAAATGTCTACCATTGAAGCAAAAGCTGGCACTATCTTGGATATTGCCAATTCAATCGGTCCTGACGGCAATCTCTTGGCAGTAGCGGAAACTCTGTACAAAGAAATTCCCATTTTTCAGGACGCAGTCTGGACGGAAGCGAATGACACGCTGATGCACCGCTATGCGCGCACGGCGAAATTGCCGACGTCTGAACACATTCGGCTGAACAAAGGTGTCGGCGGCGACTTGGGTTACAACTCGCAACACTTCACCCGTTTGTCCGGTCGCGCGAATCGTCCCAAGGTGGACGTGCGCGTCGTTGACAAAAGCCCGAACCCGCAGGAAACATTGATGGGCTACATCAAGAAATCCACGATGGGTATCGGTCAGGATTTTGCCAACGATATGATTTATGCCGATTCCAAAGCCGACCCCGAAACCTTTGACGGTTTGGCGTCGATGACGGGCAAAGTTGGCAATCTGGTCATTAACGCGGGACACACGTCCGCGACGAACAACACGTCTATGTACATTGTTTGTTGGGATTTGGTGAACGGCGCGTATATGGCTTATCCTCGCGGCTCGAAAGCCGGCATTGAATTTACCGATTACGGTAAAGTCCGTGTCGAAGACGAAGCTGGCAAAGCGTACGACGCTTACGAACATCAGGTTCAAATCTCTGGCGGTTTGTGCTTGGCGAACGAAAAAGCCGTCGCTCGTATCTGCAACATTGACGTTTCCAATCCGTCGGCGACCTCGTTTGACGAAAACGACGTTATCCTGTTGCTGAACCGCTTGCCCGCCAATCTGCGGAGCAAAGCCGTTGCTTACGTTTCGCGCAATCTGATGGCTGAAATCGAAATGCGCGCTAACGCCAAAGACAACGTGTATTACACTCAGCGTGAAGTTTTCGGCGGCGTTGTTCCGTCCATTCGCGGTATGCCGATTCGTTTGGACGAAACGATTTCCGAGAACGAAGACGTCGTGTCTTAACCAAAATACGGGGGCGTAAAAACCCCCGCTCTCTCAAAAACCATAGGAGAACAAAATGTCTATCATTGATGCAAAATTGCTGTTGAGCGACAATCAGTCTATCTCGGCGACGGCAGACACGACGAACACGCTGGATTTCGGCGGTGAACGTGAACTGTCGAACAACTACCACGGTGCGGGTTATGTGAACATCATCATCACGACCGCTGTTGCCGGTACGTCTGCGACGTTTAAGTTGCAGGATTCTGCCGACAACGCGTCGTTTGCCGATGTCGCTGGCACGACCGTTACCCTGACTACCGCTGCGAAAGGCAAAATCTTCACGATCAAACTGCCGAAAACGAAGCGTTACGTCAAAGGTGTCTTCACTGTTACTGGCGGCACGGCGGGTAAAGCCACTGTGTTCGTCGGTCAGCCCGAAGCGTAATCAGACAGAGGGCGGAGCTAAATACTCTGCCCTCGTTTTTTTTCTGAGGAGAATTAAAAATGGCAGGATTTGTTTGCGTTGTTGACAGCGCGTTTTTTAATCACCGTTTGTATAAAGAGGGTGAACGTTTGGACGTTGAAGACCCTGAACTGATTGCCCGAATGGAAGGACGTTTTGTCAACGAAAAGGATTATCTGGACAGCGTCCGCCGCGTTACGGTCAATCTCGACCGCAAGCAGGAACAGTTCAGCAAACAACAGGTTGAAGACATCACCCGCGAAGTTGCTGGCGAAAACGCTCGCTTGAAAGCGGAACTGAAAGAATTGCGTAAAAAAGACGCGAAGAAAGAAAAAGTCGAGGGTTAAAAAATGGATAAGACGGCGATATGCAATCAGGCTTTGTTGGAAGCCGAAGTCGATAAGACAATCACGAGCGTCGAAACTGACAGCAGTATCGAAGCAGGGCGTATGCGCCGTATTTATGCCCCGACAAAAGAGGAATGCTTGACGGCGGGAGAATGGACGTTTGCGACAAAATACGTCGCATTGTCGCCTATTGAAAAGACGGATAGTTCGCCTTATTCCAATACGTTTTCCTACCCGTCGCAAGCTTTGCGCGTTTTGTCTGTGTTTGCGGACGACAACGCGGTAAAGGCTAACGAGCCTATTTTGGATATGGTGGAAGCGACGACGGAGAACGGTTCGTCGAAGATTATCTGTTGCGATGCTGAACAGCCGATTGCGTTGTGCATCGTTGATGTCAAAGACGAACTGTTGCCGCCCGCTTTCTGCCATTATTTCTATTTAAGTCTGGCGGCGAAGTTTGCGAAGCTTTCTGGCGCAAGTAATGACATAAAGAACAGACTGAACAATGAAAAACAACAGGCGTTTTACGAATGCGGCGCGATTAATGCGACAGTTGCAAATAACCGCATTTACGATTCCGACGTGAATTATTATGTCGATGTGAGGGGCTAATGACGATTAACAAAACTCAAAGTTCGTTTGTTGGCGGCATTATTTCCACAGAAATGATGGGACGCGTTGATTATGAGAAGCTTCAAAGCGGATTGCGTCAATGCGAAAACTTCATTGTCCGTCCTGTCGGCGGAGTTCAGTTTGCCGCTGGTACGAAGTATGTTTGCAATGCGGTTGCCGATTCAAGGTTGATTCCTTTTTCTGAAAGCAAGTTGGTTTCATATTGCTTGGAGTTTTCAGACAAAAAAATCAGAGTCATTGATGATACTGGCGTAAAAGCGGAAATTGCGACGACGTACACGGCGGCGGAAATCCAAAGCATTAAATACGCGCAGTTTCAGAACAGACTGTATCTGACGCACGAAAACCACAAGCCCGCCGTTCTTATTCACGGCGCGACAGGGGCTTGGACGTTGACGGATATGACGTTTAACGGGTCCTTGCTTTCAGGAACGTATATCAGCGGCATCACGTTGACGTCTGGTCAACATAGCTCTGCTTCCACGGCGGTTAATTACGACAAATGGCAGTATGCCGTATCTGTTGCCGACGATGACGGAAACGAAACGCTTGCGGTCAAATCGGCGTATCTAACGAACGACATTTCTTTGTCGCAACAGCCGATTACAGTTAAAGCGACGCTTAAAGGCATTACGGCGAATATCACATACGCCTATTTCTACCGAGTACAGGGCGGCGAGTTTTATTTCGTACAGAAAATACCTCTGACGAATGGACAGACGGAAGCGTCGTTCACGGACAGCGGGTTGACGTTGGACACGACAAAGTCGATTAAGATTCCCTTTACTGATTTTGATTCAGAGTATCCCCGCGCTGTTGCGTTTTTTAACCAGCGTTTGATTTTCGGCGGGACGAAGACGTATCCGAACGACATCTGGGGAAGCAATATCGGACGATTTGACGACTTTACGAAGACGGTCAATCTTGCGTCGTCGGAAGCGTTTAATCTTACGTTGGCGTCTGGCACTATGGACGCTATCGAGTCGATGATTCCTCTGGACAGTCTGGTTATCTTTTCGACAGGTAAAATCTGGCGAGTTGACGGCACGTCCGCATCAGCGATGACGGCGACGATTGAATCCTATTCTTCCATTTCCGACTTATCCCCGTCGGCGACAAAGAAGTCGATTCTTTATGTTGATGCGTCGCTGAACACAATTTCCAACTTTGTGTACTCGTATGAGTTAAACGGATATGTCGGACAGAACTTGGATATTCTGGCGCGCGAATTGTTTGACGGGTATAAGTTCGTCGCGCAATCTTTCCGCACTAATCCTTTCCCGATTTATTTTGTCGTTCGTGAAGACGGCGAGATGATGTCTTTGACATATTTGCGAGAAGAAAATATCTACGCTTGGAGTGAGCTGACCACAAATGGGCGGTATAAGGACGTGTGTTGTTTGCCGTCGCAGGTAAATGATAAAGTGTATGTGAAAGTATCCCGTAAGAACGGAAGCTTTATCGAAGTGTTTTTGCCGCAGATTGCGGCGAGCGAAGATGTTGATGACGGGTGCTATTTGCATAGCAGTAAAATTATTCCGAACTGCACGTCCCACACTATAACTGGGCTTACTTGGCTCAAAGGACAAGTCGTCTATGCTGTATGTGGTAAAGATGTCATTGAGGATTTGCTTGTCGATGAGAATGGTTCGGTAACAATCCCGTCGTCTGTTGAAATCAATCGGCGCGTTGTAATAGGCTTGCCGTATCGCGGAATTATTCAGACGATTCCGTTTGAAATGGTTGATGCGCAATCGAACTCGACAATCGGTATCGCGCGTAAGATTTGCAATGCGACTCTGATGTGCTACAAGACGCGCGGTTTTGCTTGGGGAACGTCGGAAGACGATATGACGGAAATCAAGCCGTACGCGGAAAATACGTTTGCCGAAACAATCCCGCTCGAAACGGGGAAATTTAACCTTTCTGCAAGCTCGAACTGGGATATTGACGCGTCGTTCTTTATCGCGCAGAATTATCCCCTGCCCTGCTTTATTCAAAACATTACGTTGGAGATTGATTATGGAAGCAAAAACTAAAACGATTCGTTTGCTGATGAAGCACGCAGAAATTCAGAGCTTGCTTGACATCAAAGCGATGTTCGGAGAGTTTTCAGATGCCGTCTTTGAGCGTTTGGACGAAGAAGCGAAGAGCGTGATTGTTTTTTCCGACAAAACTCCGTATGCCTGTTTCTGGTTCGTCCAGACGGACAACGGGTATAATATGTATTCCTTGCTTACGCCGAAAGCGGAAGAACATAGAGAATACTTTGAAAAGTCTTTGGTGCATCAGTTCCCTGACGGCAAGATTGAAGCAATCATTTACAACGGCAACAAAAAACTGTATAATATCCTTAAATCCGTCGGGTTTTCTTTCATCAAGGAAATCAAGACGGGCGTAGAAAACAGGGTGTTTAATTTGATGTCGCGGGGGTAATATGGCTGTACAAGGTAATAAATCTAAGTCGTTTTATGATTCGACATCTTATATGGACTGGTTTCAGATTGGCTTGAATGGCGTTACGCAGATGACGAACGCTATTACGATGTATGGCAATTATATGTCGGAAGCGAGTAAAAGCGAACTTTCCGCGTCGATGAACAAAGTCAATCAGGAACGCCTGTCGATGAATGTTGAGTTCATTCAAAACGAGTATCAGCAAAAGATGAATACCTTGCGCAGACAGACGGCGCAAAGCAAGGGCAAGATTCGCGAGAGTATGTCTAAATCTGGCTTTGAGGTCGGGAGCGGTTCGTTTGTCGATATGGAAAGCGAAACAGACAGACTGGCGAATGATATGATTGCGGGGCTTGATGCTCAGCGTGAGATGCAACAAATTCAAAACAAGCATCAGCAAGCTATGCTCGGCATTCAGTCGAAGCTTGATGAAACAAAAGCAAGTGTCGCTCGTAAACAGGCTCGTATTTCACGCACTTACGGAACAATCGCAGGTGCATTAAATACGACTGCTGGCGCGCTTGGCGCATATGGTCAATATCAGCATTTTAACGGATAAAAGCAATGGTTAAGATCCCCGAAACACACACACCGTCTTCAATATCTCTTGGACGCAACACTCCAGATAGCCTTGACGCCGTCGGAAGCAAAATAAACAATCCGTTCGCCGATGCAATCGACACTCTTGGCGCAGGATTAAATATGTTCGGGAAGACGCTCGACAAAGAACAGGAAGTCAAAGCGGCGGAAGATGAAAAGCAAAGAGTTGCAAAGCTGAAAGCGGCGGAAGATGCACAGAAAGAGGTTTGGTCTTCGCAGCTGAAAGAGTATCAAGCTGTTTTGTCTATGCAGATGTCAGACCTTAGAGCGAAGAACGATGGCAGAAAATTAGACCCTAACGAAGTCGTATTGCTTGGAAACAGAGCGTTGGAGCAGGCTTTCGATGCAAAGCAGTATAAGGCTTTTGGTCTTAGTGCGTCGCTTCCTCAGGAATTGCGGGAAAAAGCAAAAGGCATTACGTTTGATACGGTCCGCTCGAATTATGAAACGGTACAAATAAGCAATGTTGCTTTGATTGCAAAGCAGACAGCAGAACGCAATAAGCTTGCGTCTGAAACGTATGTACGTCAGATTAGTACCGGCGAAATTCCGTTGTATGGAATAGGCGCTGCGGCGAACGCAATGAGCCTTGCGTACAGAGAAGCGAATATGCCCGACGAACAAATCGCGATGAACATAAACAATCAGACGCTTTCTGGCGTAAAGGGTTGGGTTTTAAATAACGCCGACAATCTGTCTGATATGAAAGGTTTGTTGCAAGGGTATATGCGTTTCCCTGATATGCTCACAGGTGAACAGCGCAAGTTTAAGGAAATGGTTTCCGACAAAGATTTTGAAGCGGCGAAGAAAGCGTATCAATCGAATTTGGAAAACAAGCTGGCAACCGCCGCCGCTAATTCTGATGGCTTAGATGTTCGCAAGTTGCTTTTTGTCGACGGAATGTACGAAAACGATGCGGAGCTTGATGCGGCGAACAAAAGGGTGCGAGATAAGGAAACCGCACTCAGGGTTCAGAAACAACAGACTCGTGATGAAGAAAACCGCATAGGCTTTACTGATGCTATGAATGGGGCTTCTTTTGATACGCCTTATGCGCGCAAAGTTGCGATTGATATGGCTAATGCGGAAGAAGCGAACAATCTTCAAACTGCGAGCGAAGAAAAATGGAAAAAAGAGCTTAAAGATATTCCGTGGTATGATTTTAGCGGCAAGAAAAAAGAACGGTTAAACGACGCTTTGTTTAATGTTGATAAGCAAAAAGGAAACGCCGAAATTTTCAGTCAGACTGTTATTTTTAACGGAGAGCCGTTTGATTATTCGCGTCTTACAAACTCCGACGCTTTTAAAAACGCTGGCGGAAGTCAGAAGTTCTTGCTTGAAGATATGCGGCTCAAAGCGCAGTACGATAAAGCAAAACAAATGCTTCCCGCAGGTATCGATGTTGAAGCTTTGATTGATAAAGCGGTTAAATCCTGCGACCCGAAAGGATTATACGGCAATGATTATCTGCAACCCGACATTCGCAGGGAGCTGGCAACGACTTTGTCGGTAGTTGCGCCGAACAAGCGTGATGTCGGAAATCTTATAAACCAGACCGCCGCGAAAGTGTATGGCAGGACTGTTTTTAAAGACGAAAAACAAAAGACCGATTATGATAGCCTTGTAGAGATTATACGGACGGCGACAGCTAACAGAAAGACAAACCAAACAAAGGATGATGTCTTTATGTCTGTTCGTAATGAGTTGAATGACAAATATGATAGTGATATAGTGGACAAGATGATGCCTTATATCATTTCAGGTCAGTATGTCAAAGCGATAGGAGTCCCATATGCCTTTAAGTCCAGATGAAATTCGCAATGTTTATAACAACGAAGACGAAGCAACCGCAACGGAACTTATGGCTGGCGACAGAGAGGACATAAAGAACTTCAACGAAAACGTTGTATCGCCGTCGGAAACGTTTAACGCTTTGAGCCAGAACGTCCTGTACGCACCATTTACGAACGGCACGCATAAATATTTCGATGTTTTGGAAAACGCCTATGTTCCTGCTGAGCGTTCTATATCGAAAGATTTTTCTCGTTCGATGATTAAGGACGAACTGAACGAACGTCGGAATAAGCTGATTACGGAAGCAAATAAAGAAAGCGACCCCGCGTTGAAAGAATCAATGCGGCGGGAAACTGCTGATATTGATAAGCGTCTGTCGTATCTTTCGTCTTTACCTGAAACAGAATACCTCGATGCGTCTGCGTCGATTTTGCGCGGAATTAAACGAAGCATACCCGCGTTTGCCGCTGGGACTGCGTCGTCTTTGGCAACAGGCGGTTCGGCTTTTGTTGGTGTTGGAGTTACCGCTTTGGGGAATTTCCTTGCCAACAAAGAGCTGAACTATAACGAAGCATACGCAGGCGCATTGGATTCTGGTGCAAATCTGACATTGGAAGAACTCGACGAACGCGCTACAAAGTCGATGTATGTTATGTCGTTGCTTGACGGCTTGGACGCGGCAACA
>OIYG01002829.1_pt1 | contig 10463 bp, 11 predicted proteins | sample 1587861 | NCBI WGS metagenome assembly OIYG01 (sample SAMN03283272) | human gut metagenome | biome: human-associated habitat; material: feces | host: Homo sapiens | place: Peru | collected 2012 | reverse complement strand
ATAGAATGAATTAGGGCAGTGCTATCATTCCCTTTATCCTGCTTAATAATTATTATCATTTTTTTATAAATTATGGTATTTTCATGGTATACTTATATCAGTTAGTAGTTTATTACTACCTATATTTTAGATAATTAGAGGTTGTCCGACTTCAACCTTTATGGCTCCAAATTGAATACAACTTACGAACATATTATGATGCGTAAGTTTTTTTATGGCTACAACCTAATCTACTGTATCTTGAAAAATGTATATAGATGTTATTTTTCCAGGAAGTAGAACATTTTTAATGTTTAAATTTAAAATAGTAGAATCATTAAAACTGAAAGTTTTAACAAATATGAATTATTAAAACTTGACTATCTTAAAAAGAATAATATGGTTTTATGTACTGATTGTTGTTGGTACAAAAAATTAATAATTACCATAATATTACAGAAAAAATTGTCTTAGCCAGAACTGCAAATGTACCATTAACATTTTTTTAACTTATGGTGATAAGTCACAAACACTAAAAATTATAGAAAGGAGGAACAAGTGAGAAAAGGAAATATTGAAATTAATGTATTTATAAATGAGAAATAATATAAAATATTAAAAAACAAAAGAAAGTTAGACTAACAAAATCAAGTTTTATAAAATCGTTAATTAAAATTATTTATGAAATAAAATTAAATAAAAGTGATATTAATAATATATTTACTAAATTAAATGAACGAATATCTTATGTAAATTCTGTTAGAATTGATATGAATAGTCATGACTATCATTATCAAAAGTTAAAACTTGATAATTTATTAGTGAAATCAAGAAAAACAAAAAAATATATTGAATAAACAATTATAAGAGCTAATTATTTAAAAAAGTGCTATAATTACATTATATAGAAATTTAATTATAGCATTTATAATTATTTTTGGTGATATAGTATATAACAATACAAAAAGAGATTAACTAAAAAAACATATAGTTTTCACGTCTATGTATGGATTGAATATGAATCTCAAGCAAAACTGAAAGGGTGAAATTGAAAATGAAAGTATTAAGTATAAAGGAGCCTTTTGCTACATTAATTGCAAATGGTGATAAATTAATAGAAACTAGAAGTTGGAAAACAAACTATCGAGGAGAAATATTTATTCATGCAAGTGGAAAAAAACTTGCCAAAGAGTATTTAACTAATGAATATGTTATTTCTTTAATTAGTAATTTACCTATGAATTTTGGAAATATAATTTGTAAAGCTAATTTAGTTGATTGTGTATGTATGAATGATGATTTTTTAGAAAAAATAAAATTAAATATTAAGGAATATAATTTAGGACTATATGAAAAAGGTAGATATGGATGGATTTTTGAAGATATCGAACCAATTTATCCAATACCTGCAAAAGGAAAATTAAATATTTGGAATTTTGAAGGAGAATATGAATTAATAAATAAAAAAAGACACCGATAAATTGTTGACTTACTAACCAATAAATGATAGGATAATTAACAATTAGGGAGGTTTTATCATGTTTGAAATAAGAAGATTAAATACAGTTGATGAGTTTAATAAAGGGGTTACAGCATTAACAGAAATTTTTATTGAAGAATACCCATATTATTCAAAATGGATAGAAAAAAATTCAGAACAATTTAGGACAGGTGAAAAACAAATTTTATCAGTTTTAAATGAAAAAGATATAGTAGGATATATAATGATACACTTTTGTACTGAAGACATAGTCAAGATTAATGGCATTTATATCTTTGAAGATTACAAAGGTAAAGGTTTTGCAACAAAAGCGATAAGTGATGTAAGCAACTATTTAAAAGCAATAAACGTTCAAATGATTTTCATTCAAACAAGACTTGATAATAATGCCGTTGTTCATTTATTTGATAAATGCAACTATAAATTAATAGGCACTAATTATCATACGATTGAAAAAAAAGATAATTGGGTTGCATGCAATTGTTCAAAATCGAAAGAAATGGATATGCAAAAAACAGCACAAGAATTGTATGATGGATTTTGTCCTCTTTCACATGAAGAGATTCAAAGTTTAAGAAATGAACATAAAGACGGGAACTTAATATTAACAAGAAAAAAGAAATAAGGTGATATTATGGCTAGAAAGCCTATAATTGGAATTGTCGGAAAACCACAATGTGATGATATAATTTGGAATAAGATATGTATTAGTAATGAAATTAAAGATGCATTAAACAAAAATGGAGCAATTGCTATTGGAATTATTCCTCAAAGTAAAATAAAGGAAAGAATTGAAGGAAAACCATTTTCATATCAAAACTATTATTTAAATGAAGAATCTTTAAATGACTTATATCAAACAATTGTTATGTGTGATGGTATAATATTAGAAGGTGGAATAACTATTTGTGATTATGAACAAGAAATAGTTAAATACTGCATTAAAAATAATATTCCATTATTAGGAATTTGTTGTGGTGCTATAAACATGTGTTTAGCAACAGGCGGAAGTATTTCATTTGATGATTATGATTATCTCAAAAAAAACCACTTTAGTTTAGATAATATGGAAATGCATAAAGTAAATATAAACAATGATTCTAAACTTTTTACTTTAATTAATAAAAATAATTTTATTGTTAATAGTATTCATAAATGTAAAATAGATAATCCGGGTGAATATTCTGCAAAGGGATATTCAGATGATAATATTATCGAACTAATTGAATTAGATGATACAGGATTTAATGTTGGGGTGCAATGGCATCCTGAATTTATTACTAATAAATTAGAACAAAATCTTATTTTCAAAAAATTTATTGAGCATATTAATAAAATCAGATTGTAAAAATGCAAATTATAACATACAATAATTTGTAGAAAGAAAACTTAGTTCATAACTTGTATGTGACTTGCTCCAAATTGAATATAAATCAGTCTATTATGATTGGTTTTTTCTTTTTTATAATATTTCAAATTTACAAAGAAACTAATTCTTTTGAAACATTTATTTTTATATACAAATGTGGTACAATTGACTTAGGTGTTTTTTAAAAAGATGTACTGTAATTAAAGAGTAATTATAGTTGTGAATAACTTTAATTTGTTATTTGAAAGTGAGATATTTATGAAAAAGTTAAAAATTGGTATATCATTAATTGTACTAGGTAATATTTTGTATTTAGCATTTATTTGTTTTGCTAGAACTGATGGAGGTAATTTTGCTGATTTTAGTAATGGTTTATTAGTTGGTTTGTCTATAGGGTGTAATTTTATTGGCATAATTTTAACAGTAGCTTATATGTCTGGTAATAATTCTGAGTAGTTAGTTTTTGGGTTTATTATAGATTAATTATTCCTCGATTATAAAATATATTTCTGAGAAGTATTCTTCGTTAATTTCAAGGCTATTGTTAGATAGATCTACTAGAGGACCTTTTGCTCTTGACCAGGTAACTGTGGTTTTTAAATCCTTTCCTTGATTATTACTTCCTTGAAAGACTAGTTTTTTTGTATCATCAAGTGTTATTATTTCGTCGTCTAGTTTTTTAAATACTAGTGCGTTTTCTAGGATGAAACCGTTTTGTGAGGTTAGATGTCTTTTTATGTAGGCATATAGTTTCCAATCTGAACTTGTTTTTCTACTGTCTACTATTTGTATTTTTAGGTCTTTATCTCTTGGAAGCATAACTGGATCACTAGAGATGAGGTTAAGTAAAAATGAAAAGACAAATGATTTATCCATTATAGATAGTTCTCCATCGAATGGTGTTAGGATTTTTCTTGTTTCGTAAATGAAACTATTTGGAATGCAAGATGTAATATAAATAGTGGTGTTATCATTGATGTTATTTGGAAGTGTGTATGTGAATAGGCCATCGGTATTAGTTTCTACTGTTGCTGAGTTTTTGTCATAATTTATTAAAACACGTGCATTTGATGAGGTGTGTCCACTTATTGTGTTTTTGTCTTTGTTTATTTGATGAATATTAATGGTCATATTACCTATGGAGAATTGTTTTCTTTCTTGAAATGAAAAATTACTTAGATCTGGGAGATTTTTTAAATCTTCTTCACTTAGGTTATGATTTTGGATAGTAGTAGAAGTTGGGTTAAAAGTTCCTTCGATAAGAGTAATGTCATTTTCTTTATACCAAGAATAATCTGGTAAATTGTCAATTCCTCCGGCGCTTGTTAGTTCTTTTGAGTCTTTCCACATATTGATTCTTTTTCCTTTTATAGAGAAGGTGACGTCGTTGTTTGCATACAAAATATTGGCATTTTTTGTATATATAACTACTTTCATGGGGTTATCGAGTGTAATTTTTTGATTGCTTCCTTTGAATTGGATATTATAATTGTCTGATGGGGTATTGTTATAGGAATTAATGAGCTCTAAATTAGAGTCTTCTTTCATGGTAAATGATCCATAAATTGACCACATTGGTACTCTTTGATGTTTTGTTTCAATAAAGTTAAGGGTTGCTCTTTCGTCGATTAAGACGTTGTTAACACCATATATTGTATTGTTTGCAAAGCCATTTCCTGTTGTTATATTAAGAGTTGTATCGTGTAAAATAGTAAAATTAAGTCTATTGGTTCCGGTCATAAAATCTTTTGTGTCTGTTGATATATTAACATTACTTTTGCATAGAAATACTACTGAGGGGTTGTTATCGTTTTTAAAGTAAAATAAGGAATAATTAGTAGAACTACTATAAATAACAGAATTACCTCCGATTATTACTCTTGATGCTAAACAAACTTCTTGTGGTTCTATGTTATTTTTGGTTTCAATAGTTATATTACAATTGTTTATTTTAACTGCTCCTTATGGGTTGTATGCTAATTTGGTGCCTCTATAGGAGATGTTGTTAAATGAGACTAAAACGTTATAGTTTTTATCGGTTGGTGTATAAATAACGCCATAGGTGTTTGAGTATTCAATGTTAATATTTCTAAATTCAATTTCTTTGTTTCCTGGGCTTGCTATAATAGTGCCATTTATTTCTTCACTAATCATTCCGGTAAATTTAAAACTGTTTCCGTCTATAATAATTTTTTCTTTGTTGTTATTTATTGTAATGCCTTTTGTTAGAGTAATTTCGTTTTCTAAGTATATGTAATTATATGTGTTTTCTTCTTCTAAAACATTTCTAAGTTCTTCTTCTGTGTATGTTTTACCTTTTTTTTATTAATTATATCCATAAAAAAATCACCGTATCCTTTGTTATATTTTATTAAGTAATTGAATATAGAAATAATTGGTTTGTAATGGAAATGGTATTTTATTTTGTTTTTTAGTAATTAATGGATTGATATTGTGATGTTATAACCAGTTTTTCTCTTTATAAAAAACATAGTTTATATCTTTTTTTTTGCTTTATTTTTTGTTATAATTTAAGTGGTGATTAAAGTGAGAAAGAAAAAAGAATTGGATGTTGAAAATCTAAATAGTATTTTAGCTCTTGGAAGTAAAATACTTAAGGTATTATTTGTTGTTACTATTTTATCTTGTATTCTTATTGCGGCTGTTTTGTTTGATAAGTTTCATGTTTTTAGGACTATTCTTAATATATTAGGTGTTGCTGCTCCATTTTTTATTGGATTTGTAGTTGCATGGCTTTTGAATCCGGCGGTTACTTATTTGAATAAAAAGGGTGTAAAAAGGGGACTTGGCTCGGTTTTTGTATTTGTTATGTTTTTGGTAATATTATTTCTTGTTATAAAGTTTATGATTCCTATGTTATATAAACAGATTAATGAGTTTATTGATATTCTTCCATCTTTGGTGTTGCAGGTTACTAACTTTATTCATGAAAGTTTTACTAAACTCAACTCTACTGGATTTGATTTTAATACTGTTGAAACTAAGATTTATGATACACTTGAATCTTTTGGAACTGATTTAACTACCAAACTTCCTGGTATTATTATTGGAGGAGTTAGTAGTGTTATATCTAGTATATGGTCAGTTATACTTGGTTTTATAGTAGGTTTTTATTTACTTATTGATTTTGATGGTATGAAGAAAATCTTTAATATTATGCCTAAAAAACATAAGAATACTATGAGAAAACTTGCTAGAGATTTAGATGAAACTTGTAAGGATTTTGTACAGGGAACGCTTTTGATTTCGTTTATTGTATTTTTGATAACAAGTATATTGTTTGCTATTGTTGGCATGCCTTCTCCTATGTTATTTGGACTTATATGTGGTGTTACTAATATTATTCCTTATATTGGACCTTGGGTTGGTGGAGCTATTGCGGCAATAGTAGGCTTTACTGTTTCTCCACTTGTAGGTATTTTAACAATTGTTATATGTTTTATATCACAACAAATAGATGGTATTATTCTTCAACCTATAATAATGGGAAAAACGATGAAATTACACCCTGTAACGATTATGATAGGTTTACTGGTTTTTGGATATTTCTTTGGAGTTTTAGGTATGATAATTGCTACACCTTGTATAGCGTGTATGAAGGTAATTATCATGTATATAGAAAGTAAATATAAGATAAAAGAGAGAATAGTAAATAGTGAACTAAGGAGTGATGAGTAATGCAAATTATATTGATAGGAGGAAAAGCCAGAAGTGGCAAGGATACAACTGCAGATATTTTGATTAAAGAATTAGAACATAAAGGTAAAAAGGTGTGTAGAGTTCAAGTTGGACAATATATAAAATATTATGCTACTAAGTATTTTGGTTGGGATGGACAAGAAGAAACTAAACCACGTGATTTATTAAATAAGCTTGGTACTGATATAATTAGAGAAAAAATCGATCCTGATTTTCATGTTGATAGGCTTATTCAGGATATAAGAGTGCTTTCATATTTTTATGATACTTTTATAGTTTCTGATATTCGTTTTCCAGTTGAAATAGAGAAAACAAAGTCTGCTTTTGACAATGTTATTAGTATTAAAGTACAAAGACAAAGTGATGAACTAAATGATGCTCAAAAAAAGCATATTTCTGAGAATATGCTTGATAATTATAATAATTTTGATTATATAATTGATAATAATGGTTCATTGGAAGAGTTAGAGATGAAGGCAAAAAATATTTTAACAGAAATAGGTGAATAGGAAATGAAACAATTTAAAGTAAATGAACTGAAAAGAGAATATATAGATTTTTTTAAGAGTAAGGGGCATACTGAGATAAAGAGTGCTTCTTTGGTTCCAGATGAAAAGGGATCTGTGCTTTTTACTATTGCTGGTATGCAGCCTCTTATTCCTTATTTGCTTGGAGATAAGCATCCTGAAGGGGATAAATTAGTTGACTCTCAAAAGTGTTTAAGAACTATTGATATAGATGATGTTGGGGATAAGTCTCATTTGACTTTTTTTGAAATGTTAGGTAATTGGAGTTTAGGTGCATATTTTAAGAAGGAATCTATTGAGTATAGTTTTGAATTTTTAACTAAGCATTTGATGATTCCTCTTGATAAGATTGCTGTTACTGTATATGAAGGTGATGATGAAGTACCAAGAGATGAAGAGAGTGCTAATAAGTGGAGAGAGTTAGGTATAAAAGAGGAAAATATTTTTTATCTAGGAAAAGAAGATAACTGGTGGAGTGCTTCAGAAGAAGGACCATGTGGACCTGATACTGAAATATTTTATATTTTTGATAAGGAAAAGTGTTCTTTGGATTGTTCTCCTGCTTGTAATTGTGGTAGGTATATGGAGATCTGGAATAATGTATTTATGGAGTATAATAATACTAAGGATGGAATGATACCATTAAAACAAAAGAATGTAGATACAGGTATGGGACTTGAAAGAATAGTTACTGTTTCACAGAATAAGAATAGTGTTTATGAAACAGATGTTTTCTATAATACAATGAAGAAAATAGATGAGATAAGTAAAAGAGATTTATTATCTAGTAAAAGAATAGTGGCTGATCATATAAGATCATCATCAATGTTAATAGAAGACGGAGTAATTCCTAGTAATGTAGATCAGGGATATATATTAAGAAGATTGATAAGAAGAGCTCTTAGACATATGCGTAAGTTAGAGATAGATTTTGTTTATATAAAGGATATAACTGAGGCTGTTTTGCTTGATCTAGAGAATCAAATGGGTGCAATAAATAAAGAAAAGGTATTATCTGTAATATTAGAAGAAGCTTCAAAGTTTCAAAAAACATTAAATAAAGGATTAAAGAAGTTAAATGAAGAAATAGGTAAGAATCCAAATAAACTTTCAAAAGAAGTAGTATTTAGACTTTATGATACATATGGTTTTCCTCCGGAAGTGACAGATGAAATTGCTAAAGAACATAATTTAACTATAGATATTGATGGTTTTAAAGAATTGTTTAAAGAACATCAAGAAAAGTCAAGAAAAGGCGCAGAAGCTAAGTTTAAAGGCGGTTTAAAATCAAATAGTGAAATGGAGACAAAATATCATACTGCAACTCATCTTTTAAATAAAGCATTAAAGGATGTTTTAGGAGATCATGTTCATCAAAAAGGATCTAATATAACTGAGGAGAGACTTAGATTTGATTTTTCACATAATGAAAAAGTTTCAAAAGAAGATTTGAAAAAAGTTGAAGATATAGTAAATCAAAAAATAAAAGAAGATTTAAAAGTAACATATGAGGAAATGAAAAAAGAAGATGCAATAAATAGTGGTGCAGAAGCTATGTTTATTGATAAATATGGTGATGTAGTAAAGGTTTATAGTATAGGAGATTACTCAAAAGAAGTATGTGGTGGTCCTCATGTTAAATCAACTGGAAGTTTAGGCCATTTTAAAATTAAGAAAGAAGAAGCTTCATCAAGTGGTGTAAGAAGAATAAAGGCTATACTTGAGAACAATCATGAATAGTAAAAAAGATGTATATGGAGTAGGACCTATATATGGATTAGTAGTGGGAATACTTACTATAACTAGTATTGTTTTATCAGTTTTAAATATAATATCGGGAAGGATCAATAATAAAATAATAATAACTATTCTAATAATACTTGGAATATGTTTTATGGTATATGGTTTTATTTTATGGAAAAGAGCTGTGTTTGATAATAAATTAGTAGAGGACTATATTGAAAAAGATAAGTTATGTACTGAAGGAGTATATGGTATAGTAAGAAATCCTTGTTATACGGGGGTTATGTTTATATGTACAGGAATAATTCTAATGTTACATAACATATTTTTATTTATATTACCATTTATTTTTTGGGGTGTTATGACAATATTTGTAAAGGAAAAAGAAGAAAAGTATTTATTAGAAAAATATAAAAAGGAATACATAAACTATTGTAAAAACGTTAATAGATGTATTCCATGGGTTAGGAAAAAGTAAAGGATAGTTATTTATTTTAATAGGGCAACAGGTTTTTGGTTGCTTCTTTTTTATTAGAGAAGTATTTTAAGAAATGGTGATAATGTGGATAATGAGCAAAATAAAATAAGTCATTTTAATATGAATAATGACTATTATAAGGCTTATGAGAAGAGATATAAAAAAGTATATGAATATGGTTATCTTTGGTCATCTAAGGAACCAACTTTGGATGTAATGGAAACAATTATTAATGAGAATGTTTCTACAAACTCAAAAATATTAGATCTTGGATGTGGTGAAGGAAGAGATGCTATATTTCTTTTAGATAGGAATTATAATGTCATAGCAGTTGATTATTCAAAAACTGTTATAGAAAAATGTAAGGAGTTGTCAAATTACAACTATAATGATAAATTTAAACAATTTGATATTATTAATGATACTTTAAGAGATAAATTTGATTTTATTTACTCCGTGGCAGTTCTTCACATGTTTGTTAGAAAAGCTCATAGAAATAAGTTTTATAAGTTCATATATGAACATTTAAGTAAAGATGGTATTGCTCTTATAGTATCTATGGGTGATGGAAAAGAAAAACATCAATCTGATATAAGTAAATCATTTGATAATGTTGAAAGAACCATACTTAATAATAATGAAAAAATAAATGTTGCTTTTACATCTTGTAATATTGTTGATTGGAATACATTAGATCAAGAATTATTAAATAATAATTTAATTATTAAAAGAAAGTGGATTTCCACAAAAATACCTGAGTTCAGTCAAGCAATGTGTGTTGTAGTTTGTAAAAAGAAAAATAATATTGAATTTAGTATTAAAAGATGATAGTATTAAGATATGGAAAGTAGCCAAGAGAGGATGAAGTTTTATGACAAAAATGGGTAACAAAACTATGAAAAATGATGTAGATACTACGAACAAATATTCGTCTGGGGGGGGGGCAATTATATAACTTTTTAAATAGAAATATAAAGGAGTTTAATCCTTATATTATATCAACTTTAAGTATAATATTTTTAGTATTGGTTGGCATTGTCTCTTATAAAGTAAATACAACATATGCGGTATTTACGGATACAATAATGGGAACTAAGACAATAGAGATAACAGTAAAAACAGGAAAATTAGATACGAGTGGCGCTA
>OIYG01002827.1_pt1 | contig 10475 bp, 10 predicted proteins | sample 1587861 | NCBI WGS metagenome assembly OIYG01 (sample SAMN03283272) | human gut metagenome | biome: human-associated habitat; material: feces | host: Homo sapiens | place: Peru | collected 2012 | reverse complement strand
CGGCAGGAGCTGCAGCAGCAACCGGAGCAGCACCAGCGGCAGTCTCCTCCACGGAGACGCTGTAAGCAACGCCATTGACGGTAATATTGTAGTACTTCATGGAAGAATCCTCCTGAACAAAATCAGTTCGTTTCACTTTATGTACGGTATAAAATGCTTACAGAGCCATGTTGCCATGCTTCTTGGGCAGACGGGCAGCACGCTTGGTGCTCAGCAGTTCAAAGGCAGCCACGACGCTTGCGCGTGCATTGGCGGCATCGCAGACCATGTCGGCGGCGCCCGCTGCAACTGCGCTGGAAGCGCTGCACACCTCAGCGGCATAAGCAGCAGCCTTGGCGTTGGTCGCAGAGATGATGTTGTCAGAAGCGTCGATCTCTTCCTTGTACAGGACAGAGACGGCAGCATTCGGCTCCAGAGCGCTGACGGTGCAGCCGTTGACGGCGATCTTCAGGTCGGCGTTGGCCAGAGCGGTGTAGACAGGGCCGACTGCCTTGCCAGCCAGCAGAGCGACCTTTGCGGTGGTAGCGTCTGCATAAGTAGCAGCCAGACGGGCAGCCTCACGGATGCCGCCGGCGATGTCATCGGTGGTGCTGGGCACGAAGCCGTTGGTGTCCACGATGGTCAGCACGGGGACGCTGAAGGCGTCGCACAGGCGGACAAAGCGGGAAGCCTTGGCCACGCAGTTGTGGCACAGGTTCTTGCCGGTAGCCACAACGCCCACGGCGTTGCCGCCGACGGTGGCAAATGCGGTGTAGACCGACTTGCCAAAGCCTGCATACAGCTCCACGGTGCTGTCCTTGTCCACCACAGCGGCAGCAGCCTTGGCAGGCTCTGCACCGGCAGCCAGAGCAGCGGTGGGCTGCTCGAACTCAAAGATCGCAGGGCCGGTCAGGTTGTTGGCGGGCAGCAGACCCACGATGTGGGCAGCCTTCTCGGCAGCCTCGGCGGCGTCGGCAGCCACGATGGATGCCACACCGGCCTTGGCAGCGGCAGCAGCACTGCCGGCATCAGCCACCTTGTCGCCCTTGGCGGCAGAGGTGAACGGAGCGGTGAAGAACAGCTCTGCGCCCTCGGCCATGATGCACACGTCGGCATTGGCAGCGCTCAGTGCGCTGGTGCCGCCGCACACACCCAGAACCACCGCCACCTGCGGGATCACGCCGGAAACCTTTGCGATCTGCGCATTCAGCTTGGCATTGGCCGTGAGCACATCCAGGCCCTCGGCCAGCTTTGCGCCCACCGAGTTATAGAACGTGACGACCGGGCAGCCGGTCTGTGCGGCCATCTCCAGGACCTTGATGTTCTTCTCAACGTCCTTGACGGTAACAGCCTCGCCGTTCTGATAGACAGCGTATGCCTGCTGACCTGCTGCATAGCCGCAGGCAGCACTCACCGCACCATCGGCAAACAGCGCGGTGTATTCCCCGTCATCGAAAAACTTGGCGAGGATTTCTCCCTTATTGATCTTTGAAGCCATGATAAGACCTCCTGGTTGTCTGTGTGAGCTTTCAAAATTGGTTTTATTATACTGTTTTTGCCAGGAAATTGCAAGACTTTCTATAAAAATCCATCGAGAACAACATCTGTCAGCTGTAATCCATAATTTTTTAACGATGTATCGCCCTGCGCTTTTTTCGCTTCCGCAAGCCCCCTACAGTGCACCCAGCACCGGTGTAAAAAATTTTCTTTCATTTTTGGTAAATGTGCTCTCCGTCCGCACATATCTTTTTGGTCAGAATTGTGTTACACTGATGTTACATTCCCTGCGGAATCATAAAATCCGGGTAAAATCCGACAGACAATGCCATCCTCCCGCCCGGGAAACAACAAAAATCCACGCAAAAGAGGTCCGACAAACTTTGAAATCTTTCGCTTCTTCCCTGCACGCTTTCAACCAGACCTATCATTCTTTGCAGCGCTCAGCCGGTGCTCTGCTGCACCATGCCGGGGTCATCCTGCCGGCGCTGGTCGGACTGTATGCAGTCGCAACCAACCTGCTGTTTATCCCGCTGATGCAGCAGCTCTGGTCGCTGACACTCCGGTTCGCGCCCGTGCATTACCTGAACAACAGCAATGCTTCGGACATTTTTGTTTCCCCGGCCATCATCCTGTGTCTTGTGGTCATTGCATTGCTGACAGCATTCTGGGCGCTGTATGAATTTTCGGTGCTGCTGCACGGGCTGGAGTTGGCCCGCAGCGGCAGACCGGTGCAGCTGCCTGCCCTGCTGCGGGATGCGCTGGTGGACATCCGGCACACGTTTCTTCCGCAGAACTGGCCGGTCCTCGTATACAGCGCCGTGCTCATCCCCTTCACCAGCTTTTTCCTGACCTCCAACTATATCACCCAGTTTGCCGTACCGGAGTACCTTCTGGGCGTACTGCGCACCACCACACGCTATCATGCGCTGTATCTGGCGATCGTGGTACTGCTGGTTCTATTGTTCCTCTCCTGTGCGCTGGTGCTGCCCCTGTTTGTCCTGGAGCGCCGCAGCCTGTGGCAGGCCGTCCGGGAGAGCGTCGGGTTCGTGCGGCAGCGAATTTTCCGCACAGCGCTGCTTCTGCTGCGTTGGAATCTCTCGGCAGTCCTCCGTTCGGGCAGCCTGGCCCTGTGCGTACTGGCACCGCTGTACGCGGTCATTCTGGGCATCGGGCTCCAGAACACCGCTGCCATGGTGGCGCTGTCCCGCGCCAGCCTGCTGGTCGAGGTGCCGTTCTTCCAGTTCCTGCTCGACTGCTCCATCACCATTGCGCAGTGCAGCATCCTGTTTTTGCTGTACCGCCGTCTGCGGGAGGGTGATGCCGCGCCGGAGGATACCCAGAATGGGAAGCCCGTCCGTGCGAAGGGCCGTCGCCTGCTGGCCGCTGCGGTGGTCGGCGTCACGCTGGTCACAATCGGCCTTTCCTTTATTTATATTGCCCTGCCGGCGGATGATGAGCTGCGCACCATGCTGGGCGGCGCGGCTCCCATCGTCACGGCACACCGCGGCTATTCGACGGCCGCACCGGAGAACACCCTGCCCGCCTTTCAGCTGGCCATCGACCACCACAGCGACCGGGCCGAGCTGGATGTGCAGATGACAAAGGATGGTGTGGTCATGGTGACCCACGACACCAGCCTGCGCCGCTGCACCGGCCGCAACGCCAACATTTACGACCTGACCTTTGCACAGGTGCGGGAGCTGGATGCCGGGCGGTGGTTCAGTGCCCGGTACGCCGGTACGCAGATCCCAACACTGGAAGAGGTGCTGGACCTGTGCAAGGGGAAAATCCAGCTGAACATCGAGATCAAGCCCAATGCCGCCACCCCGGAGCTGGAAGCTGAGACCGTGCGCATCATCCGGAAAAAAGGCTTTGAAAAGGACTGCGTGATCACCTCCCAGAGCTACGAGACCCTTTGCAAGGTAAAGGAGCTGGACCCCGAGATCGAGACGGGGTATATTCTGGCGCTGGGCGTGGGCACCTATTACGACCTGCCTGCCGCCGACTTTTTCAGCGTGGAATCCACCTTTATTACCTCCGGCATGGTGCAGCAGATCCATCTGCGCGGCAAGACGGTGTCCGCCTGGACGGTCAACCGTACGGAGGACGCCCGTGCCCTGCTGAGCCTTGGCGTGGATGATGTGATCACCGACAAGCCTGAGATGGTACAGGACCTGCTCAATGAGGACGCCGACCTTGACCGGAACCTTGTGCTGATGCGTGACCGGCTCAAGGAACTGCTGGGCCTGACGGAAAGCGCCGACAGCGAGGTCGACCCGGATGACAGCGCCATTGAGGAGGTGCTGGAAGACCCGGAGGAACTGTTGGATCAGGCATGATCTTCTTCCCGGACAGACACAGCAAAGCCCCCGGCTCTCACGATCGAGAGCCGGGGGCTTTTGCGGGGCTTTGCGCCCGAAGGATCATTTCTGCAGGGTGTTCCAGGCAGGCATTTCATTGCGCAACTTTTCCCACATGGGCATGGCCGTTCCGGCCTGTTTGCGCAAAGCCTCAAAGGCTTCGTCCAGGTACTGCATCTCCTTTACTGCGTGCATGGCGTGGTCGGAAGCACACAGGCGGCCCAGCGGAGTCTTGGCCATGGCAAGCACCATGGCGTCCATCTTGCGGCGGCCTGCCGTGCCGGGCTTGTAGTAGTCCGTATTCTCTGCGTCGTTCACCGGGATGCCGAGAGCCTTGAGCATCTCACAGCCCTCATAGGCGGCATCCAGAATGGCAGCGCGCTGCTGTTTGGTGGCGCGGGTCAGGTCCCCGTTGCAGGCATAGCACACATAGCAGACCGGCAGAATGAACGCAATGTGGCACTTGAGCCACTCGTCCATATCGCTGTAGAACGTCAGCTTATACTTTGTGCCGTCAAAGGCGGTCTTGAGCCGGATGCGGAAGGTGCCGGAAAGCGGAGCCGTGGCACCGCCCACCGTCATGCCCACACCGGTGTGCACACTGACCACCCGATCGCGCTCCCGGCGGCCTGCGGTGTTCTGGAAGCCAAAGGCGACCTTGTCGGCTGGGCGCTGCATAGCTTCCAGAACCTGCTTTGCATGGGGGTCGTTGCCCACGAATACAAAGTAGGGGCTCCGGTTGGCCTTGAGGACGGGCAGCACATCCGGCAGCTGACCGGCCTGCAGCACCACGAACACAAGGTCGTAGAAGTCCTCCGGGGCCAGGACGTCGATGGTGCGCACCCGGTCCACCGTGGTCTTGCGCTGCGCCCATTGGCGGATGACCAGACCCTTCTGGTCGATGCGCTCCTTCCACTCCCCGCGTGCCAGCAGGGTCACGTCGTTCTTTTTGTTCTGCAGCAGCACATGGGCCAGTTCACAGCCCAGCACGCCGGCTCCGTACACCAAGATCCTCATGCAGATGCGCCTCCCTCATGAAATGGTTTCCGGGTTTATTTTTTCAAAAACGAGAAAAAACCTTTTTTCTCGTACGGTGCACTCGATACGCCCTTGACTTCGTAGCCGGTGGCGTTGATGACATCCCGCAGCTTTGCCTCGTCCAGAGCCTGTTCCGAATGAATCACCGTCTGGCCCTTGGTGTGGGAAGAGGCCACTTTCTTTGCCTCCGGAAATGCCTTGCGCACGGCATCGTTGACATGGCTCTCGCACATGCCGCACATCATACCGTCTACCTTTACCACTGTTTCGATCATTGTCTGTTCCCTCCATGATGGTTTCCGCGCGCGTTCGGCGGGCCGCTGCACGTTAGGGAATACTAACCGCAGCTTTAAACAAAATGCTGTCGGGGTGCCCCGGCAGCAGTGCGGAGCGTTCCCCTTTTTGAGCCTGCGGCCCGGGCTGCTCAGAAATGCGCGCACAATGTACAGCTTCATCATATCACACCGGTAGGCAAATTGCAAGCCGTGCGGTGCAAAGGTCAGTATTCGACGCCTTTGCGGGCGGCAATTCCCTTCTGATAGGGGTGGCGGATGCACTTCATCTCGGTCACATAATCGGCGGCGTCCAGCATCCACTGCGGGGCGGCATGGGCCGTGAGCACACATTCCTGCCCGGCGGGACGCTGCAGCACCGCCCGGCGAAGCAGGTCCTTGTCCACCATATCCAGTTCCCAGGCGCTGCCGGCCTCGTCCAGCACCAACAGGTCCGCTTCCTGCGCCATGGCAACGGTCAGGTTCCGGTCCTGCAGGTCCCGCGTGGCGGCCTTTTCGGCGTCGTTCATCTGAAAGACGAATTTCTGCCCGGCCTTGCCCCGGTAGACCGTGGCCCCCAGCTGCTCCAGCAGCGGGATCTCCCCGCTCTTGCCGCCCTTCAGGAACTGCACGATGACCACCTTTTTTCCGCTGCCCAGCGCCCGCAGCGCAAGGCCCATGGCGGCGGTGGTCTTGCCCTTGCCGTCGCCGTAATACAAATGCAGCAGTCCCATCTGTTCCATACCGTTCTCCTTATTCGTTCTGTTCCATTTTATCCTATCACGCCCGGCGGCAGAACACAACGTTTCCGGAAAAATTTTCTCTTGACAGACACGGATTTTTTATGATACACTCCATGCAGTTTGTTCTTGCAAATGCACCGTTCCTTCTGGAACGGCGTTTCTTTTTTGCTCAAAAGTTAGTATGTTCTAACATTCAACATCTCACCGGACACAGAAAGGACCTTTGTCATGCATCCTCTCAAAAAAGCGTTTTTTGTCGCCCTCGGCTGCATCAGCCTGGCGCTGGGCACCATCGGCATTGCACTGCCCATTCTGCCCACGGTGCCGTTTTATCTGCTCACGGCCTTCTGCTTTGCCAACAGCTCCGAGCGGCTGCACACCTGGTTCACCCACACGACCGTTTATAAAAAGTACATCGGCAGCTATTTCCGCCGCCGCGGCATGACCCGCAAGGCCAAGGCGCTCCTCATCGGCACGGTAACGGCCATCATGCTCCCCGGGTTCATCCTGATGGACAAGGTGCCCGTGGGCCGCGCCATTATGGCCATTGTCTGGGTGGGGCACATCGTCTACTTCGGTTTCAAGGTGCAGACCATCACCCAGCAGGAAGCGGACGACGCCATGGCACAGGCACTGGAAGAGTAAGCAACCGAACAGCAAAAAACGAAGCCGCTGCGTATTTTTCTGCGCAGCGGCTTCATTTTCTTTCTGGGATAGGATCACTCGTACAGCGGGAAGTCGCGGGTCAGCTTGAGCACGCGCTCGCTGATCTCATCCTTCTTCTCGTCGTAGTGCCAGATGCAGTCGGCAATGCAGTCGGCGATGACCTTCATCTCGGCCACGCCCATGCCGCGGGTGGTGACCGCCGGAGTGCCCAGACGCACGCCGGAGGTGACGAACGGGCTGCGGGTCTCGCCGGGGACGGTATTCTTGTTGGCAGTGATGTGCACGCTGTCCAGACGGGCTTCCAGATCCTTGCCGGTGCACTCCTCGTCACGCAGGTCGATGAGCATCAGATGGTTGTCGGTACCGCCGGACACCAGCTTGACGCCGCGTTCCTGCAGAGCTGCGGCCAGAGTCTGGGCGTTCTCCACGATCTTGCGGGCATACTCCTTGAACTCCGGCTTGAGGGCCTCGCCGAAGCAGACGGCCTTGGCGGCGATGACGTGCTCCAGCGGGCCGCCCTGGGTGCCGGGGAACACGGCCGAGTTGATGCGCTTGGCAATGACCGGGTTGTTGGTCAGGATCAGGCCGCCGCGGGGGCCGCGCAGGGTCTTGTGGGTGGTGGTGGTCACCACATCGGCATAGGGCACCGGGCTCTGGTGCTGGCCGCCGGCCACCAGACCGGCAATATGGGCCATATCCACCATCAGGAATGCACCGTAACCGTGGGCGATCTCAGCGATCTTCTCAAAGTCGATGGCACGGGGGTAAGCGGATGCACCGGCCACGATCAGCTTGGGGCGCACCTTCTTGACCTGCTTTTCCAGCTCGGCGTAGTCGATCACGCCATCGGCATTGACGCCGTAGGAAACAAAGTGGTAGTTCTTGCCGGACATGTTCACGGGGGAGCCATGGGTCAGATGGCCGCCCTGGGACAGATCCATGCCCATGACGGTATCGCCCAGATCCAGCAGGGCGAAGTAGACGGCCAGATTGGCCTGTGCACCGGAATGGGGCTGGACGTTGGCGTACTTGGCACCGAACAGCTTGCAGGCGCGCTGGATGGCGATGTTCTCCACCTCATCCACATAGACGCAGCCGCCGTAGTAACGCTTGCCGGGCAGGCCCTCGGCGTACTTGTTGGTGAGCACACTGCCCATGGCAGCCATGACCGCGGGCGAGACGATGTTCTCGCTGGCAATGAGCTCGATGTTCTGGCGCTGACGGGTCAGCTCCCGGTTCATGGCAGCCCCCAGTTCCGGGTCTACGGTATTGACCAGGCCGATGGTATCCATCATTTCTTTGTACATTTCAGTTACCCCTCTCTTGATACAGACAGATCGACGTCATGTTCAAGCACCCGGCTCCTGCACGCTGGGCCGCATTGCTTTATATTATCATAGCAGAAAGCTGCAAAACCTTCAATCCTCTTTTCGCCAAAAGGCTTGCTTTTTTGGACTGAAGTGTTTATTATATTTGTATAAAAATGCATTGTCGATTTTGTGGATTTTTCAGCTTTCCACGATCACAGATGAAACGAGGTGTTTTGCGTGGACATCGCCGAGGAAAAGCAGGCCCAGCGCACATCCGGCAAAGCGTCCCGCCGGGCCCTTTCGCCGGAGCAGCGGGCCGCCGCCAACGCGGCGTTGTGTGCCCGGCTGTGGCAGCTGGACGCCGTGCAGAATGCCCAGACCATCCTGCTGTATGCGGCCTTTGGGGGTGAAGCCGGCCTTGCCGGGTTTGCCGCCGAAGCGGCCCGCCGGGGCAAGGTGCTGGCCTACCCGGTGTGCGGAGAAAACTGCTCCCTCACCGCCGCCGTGCCCGGCCCGGACGGCTGGGAGACAGGGCTGTACGGCATCCGCACGCCGGTACTGGAACGGTCGGTGCTGCTGGAACCGGAACAGCTGGATCTGGTGCTGGTGCCCTGCACTGCCTTTGATGCAGACTGCTTCCGGGTGGGCATGGGCAAAGGCTACTACGACCGCTACCTGCCCCGCTGCACAAAAGCGGCAAAGATCGGCATTGCATTGGAAGTTCAGCGCGTTGCACACGCTGCCGTGGATGAGCACGACCAGCGGCTGGACGCGTTTGTGACAGAGAGGGGTTTGTACACATGGACATGATGAACGAAAGCTGCAGCCGGTTCCTGGCAGAACTGGCCAGCAAAGCACCCACACCGGGCGGCGGCGGTACCGCGGCACTGGTGGGTGCCGCCGGTGTGGCACTGGGCAACATGGTGGGCTGCCTGACAGTGGGCAAAAAGAAGTATGCCGCCGTGGAAGCGGACATTCTGACCCTGAACGAGAGGGCCGGTGCCCTGCGCGCGGAGCTGGAAGCACTGGTGCAGGCGGATGCCGAAGCCTTTGCGCCGCTGGCCGCCGCCTATGGCCTGCCCAAGGACACTCCGGAGCAGGCGGCTCACAAGGCCGCTGTGCTGGAAACCGCACTGGATACTGCCTGTGCCGTGCCGCTGGAGATCATGGGCAAGTGCGCCGAAGGCATTGCACTTGTGGAAGAATATGCTGCCAGGGGCAGCGCGCTGGCCGTGTCCGATGCAGGCTGCGCCGCCGTACTGTGCAAGGCCGCCCTGCAGGCCGCCAGCCTGAACGTGTTCATCAACACAAAGCTGATGACCGACAAGACCCATGCCGCCGCACTGGATGCGCAGGCCGACGCCCTGCTGAGCGAGTATGTCCCGAAGGCAGACACCGTGTTTGCGCAGGTCACAAAGCAACTGCGCACCTGACCCGACGGTGGGCGGGGAGAAAGCTCCCCACACGCCATACCGCATTACCTGAAATGAGAGGAATACAAAATGGCAAGCATCCTGAAGGGCGCGCCCGTAGTGGCCGCCATGAACGAACGCAACGCTGCTCTGTGTGAGCAGCTCAAGACAAAGGGCGTCGTGCCCACGCTGGCCGTGGTGCGCGTGGGTGCACGCGAGGACGATCTTTCCTATGAGCGCGGCGTGATGACCCGCTGCGGCAAGGTGGGCGTGGAAGTGAAACAGTATCTGCTCCCCGCCGACGCAGCACAGGACGACCTGCTGAAGGTCATCGCAGAGATCAACGCCGACGATGCCATCCACGGCTGTCTGCTGTTCCGCCCGCTGCCCAAGCAGTTTGATGACCGCACCGTGCGTGCCGCACTGGCTCCGGAAAAAGACATCGACGGCATCACCGATGGTTCCCTAGCCGGTGTGTTCACCAACACCGATCTGGGTTACGCTCCCTGCACCGCGCAGGCCTGCCTGGAAATTTTGAAGCACTACCATGTTCCCCTCTCCGGCAAACGCGCCGTGGTGGTAGGCCGCAGCCTGGTAGTGGGCAAGCCCGCCGCCATGATGCTGCTGGGCAAGAACGCCACCGTTACCGTGTGCCACACCAAGACCAAGGACGTGCAGGCGGTGGCCCGCGAGGCGGACATTCTGGTGTCTGCCGCCGGCGTGCTGAAGAGCCTGACGAAAGACTATGTCCGCCCGGGCCAGATCGTCATCGACGTGTCCATGAACTGGGATCCGGAGAAGGTGACTTCCAAGGGCAAGGGCGGCATGGCGGGCGACGCCGTGTTTGCCGAGGTAGAGCCCATCGTGGAGGCCATCACCCCCGTGCCGGGCGGCGTGGGCGCTGTGACCACCTCCGTGCTGATCGGCCATGTGGTGGAGGCCGCCGAGCGCACGCTGGCGTAAGGAGGGCTGAAGATGAATCTGTTTTCCCCTGCGGAGATCGCGGCCAACTACGCCGAGGCCGGTGTAAAAAAGAGCAGCCTGCCCGTCAGCAAAATGCTGCTGCTGGGCGTACTGGCCGGTATGCTGATCGCTTTCCCCTCCTGCGTGACCAACATGGTCAGCTATGGCCTTGACAACAACAGCACCATCCGGGCTATCTCCGGATTGATGTTCGCATTCGGCCTGGGCATGG
>OIYG01002826.1_pt1 | contig 10477 bp, 12 predicted proteins | sample 1587861 | NCBI WGS metagenome assembly OIYG01 (sample SAMN03283272) | human gut metagenome | biome: human-associated habitat; material: feces | host: Homo sapiens | place: Peru | collected 2012 | reverse complement strand
AGAGATTTAGGCTTGCCAATGTATGATGCTCCTAATGCGGTAGAAGAATTGAAACTGACGAGGAAGCATCCGACAGCGGAGAAAGTGGAAGCGATAAAGGAAGCGTTGAAATATTTTGGCGTATGTAGTTAATCTTTAGTGCATAGTTATAAACTTATAAAACGACATTTACCATTCTATATGGTAAGATTAAATAAAGTTACGATTTTATAAATGTAGGTGGTAAACATGAGAGATAATCGAAGAATTTTTAGTGATAATGAAAAAATGGTATTATTTAATGAGGTCGATGGGCGATGTCCAATTTGTGGAAAGCCATTAACTAATACCAAGAATGGACAAATTATTAAAATGTTTGAAGTGGCACATATATATCCTGCGAATCCTCGTCCAGATGAAATCGAATTGTTAAAAGACGAGGAACGTTTGAGTAAAGATGTTAATAGTCTGGATAATGTCATAGCGGTCTGTAGAATATGTCATAAAAAATTTGATACGCCACGAACTCTAGAAGAATATCGCTCGTGGGTAAGACTTAAAAAGAAATTGTTGCAAGATGCACAGCTAAAAAATACATATGCACTTTTTAATATAGAGGAAGAAATAAAGGAAATATTAAAAAATTTAAATGATGAATCTTTAGAGGAAGACTTGGTACGGTTAAGTTATGAATCTTTGAAGATAGAGCAAAAAGCCAACGACACCTTACCTTTTGCAATAAAACGTACCATTAAAAACGATGTGGTAGATTATTTTGACTATATTCATAAGATATTTATTGAAATGGACAAAGTAACACCATATAAATTTGATACCCTAGCGGCTCAAATAAAGGGATTTTATTGCAAAACTATGCAAATTAATCCTAACCAAGAATTTGTATATGCTTCTTTAGTGGATTGGCTTAATGAAAAGACAGGGTCATATTCAAGAAGAGCTTGTGAAATTGTGATTGCATATTTTATACAAGATTGTGAGGTGTTTTCATGATATTGCCGAATAAGCTAATAAGCTTTCAAGATTGTATTCTGGCAAAAACGGTTTATATTTTAGAAAAGATTAGTGATTCAGATTTTTCAGTAATTGGGTTATACGAACAAGTGGAAATTCATTTTGAAGATTTAAATGAATATATGCTGGCTTTGGACGTTCTATATGTTCTTGGCAAAATAGAATATAATGAGGAATTGCAGGTGATACAGTATGTTGAAAAAAATTAGTTGTAATATATTTTTGCAGAAAGAAATTGTATTTCATGAGGGTTTAAATGCTATTGTAGGAGATGATATTGCTTCTAATTCGATAGGAAAATCAACTATGCTTATGATTATTGACTTTGTTTTTGGAGGTGATGATTATATTAGTAAAAATCATGATGTAGTAGATAATTTGGGTCATCATGATTTCAGATTTATTTTTAATTTTGATAATAAGGATTACTATTTTATTAGAAGTACAAATGAATACAAATTTGTATCTATTTGTAATGAGAAATTTGAAATTTTACAGAGTGTAACAACGGAAGAATTTACCGCATGGTTGCAAGAAAAGTATGATTGTCAATTAGAATCGTTAACATTTAGAAATATTATTGGTAGATATTTCAGAATTTATGGGAAGGAAAATTTAAATGAAAGAAAACCTATCCAGTATTTTGAAAAAGAAACTGCACCTAAATCTATATTAGCTCTTTTAAAATTGTTTGATAAATATAAATCATTAAAAGCATATGAGGAGCAAATACAAAAATTAAAAAGTGACAAAACTACATTGGTTGATTCGGCAAAAAAGAATTTTTTGCCGAATGTCAAAACAAAAAGTTTATTTAATAAAAATGAAAAAAAGATTGAAGAATTAAGCGTACGATTAGAAAAAATAAAGAAGGAAATTGTAACAACATCGCTTGATTTAGAGTCAATGGTTTCTCAAGAAATATTAAAACTTAAGCGGGAGAAAAGCCAACTTACTATTAAATTAAACTCATATCAAAGTAGATTGCTAAGAACACAAAATAATATAAAAAATAAACCTGTGAAAATTAGTGCTGAGTTAAAACAATTTGTGTATTATTTTCCGGATTTTAACGTAGAACAGATTAATAAGGTGGAGGATTTCCATAAAAAAATAAATAGAATATTAAAGAGTGAACTTGTAGCAGTAGAGAAGGAATTAAAAGCTAAAATCAAGGAAATTAATAATCAGATAATAGAAATAGATAAGGAAATTGAACAGAAATTGTCCATAAAAGATGTACCTAAATTAGCAGTAGATGAAGTGGTTGATTTGGTGGCACAAATAAAACAGCTTAATGATGAAAATGGATACTATACCAAGAAGAAACAATTGGAGGGGGCTATATCACAGGCTAATGATGATTTAAGTGAATTAAAAGAAAAGGCATTAGATGAAATATGTAATGAAATAAATGTCAAAATGTACGAGCTAAATAAAGAAATATATGTTGATGGAAGGCGAGCACCGACACTGAATATTCACGGAAGTAAATATTCGTTTAATACTGCGGGGGATACTGGAACAGGTACAGCTTTTGCTAACTTGATATCATTTGATCTTTCATTGCTGGAATTAACCCGTTTGCCGGCTATAGCTCATGATTTGCCATTGTTAAAAAACATTGAAAATGTTGCAATGGAAAACATTATTTCAATATATAGTAGAAGTGAAAAGCAAATATTCGTTGCTATTGATAAATTGAGTTCTTATGATGAGAAAGCGGCACAAATTATAAATAAAAATAAAGTATTACAACTTTCGAAAGACAAATTACTCTTTATCAAAAATTGGAAAAGCAATAAATAAATCTAAAAAGCGTATCGTTAGAAATAATGGTACGCTTATTTTTTGCCCCTTTTTGCAGATTTGTCCTTTCTCCCGCTTTCGAATATAATGAAGCTAAAGAAATGGAGGTGTGCTTATGAGAGAGAAATTTAATCATCTGTATTTGGATAGCCACGAAAGAAAACTTTTAATACATAGTCTTGTAGAGTTAAAAAATCAGCTCATTAAGCAAGGCAGATATACGGATTGTGTTGACGAGCTTATTTTTAAGATCATAAATGCACCGTCCAAGAGAATGAAAATTGAATATGTCTAAGGCAGATTACAAAGCCGCTTATTCTTATTGATTTTAAGAGTAGGCGGCTTTTTTGCGTTCTCTGGTACTGTTTACATAGCCACCTTGACAAAGTGGCTAAATCTATGCGAAAGGAGGACGCATCTATGTCAAATTGCAAAGTGATTGCTCTGACTAACCAGAAAGGCGGTGTCGGAAAAACAACAACAGCGGTCAATCTGGGTGTAAGTCTGGTGCAGCAGGGTAAAAAAAGTCCTGTTGATTGATGCCGATGCACAGGCAAATCTCACGATGGCTCTGGGTTATAACAGACCAGACGATATTCCCATAACGCTCTCTACTGTGATGCAGAACATCATAGACGATACAACGCTTGATGTTTCACAGGGTATTATCCACCACAACGAGGCCTGCTTCCGTCAAACATTGAGCTGTCGGGCTTTGAGGTAAGGCTAATCAATGCAATGAGCCGTGAGCGTGTGCTGAAAACCTATATAAATGAGGTTAAAAAGAATTACGACTATGTGCTTATTGATTGTATGCCGAGTTTATGTATGATAACCATCAATGCTCTGGCGGCGGTTGACAGCGTGATTATCCCGATACAGCTCCATTATCTCTCATCTAAAGGTTTGGAGCTTTTGCTTCGCTCCGTATCAATGGTCAAAAGGCAGATCAATCCAAAGCTAAGGATAGACAGTATCTTAATGACTATGGTAATGCCCCGCACCAACATTTCTAAGGAAATTACGGCAACGGTCAAAAGTGCATACGGTTAGAAAATCAAGGTATTTGATACCGAGATATCACATTCTATCCGTGCGGTGGAAGGTACCGCAGAGGGCAAAAGTATTTTTGCCTACGACAAAAGCGGCAAGGTTGCCGCTGCCTATGAGCAGTTCGGAAAGGAGGTGGCAGAGATTGGCGAGAAGCAGAGAAACCAAAATCAAGCTGACCGCATACGATGACCTTTTTCAGAGGGACGAAAGCCGTGAGGAAGCAAAACTCTATAAGATAAGGGATATTCCCATATTAGAGATTGACGAGTTTCCAGACCACCCATTCAAGGTTTTAATGGACGAGGATATGGAACAGCTTGTCGAGAGTATCAAGCGAAACGGTGTAATGACACCTGCAACAGTTCTCTTAAAAGAGGACGGACGGTATGAGCTTATCAGCGGTCACAGGCGGAAAAAAGCTTGTGAACTTGCGGGGCTTGAAACGCTGAAATGTGAGGTTAAAGAGCTTACCCGTGACGAAGCCATTATTGTTATGGTGGAAAGTAATCTCCAACGCTCTGTTATTTTGGCAAGTGAGAAAGCGTTTGCGTATAAAATGCGGTTGGAAGCTATGAAACGACAGGCAGACAGACCCTCGAAAGAAAATTATTCCCCAGTGGGTAATAATTCTGAGTTTGCTACTTCAAGTGATGAACTTGCCGAAAAAGTCGGCGAAAACAAAAATCAAATCTTCCGCTATATTCGTCTAACGGAGCTTGTACCCGAAATTCTGCAAATGGTAGATGAACGGGAGGATTGCTTTCCGCCCTGCGGTTGAGATTTCCTATCTGACCGAGAGACAGTAATACACCCTGCTTGAAGCAATGGAGTACAACGATGTTACCCCGTCATTGGCACAGGCTATCAAAATGAAGAAGTATAACCAAGACGGCAAGCTCACTTCCGAGAGAATGACCGTATGCAACCTGCTTCTGTGTCGATGACCGCAGAAAACCGTATCAAAGGGCTTATCCAAATCCGTGACTGTGTGCGTAAGCTCATTGAGTATCTGACCGATGATTACCTAGAGGAAATGATACGCACCGAGCAGGAAAACCTCAACCGTCTGTATGATGTTTATACCGCAAAATACGGTCTAATCAACAGCCGAGGAAATTATCTTGCTTTTGCTTCAGACGAGAGCTACTTCCCTTTATGTTCTCTGGAGGTGCTTGATGATGAGGGCAACTTCAAACGGAAAGCGGATATGTTCACGAAGCGGACTATCAAGCCCCACCGTGAGATTACCTCTGTTGAAACCGCAAGCGAAGCCCTCGCCCTCTCTATCGGGGAGAAAGCCCGTGTTGATTTGCCTTATATGGAGCAGCTCACAGGCAAAACGCAGGCTGAGCTTGTGCAGAATTTACAAAGTGTTATCTTCAAAGTACCGAACTGTGAGCCTGTTTCCTATGTAGCCGCAGACGAGTATCTGTCGGGAAATGTCCGAAACAAGCTGACGGTTGCGGAGCTTGCTGCCAAGAATGACCCAGAGCTTGCGGTCAATGTGGATGCCTTGAAAAAGGTCATTCCCAAAGACCTCTCGGCGGCGGAAATCTCTGTCCGTCTGGGTGCGACTTGGATACCGCAGGAAGATATACAGCGGTTTGTGATGGAGCTTTTAACTCCGTCAAGTTATGCCGCAGGAAGATTAAAGGTACGATACACCCCGATAAACGGTGACTGGTTCATAGAAAATAAAAGCTCCGATATGGGGAATGTAAAGGCGGACAGCACCTATGGTACGAAAAGGGCTTCCGCCTATCGTATTATTGAGGACACCTTAAACCTGCGTGACACCCGTATCTTTGATTATGTGTATGACGAACACGGCAATAAAAAAGCGGTGTTCAATGCAAAGGAAACCACGGCGGCACAGGCGAAGCAGGAAGTCATCAAGCAGGCGTTTCAGGATTGGTTATGGAAAGACCCAGAACGGCGAAACCGCCTTGTCCGTTATTACAACGACACTTTTAACTCTGTGCAACCCCGTGAGTATAACGGAAGCCATATCACTTTTGGAGGTATCAGTCCAGAAATCACACTAAGACCACATCAAGTCAACGCCATCGCCCATATCTTTTATGGCGGCAATACGCTCCTTGCCCATAAGGTGGGAGCAGGCAAAACCTTTGAAATGGTAGCCGCCGCACAGGAAAGCAAACGGCTCGGTTTATGTCAGAAATCTATGTTTGTTGTGCCGAATCATCTTGTCGGTCAGTGGGCTTCTGAGTATCTGCGGCTCTATCCGAGTGCAAATATCCTTGTTGCATCAAAGCAGGATTTTGAAACAGGAAACCGCAAGAAGTTCTGCGGTAGGATTGCCACAGGCGACTATGACGCAGTCATTATTGGGCATTCTCAGTTTGAAAAAATTCCGATGAGCATAGAACGACAGCGGGAACAGTTGGAGAAGCAGCTTGATGATATTGAGCGTGGCATTGACGATGTGCAGGCATCCAAAGGCGAGCAGTTCACGGTCAAACAGCTAATGAAAACCCGAAAGGCAATCAAGACGAAGCTCGAAAAGCTTAACGACACCAAGCGTAAGGATACGGTTATCGACTTTGAACAGCTCGGCATTGACAGGCTTTTCATTGATGAGAGCCATTTTTATAAGAATTTGTACCTCTACACCAAGATGCGAAATGTAGGCGGTATCGCCCAGACCGAAGCCCAGAAATCAAGCGACCTCTTTATGAAATGCCGCTATCTGGACGAAATCACGGACAACCGTGGCACGGTTGTCGCAACGGGTACGCCTGTCAGCAATTCAATGGTTGAGCTGTACTCCGTTCAGAGGTACTTGCAGTATGACACCCTTGCACAGAATGGTTTGCAGCATTTTGACAGTTGGGCTTCTACCTTTGGAGAAACAGTCACGGCTCTGGAGCTTGCACCCGAGGGCTATACTTTAATAGGACGATAAAATTAACTGTCCTAAATTGAAAATACATAAGGAAGGAGGTTAAGAGAATGTCAAGGACTTCAAAGATTACAGCACTTTATGAGAGATTATCAAGAGATGATGACCTGAATGGCGAGAGTAATTCCATTACCAATCAGAAAAAGTATCTTGAAGATTATGCCCGTAGAAATGGCTTTGAGAATATCCGCCATTTTACTGACGATGGTTTTTCGGGTGTGAATTTCAATCGTCCCGGTTTTCAGTCTTTGATAAAAGAAGTTGAAGCAGGCAATGTCGGAACATTGATTGTTAAGGATATGAGCCGATTAGGGCGAAACTATCTGCAAGTCGGCTTTTATACGGAAATTCTGTTTCCACAGAAAGATGTCCGTTTTCTTGCAATCAATAACAGCATTGACAGCAACAATGCTTCGGATAATGACTTTGCTCCGTTTTTGAATATTATGAATGAATTTTATGCCAAAGACACGAGCAATAAAATCAAGGCTGTATTTGACGCACGAATGAAAGACGGAAAGCGTTGCAGCGGTTCTATCCCTTATGGGTATAACCGACCGCCGAACGATAAACAAACGCTTATTGTTGACCCTGTGGCTTCTGAGGTGGTAAAGCGTATCTTTCTGCTTGCAAATGAGGGCAAAAGCCCACGAGCCATAGCGGAAATACTGACCGAAGAAAAGGTTTTAATTCCTGCCGCATATGCAAAGGAATATCACCCCGAACAGTACAACGGGATTAAGTTTGCAGACCCTTATATTTGGGGCATATCTGCCATTAGAACGATTTTAAGCAGGCAGGAATATCTTGGGCATACTGTTTTGAGAAAGTCGGTCAGCACCAATTTCAAACTGCATAAGAGAAAGACTACCGATGAAGATGAGCAGTATGTATTTTATAACACCCACGAGCCTATCATATCTCAGGAACTTTGGGACAGCGTTCAGAAGCGAAAGAAACGAGCGAACAGAGCTGCGGCAAGAGGTACGCATACCAACCGATTAAGCGGTTATCTATATTGTGCCGACTGTGGCAGGAGAATGACTTTGCAAACGCATTACAGCAAGAAAGATGGTTCTATTCAGTATTCTTACCGTTGCGGTGGGTATGCAAGCAGGGTTAATTCCTGTACTTCCCATACGATTAGTGCTGATAATGTTGAAGCCTTGATATTATCGGCAGTTAAACGCTTTTCAAGATTTGTTCTGAATGATGAAAAAGCCTTTGCTTTGGAACTGCAATCCCTTTGGAAAGATAAGCAAGAGGAAAAGCCGAAGCACAATCAATCGGAGTTGAAACGCTGTCAGAAACGCTATGACGAACTCTCTACGCTCATTCGTGGCTTGTATGAAAATCTTATATCGGGATTGCTACCCGAAAGACAATACAAGCAACTGATGAAGCAGTATGACGATGAACAGGCTGAATTGGAAGCGAAAATGGAAACGATGAAAAAGGAACTTTCTGAAGAAAAAGACAGCACTATGGATATTCAGCATTTTATATCGCTGATACGCAAGTACAAAAATCCTACGGAAGTTTCTGATTTGATGTTTACCGAACTCATTGACAAGATTGTGGTGTATGAAGCCGAGGGTGTGGGAAAAGCAAAGACACAAAAGGTTGATATTTACTTCAATTATGTCGGACAGGTCGATATTGCCTACACCGAGGAAGAACTTGCCGAGATAAAAGAGCAGGAAGAACAGGAAGAAAAGAAGCGATTGGAGAAACAGCGTCAGCGTGAAAAAGCCTATCGAGAGAAGCGAAAGGCAAAAAAACTTGCTGAAAACGGTGGCGAAATCGTCAAAACAAAGGTATGTCCTCATTGTGGGAAAGAGTTTACCCCTACAAGCAACCGACAGATTTTCTGTTCAAAGGATTGCTGCTATCAGGCAAGGCAGGATAAGACAAAAGCCGATAGAGAAGCGGAAAAAGGAAGTCATTATTATCGTCAGCGTGTATGTGCTGTGTGTGGCAGTACTTACTGGCCTACACACAGTCAGCAGAAATTCTGTTCCGAGGAATGTAAAAAGGTAAATCACAATAAGAAAACCTTGGAGTTTTACTACAAGAAGCAAAAGGAGAAAGAACTATGCAAAGATTTATTACAGACGAAAGAACAGGTATCCGATACGAACTCATCGGAGATTACTATTATCCCTGCCTGACAGTAGAGAAAAGTCCTCCCCTTTCAAAATATGGTCGATTGCGGCAACGATATTTGAGGGAACATAAGCGTGTGCTATATTTTAATCTGCTGACAAGCGGAAAGTTATATGAACACCTTGCCGAAATTGATACTTCGGCTCGTGATATGGCGGAATATCTGATAAAGGAAATGGCAAAGAAGCAGGGTGTAACGGAAGAACTGAAAGCAACGGATATGATGAGATGGATAGGATTGATGAATAACATTCGAACCTGTGCCGATGAGATTGTATTGAATGATATTGTGTATTCCTAACGGATACCAACCGAAGAAGAACTGCTGTCAAACCGATGGCAGTTTTTCTTTTTCGGCAAGTATTCAAGAAGTCATTAAGTCGTGAGTATAATCGAAGTGGTAGAAAAATTCGTAAAGATGTGGTACAATACTTTTGCTTGTGAGCGACAAATCGAAAGTTATGGAGGTACTTTATGAACGAGAGAGAAAAAATTATCCGATTATGGTTTGATATGTGGATTAAGAAAGCAGATTTAGGAATTGACAATATTTTTACAGATGATGTTGTATATACTGAGAGTTGGAGTCCTAAATATGAAAACCGCAAAACGGTAAAGCACTGGTTTGACGAATGGAATACACGCGGAAGTGTTCTTGTCTGGGAGATTAAGCAATTTTTTCATCAAGGCAATCAAACAATCGTGGAGTGGTATTTTAAAAGCAAAATGAATAATGGAAATGTTGAAGAATTTGACGGAATATCTTTAATTGTATGGACACAGGATAACAAAATAAAATCATTAAAAGAGTTTGGTTGCAATCTTCATAATTACAATCCATATCGAGATAGTGATATTCCCGTATTTCGAGAAGAAAAAGCAAATTGGTTTTGAGAGGACTATAAATTCAAGTTTGTCGAGCAAAGGAGGTGCTGTAACAGATGGATGAACATTCCTATGACGATATAATCAATCTGCCGAATCCGACATCGAAGAACCATCCTCGTATGTCACTTCACGACAGAGCAGCACAGTTTGCACCTTTTGCGGCACTTACAGGACACGATGCAGCCATTAAAGAGACTGCAAGGCTAACAGATGAACGGTTAGAGTTAAGCGATGAAGTCATTATGAAATTAAATGACCAATTAAATATGATTAGAGATAATATCGGCACAGAACAGGAAATATCAATAACTTATTTCGTGCCTGATGATAAAAAATCCGGAGGAGCATATCTCACGCATTCCGGCATAGTGAAAAAGATTGATGAATTTGAACGCAAACTGATTATGCAGGATGAAACAGTAATTCCGACTGAACAAATCAGCGTGATACAGGGAGAAATGTTCAAAGGACTATATGAGTAATAGCTTGGAAAGGGCAAACAATGGAAACAAAGCCGAGAATATTATACTTAAAGAAAATATTAGAGGAACGAACGGACGAGGAACATCCGCTTTCGACGACGCAGCTAATCAATATATTGAATGATGAATACGGAATATCTGCACA
>OIYG01002825.1_pt1 | contig 10478 bp, 10 predicted proteins | sample 1587861 | NCBI WGS metagenome assembly OIYG01 (sample SAMN03283272) | human gut metagenome | biome: human-associated habitat; material: feces | host: Homo sapiens | place: Peru | collected 2012 | reverse complement strand
ATGCAGGTATTTCAAATAAGTTATTGGCATTTATTTTGTTATCTCTAATCTTTTTGTACCCCTCAAAGAACACTTCGTTATCATATATATTCTGCTGTGCCATCTTATCCTCCGTCAACTTCAATTTCATTCTCTATTGTACCACGCACACCTCTTATATTCCACTTACATTTATAGTTCAACAAAATAATCAGGCAAAACCTATTCCCCCTTGCACTTCTCAAACGCAAAAATTGCTGCCCCCAGCGCCCCACAAAGCTGCGATTCCTCACAGATATACAGCTTTGCACCAAGTTTTTCTTCCAGCGCATGCACAATGTCCGGATTTTTTGCAACGCCGCCGGTCATCATATATTCTCCCGGATTGTTCTGTCCCAGACGCGCGGCCAGTGCCCCACCTTGGAAGCCACAGACACATTCAGTCCATGAATGATATCTGCCACATCTTTATTCTGCGCGACAAGGGACACCACCTCGGACTCCGCAAATACGGTACACATACTCGAGATCACAATATTTTCTTTCCAGTCAAGTCCTTTTACGCTCATCTCCTCCAAGGATAATCCGAGCGTCCGCGCCATCATTTCCAGAAATCGTCCGGTTCCGGCAGCACATTTGTCGTTCATCAGGAAATTTTTGACAGCACCATTTTCGTCAATGCTGATTGCCTTGATATCCTGTCCGCCAATATCGATAACTGTGCGCACATTCGGATTCAGATAATTGGCGCCCTTCGCATGACACGTAATCTCGGTGATGCTGTCATCGCCGTTGTCGATATAGGCACATCCGTATCCGGTTGTGACAATCCGCACAATTTCACTTTTTTGGATTCCGGCTTTTTCCACTGCCTGCTCCAGACTCTTTTCTGCACTCATCATTGCACCACCACCGGTCAGAATGATCATGGTGGATTTTATTTTTCCATCCTGATCTAAAATTACCACATCGGTACTTGTCGTGTTTATTGTGTCAGGCACCAATTGTTTCAATTCATTTTGGATATCGGTAAGCTCTGCAACCGAATATCCTTCTTTTCGGCAGATGGACAGCATCTGTCTTTTTGGCATGCCTGTTTTTGGACTTTTTGAGTTCAAAATGTCGAATATTTGACAACAACTGGGTTATCGAACAAAACTTCGAACAACTGGCTTAATGGCATTGCCAATTATACACAAATCCATGATAAAAACGCTCCGGTTCAGACTTTCCTGACACCGATCAGCAGGGCTTTGATAAATCCGTTTTATACAATTGTTCCATCAACAATTTGTATAATGTCATCCGCATTTTGAGCAAGATTTATATCGTGTGTAATCATAATTATAGTCTTGTTGTATTTTTGATTTAAACTACGGAAATAATCCATAATTTCGTGCGAGGTTTTTTGATCCAAATTTCCTGTCGGTTCATCTGCCAGTAATATTTCTGCTTTTGCAGCCAAAGCCCTTCCAATACTCACTCTTTGCTGTTGTCCTCCTGACAGTTCTCCCGGCAAATGGTTTTCTCGCTCTTTAAGGCCAAGAAACTGTATTAGTTCCGAAATATACGCATTGTCCACCTGCTCTCCCCCAAGAACAACCGGCAGCATGATATTTTCTTTTATATTTAACATGGGAATCAAATTATACTTTTGAAAAACAAAACCTATTTTTTTTCTATGAAATTCTGACATCTCATCTTCTGAAAATTTCATAATGTCTCTCCCATCTACTCTTATACTTCCTTCTGTTGCTTTATCCAATCCACCAATCAAGTGCAGCAATGTACTTTTCCCACTGCCACTAGGTCCGACAATTGCAACAAACTTTCCTTTTTCAATATTCAAATTTATATGTTTTAAGGCCATAACTTCAACCTTCCTGCTATTTGAATATTTTTTGCTTAAATCCTGTATTTCAATAATATTCATTGTTTCTCACCTCTGAAAAACGTTACCGTTCACAAACAAACTGTAACTCCATTATTCCATATCATTCATGTCTTCGATAATATTTTTACCGGATAATTTTTTTACGATCTTATAAGACATAAGTATACATACCACCAATGCAGCCAGACATGTCAAAAGATAAATCACCGTATTAAATTTGTAAATATAACCAAAACTTTTCAACTCCGATTGCGAATATAAATATCTACTGATTATCTGTGCTCCTATAAATCCCCCTGTAAACGAAACGACGCAGATATTTGTAATTTCCAAAATAATAATTTGTTCCACATTTCGATATTTTAATCCGATTGCTCTTAAAATAGAATTTTCACGTTTTCTTATTTGAACACGGAACTTCATATTATTTGCTATGTTCGTTAATGCTAATATTACAAACACTACAGCAATTCCTATTACATTTATAATTTGTTTTCGATATAGCATGTCTGTCTTATTTCTTTCAGATATAAGGCTTCTTGTAGAGACTTGAGAATTCTTTGTACCTATGCTGATTAACTTATCCTCTAAATCTATTTCTTCTTTTTCTGTCAAGCCCTTTTTCCCATTTATATACATACTTTGTATTTTAGAATTCTTAATCATCTTCTGTATATAATCATCTTTTGTAATAAAAATAGGATACTGAGAATACTTCACGTCAGGAATATATGGAAATGAAACAATAGCCGCTATTTTATATTCATTAACCGTATAATCCGATATGTTATCGGAAAATTTTTCGTAATCTAAACTATTTGTTTTCAGGTCTTCTCTATATTTTATCCGAATTCGATCCCCAACTTTATATTGTATTAATGGCTTTCCGTTTTTGTACCATCCCACTTTTTGCGATCCTGTTTTTTCTTCACTTTCCCTCATTTCACAAAGAATCAACTCATTGGTTTTCAAATTCTCTGGGGTATAATTACCGTCAATCAAATATTTATACAGTTTTTTTAATGCATTGTCATTATATCCATATAGTACCGATTTATAAACCTGATCCTCTCCATCAAATCCACAATCCGAATATCCGTATACTTCCTTTTTCTTTTTCTTGGATTGTTCAAAGTATTTTCCATTTTTTTCTGTATCTTTATTATCTACGACACGAATCGGAAGCCCTGCTGCCGTTTCTATATGACCGACTTGATCGAGCGAACAAATTTCTTTCACGGATTCTCTGGAAATTCCATCCTCTGCCGATTGAAAGGTTAATAGATTCATAGCATACTCTCCATTAAAAAAGTACATTTCCTTTGTTTCATAATGAATATGCTGTGCTATTTCCGCCTTGTAAGCCAATCCATAGAATAAACTCACTCCCATACCTATTGTCAGCATTATAAAAACACTGGTTTTCAAATCACGAAGGATATATTTCACAGACAGCATCCAAAAATTTAACCATTTACTGTTATTCCCATTAAGCCGGAATAATCGGCTGCTTGTATGGATTGTCGCATCAACTTCGTTTGAGATTGTTTCTATGATCGTCTTTTTATAAATATTATAACAAGAAATCAAACCAATCACAGCAATCTCTATTGCAATCAGAATAATACCTGCCACAATCTGGATAACCGGAATAATCAATTCAAAGCGTACTCTTTCCCCGTATAAATATATAATCCATTTTCCGTCTCCAGATAATTTCGTTATGCCCCATGCAATACCAGCACCGATACCTATTCCGAATGGCAATGCTGCTACATAGATCATCCCTAGCTCTAATAAAATATTTTTTTTTAAATAATTTTTTTTAATCCCTATTGCCCTTAAAACACCATATTGTTCCTGTCTGTCAATGAATTGTATACGGTAAATACCAGAAAAAAGAATGCCAAAAAATAAAAGAATAGCAACGATAACAACGATATCCACACATAAGAGTTCTTCCATGTTTTCTCTTCCCGGACTGGTTTGTATATTTTTAATTGGAATATTTAATTTTTCAGAAGTTTTCTCTTTTTGCTGCCTGATATTCCAATGTTTCTCATAGTTTATATAGCTGATATACGTACCTTCATACTCTTTTTCAAGGCAGGAGTACATGGTTAATAACCCAACCTGCTTATTTCTTAACACATCCGATAATATCCCGACAACTGTAAATTCCTGTTTCTTCCCTGTGTCTTCATTTTCTAAAATAATCTTCTGGTTGATGTCCGGTTCTTTTCCAAGATTAAGTAGAACCCATTTTTCTAAAACTACTTCCGTTTTATTTTCAGGCATTCGTCCTTTCTCAAGTCTTCCCGTAAGTGTAATTCCTAAATTGTCTGTACGCTGAAAATAAACACGGTTTTCATTGCAGATTACATATTCTGGCTGCTCAAACACAGCCATTTTAGCAATATCACCATCATGGCTTAATTTTTCCACCTGAGCCTTATTAAGTTTCATAATTCTCACATCTGCCGGTGTATGTGTAAGCATATTTTGCAACGCTTCTATTCTATGATTTGTATGTGTTAAAATAAGAAATCCACATAATAAAGATAACGTTAATAAAAAGCACAAAAAAACGGTTAAAGTATTTTTTTTATACTCTCTTATATAGCGCAAATACAGTCTCATTGCTATGCACTCCTTTCGTTTTCGTCAAAATCCTTGCAATCATTATACCAGAAAATCGGAAAGAAGTCAGTAAAATCAAGTGTTTGCGGCTTAATCAGCAGACACTAATCGTTTTCAGCTCCATAAGCCATAGAAAAAACGGCACTGCTTCCCATACATAACCCGATAATTATGGATGTTATGAATGTCATGAGTGTGTATGCGTATCCTACTGCTGCCAGTGCTTCTGCCCCAACAAAGTGTCCAACAACCATCGTGTCTGCAATATTATAGATCTGCTGTAACCAATTTCCCAATATCATGGGTATGGAAAAAATTAGCATTGTCTTTCGTATTCCACCCTCAGTAAGGTTCTTTTCTCTCATTTTATCTCCATATTTACTTCATTATAGCAATACTAAAATCAAGCCTCCTCTTTTCGTTCAAAAATCGGAGCTTTGCCTGTCCCCTGTTTCTGCTGAACAGATGCAAACTTGATCTGATTTAAACTTTTTCCAAGCTGAAAATTTCGATACAATTCTATTTTTCGCTCATACGCATCACAAATATCGGATATTCTCCGATCTGACATTTGAGAATCACAATGATACAAATCAGATATTACATCCCTGCCCGGCAGCTTTGATATATCTACCAGTTTTCTGTTCTGAACATACTTCATCAGTTGAAGCTCCGTTGCAGCAAAACTTTCTGTTCTCAGACTTAGCAATGCCTTATTATTGTCGGGAATATCCTGCCGTATAAACATTGACTTTCCGCTGTCAAAAATGGGTGCCATCCGCTTAAATTGAAGCGTATCTGCATCCCTCAGAATCGCGATATTATTCAAATGCCGGTCTCGTCCTGATATAATAAAATCCACCTGCATCTGATATTCCATTTCCATTCGCAATTGATCTCCATCAATCCCATGCCTTTCGCACAATGAAATAAATTGCTCATAACTTGACTTATCATTCGGCTGTTTTTCGGATGTAACAACCGCATATGCCGATATAAGTTCCTCTTTTTGTGATGTAAAAAGTTTGGATATGCACCCATAATCATAATCACGCTTTTTAATTTCAAACAAAGCGTACGGGGTATAATTGCCAAATCCCTGCAATTCATGAATTTTACTTGCAATTACTTCATTAATGCTTTCGGTAGAAAAGTTGTCTCTGTTTCCTTTTATCAAATACCGCTCTCCATCTATAATTCCCCACTTCTTTTCAAGTGCCCCCTGAAGCGAACTATTTGGCGTGTATTTTCCATATATTTTGCTGTCATCAACAGCCGTATCAACCACCATTTCGTTGTGAAAATCATTCTCAAACAGATTGACATCTTTCCATTCAAGCTCAGAATCAATTGGTTTCACCCAGTAATAATCCGTAAGACTTAAACCAAGATTTTTTGTCAGATACTCCTCTGAACATTGAAACCCTTTTTCCCTTAGCATTTCTGCTATTTTCCCCTGCTTAATTGGAACCGAACGATGTTCCCACCACATACTGAGTCGATTTGTGGAAGTTGCAAGTTCCAGCGGAAGTTTTTCCGGTTCTTTTACATTCTGATAATCTGCCCACACAAGCTGACCCATATCATTTAACTCAACCGTTGTTAAGACATCATTTTTCCTCATCAAATAGTAGTACATACAACCTTCTCCCTTTCGATCTGTTTCAGAAATTTATCAAGCTCATGCCTGCATATGGATTCCAGATACAACGGATCTATATTTTGTATCGAAAACAGCAGTTTGATTTCCGAAAAATCTCCATACTTATATTCCAGGTACAACATATTTCTCCGCACGTAACTTTTTACGCAGGCACCATCTTTTTCATAAATACGTGAATAAGAACACAGTTCAAAAACCTGATCCATTGACATTCCAAGCGCAGCAGCAAGTTTTTTTATGGTTCCAGTAGAGCAATTTTTTCCATCCATCTTTTTATTTACCAGATCGTTTAATGTGCTGTATGGAATCTGCGCAGACTTGCTCAATTGATAGATACTGATTTTATTTTTATCCAGATATTCTTTCAACATTTTGGTCACCTCATTAGAAAAACTACTTTCCGCAGCACTTTTTATATTTTTTCCCACTTTCACAAGGACACGGATCATTTCTTCCAACCTTTGGTGTTTCGCGGCGGTAAGTCGGTTTCATCTCTACATCCATAAATGGATCTCCGAAAGTACGGTTGTTATATAAGATGTTCTCTGCGCGGTCACATAACACATCAATCATATTTATGACACTTTCATCCTCCGTGCGGTCTGCCACATCATCTAATATATTGCATGCCTTTGTATATTTTTCTGCATCCGCATAAGCCAACGCGGTAAGAACATCCAGTTCATTGTTATGTACTTTCAAATGACGGGTTACCTGCTCCAATGCCCTGGCTTTTTCTACCCCTCTGTGGTCAAACAGCGCATGATAAATCATTTCCTGTGTCTGCGCTGGTATATCTTCCAGTCCCGTTTCCACTTCTACCGTGTCTTCCAGTTCCCTTTCGTCAAATACATCCAGAGAAAATGCACTTTTTCCTGTCAGCTCCTGGTATTCTATCCTTGAATACCCATTCAGCATTGGAAGCCGTGTATTCATAACCTCCCATTGAAGAAGCTGCCATAGACCACAAAACTGTACCAGTGGCAACTCCGCTTCGTAGATTCCCATGTCTTCCAATATCTGGCTGACTCCATAACCACTGAATACATCCACATAACAGGAAATCACAAATTTCTCTGCCTCTGCATGATTTGCCCCAAAATAATCTTTTGCAATCACTTCAGCAACACTCCACTGCTGATCGGCCTCATACAAAGGCTTACTAAATTTCTCCAGTTCTTTTTTCGTGAACTGCTTATAGGAAAGATTTTTTGCATATATTGTTCTTTGCATAAAAACAGTATCCACATCCAGATTTTCCATACACAAAAAACGTTCTTTCGTAGATGACCACTCATGAATCTCAAATTTCCCGGCAATCACACCATTCAGATATACAAAACGCAAAAAATCCTGTTTTTCGATTCCAGTATTCCACTGTTTTTCAAAAATATCATAAAAAGCATTCTGTTCTATCATGCCATAGGCAAGTAAGACCTTCCGAATTTTATCTGAAAACTCTTGCATATCCTCATACTGCTTTTCCCAGTCCGTATGCACAATCCCTTCCAGGCGTTCTTCGAAATCCAGTGCCGGAAACAGATACACAGCCTCTGTTCCTTCCGGTATCTGCAGATGCCAGAAGCCAAATGCAATTCCCTTTTCAACCGTTGCCTCATCCATTTCATTTTTCTGTTGACAGGCAAACGACTGGAATTTTAAACATTCCTCTATATCCTTTGGGTCAAATACGCAAAAATAGTATTCCGGATGCTTCTTCAATTTATCAAGTACCCTGTCTGCTGTCGGTAAATCCGGCTTGTCGTCTTCCTGATACAATGCATATTCCAGATTCTGCAATATTTCATTTCCCATCCGTTCCAACAGTTCCTGGCTCGTCTTGCGTGGTGTCATTTTGCAGACAGATCCCTTTTCATCTTCCCCGCAAAAATCCCTCCATGCCAATAATTCTTTATCAATTTCCGATGCTGCTGATTCCAGTGCAGATTCCCAATAATCCGGTTCCAGCGTTTTTCCTTCCTTCCTCCGTTCCATTGATTGTCTGACCAGCTCCTGCACCTTCTTTTGAAGATTCTGCATCATATAAATCTGTTCCAGTTTCTGCTGATCCTTTTTTGACGGAACAACCTCTTTAAAATGCATCTGTTCCAGCTGCTGGTTGATGCTTGCCGCATCATATCCCGTCATTTGTTCGCCACCCCAGATACCGCCGGAATCCTCTGTAAAACTGTTCCCTTTCGCTTTCAATAAAAGTGCATAATTTTTGCCATAGTCTTCCATTCTTTTTTCGAAGGTAAGTTTATGCCGCCAGTCATCTCCCATGTCATACACATAACGAGCCCAGCTTTCACGCTCTGCAATAGCAGAAACAGAAATTTTCTCCTCCAGAAAATAATCGGTATATGCATCTCTTGCATTTGTGACAATTTCAAAACGGTCTTTTGGTGCTTCAAAAATGTGCATATGTGCATCTTCCCATTCAAAAACGGTCTGTATGACCTGATGCAGATCATAAAAACTGATATGCTCCGGCACAACGACTCTGCGCCATACCGGAGGATGCGTATCTTCTATTACAATTTTAATAACAATTCCTGCCATTTTTCTCTCGTCTCCCTTAAAATCTTCCTTTAAAATCTATATTTCTTCAAAATTTATTTTTGTAAATTTGCACTTTTCTTCAATATTTTATCAACACATTCTTCCCATTTATGTCTTTCCTTGTTTTGATAATACATGATACCCACAACATCGGCAATTCCCCATCCAATCGGTATTGCCCACCAGATTGCATTGACACCAAATAGCGGATTCGGGGCAAATAGATAAGCCAATGCCTGTTTCACACCCTTTTCTATTCTGTCAAACTTTCCAGCCCCATAGTTCTGTGATATAAACAAAGAAAATGCATTGCCAAATTCCTGTGCCGGCATATACGCCAGTGTATCAATCTTAACTGCTACTGCAAACGCTGCCATAATTACCGTTCCAAAACTATTGACAAGTCCCTGAATCATCAAAATACCAAAATTCATTACTGACTGCTGTGCACATGTAAGAAAGGAATAGGTTGTAACCTTATGGAATATCTCTTTTCCGAAATGCCGATATTCTTTTGGAATGCGAAGTTCCGGCATCCGTTTCATGGTAAAAACAGCGATTCCAATACCTGATACTGCCTGTGAAATTACGGTTGCCTCCGCTGCACCTCTCACTCCAAGCTTTAATCCTGCTACAAACCATATATCAAGAACAATATTTAATACGGATGATATTGCAAGAAATATGAGAGGCGTAACCGAATTCCCCACTGCCCTGAGAAGACACGCAAAATAATTGTATATAAATGTAAAAATAATGCCGCAATATACTATCTCCATTGCAGGTACTTGCTTTCTGCATCTTCCTCATTCAGCAAATCCTTAGTATACAGCCAGTTTGTGCAGACGGTCTGCACAAATTCAAAATCATATTCTCTCATTTTCGCTGACTTTTTTCATTATAATATGCCTTTTTTGCAAAAACAATCAATAAAGCGTTTACAATGTTCTCCAAATCCACATCCCAAATCTAATACTCTTTTATTTTTTATATCTGGCAACATAGAAAACAATGCAGGTATTTCAAATAAGTTATTGGCATTTATTTTGTTATCTCTAATCTTTTTGTACCCCTCAAAGAACACTTCGTTATCATATATATTCTGCTGTGCCATCTTATCCTCCGTCAACTTCAATTTCATTCTCTATTGTACCACGCACACCTCTTATATTCCACTTACATTCTTCTAAAATATTGTGAAAAGCGGATGGCCAATACATAGCAATCCACTCATAAAATCACCACACTTCCAGACTATCTTCCGCATCCACACATGCTTGCATCTCGCACGATAAAGCCAACCGGGCATACTCCAAAGGGTGTCAATGGCAAGAGCATTTTATGAACACTGAGAATTAGGTGTAGTTTTTTTATTGTGTCAGGCACTTATTTTCCCAATGTGAGGTATATGTTGGGAAACTCTATAAAAGAGAAGTGGACTTTGTAGCTAAGAAACGTGAGACGCAAATATATATTCAGGTAAGCGATAATATTTCGGATGAAAAAACATTTGAAAGAGAACATTCACCACTGCTTGCAATAAGGGATGCATATCCTAAGATGATAATTGCAAGAACGCATCATGAAACCTATGATTATCAAGGTGTGCAAGTTGTTGATATTTGCAGATGGTTACGGGAATAATATCATTTTGAAAATTTTATTGTGTCAGGCACCTCTGACAACGACTCTTTTTTCGTTATATAAAAGAAGAGCTTCCTCTTATCCGAGAAAGCCCCT
>OIYG01002823.1_pt1 | contig 10491 bp, 10 predicted proteins | sample 1587861 | NCBI WGS metagenome assembly OIYG01 (sample SAMN03283272) | human gut metagenome | biome: human-associated habitat; material: feces | host: Homo sapiens | place: Peru | collected 2012 | reverse complement strand
ACGCCGTGCCGTGCGTCCCCGCATGTCGTTTTTTTGGTATACTGGCACGGTTTTCACAAAGGAGTTCAGCATGGACGTACGTTACACGGTTGGCCGGAACGAATACCGGCGCATGACGACGGAGGAGCTGCGCGCGGCGGCGGAGAGCTGCGCGGGCCGCGGCCGCCAGGACCGCCAGGGCCGGGGCCGCCAAAGCCGCCGCCATAGGGGCCGCCCGGCGGGGGCGGGGGCGGGTTGCGGCGTCCGCGCGGCGGACGGGGTCCTCTATGCCAGGGGCCGCCAAAGCACCAGAACAGGCCGCCCAGCGGGCCGGAGAAGGTGTACACGACCACCGACACGATGATGAGCAGCAGAACGACCGTGAACAGAATGGTGATAAAGCCAAGCACGATATCTCCAAAGCCTCCTCCACTGCTGTTGTCATCATAAGCAGGCTCGTTGTAGGAGCCGTTGTTCGTGTTCCCGCCCGAAAGGCTCACGCCGTAGATGTCCGCGATGGTCTGCGCCACGTTCTGGGCGCAGGTGGTCACGGCGTCGTCATAGTCCTGCCGGACGAAGTCGTCCTCCATGGTCTGGGCAAGGGCACTGGCCTGACTTTCCAGCGTGGTGTTGCGGAAACCGTCGCCTGTGGCAATGTAGTAATCGCCGTCGGCGTACTGCTGGGTCTCCATGACCAACAGGATCAGCACACCATTATTGCCGGTAGAAGAACCAATGCCCCAGGCCTTGGCCGCCTGCAGGGCATATTCCTCTGTGGTGCAGCTGCCGGTGTAATCCACCGTCAGCACGCCGATCTGCGCCCCGCTGCAGCTGCTTTCCAGCTGGGCGTTCAGGTCGGTGATGGTCTGCACGGTGCTGCTGCTCAGGACATTGGCATCGTCCACCACACACTGGCCGCTGGGCAGCGAGGGCAGGCTGGCCGTGGCCGCAAAGGCCGGGCACAGGGCCGCCGCGCTGACCACGAACACCAGCAGCAGTGCGCTGAGTTTTCTTGCAATGTTTTTCATGCGAAGGGTTCAACCTCCTTCACGCCGGCAAGGCCGCCCAGCACATTGGCCGGGAACCCGCCGACTTCGTTCCGATAGTTGTAGACTGCTTCGTTGTATTTCAATGTGCCGATGATGGTGCCTGCGCTGTTGAACTGGCCATACTGGCCCTGCACAGCGCCCATCTTCATGGGGTCGGCGGCCTGCTCCTGCAATTTGGCATAGAGCTGGTCGATGGCCTTGCCCAGCGTCTCGTTGGCCTGATACAGCGCGTGCATGGAACTGCCGTTGTAGTAGCTCAGGGAGGTCAACGCCTGACTCTTTCCGCCAGACTGCACGGCATCCAGACAGGCCGAAAAGTCATCCAGCGCCGCCTGCGCGGTCTGTACTTCCGCATTGTCGGCCCCCAGCGTATTGCCGGCGGTGGTGATGACGTTTGCCGCCGTATTGGCCCGGGCGGTCAGTTCCTCGCTGAGGTTGTAGCCGTTGTCGGCAGACACGCCCACCGTGAACCACTGCCGGGCCGTGTTGTATTTGCTGCGCACCTTGGCACTGCCAAAGCCTGCAAAGGCCGCCAGCATCACCACGATGCTCAACGCCAGGGCCACGGCCTGCCGGGTGAGGGCGGCGGGCAGTTTTGCTTCCAGCCCGGCCAGCTTCTGCTGCAGCGGGGTCAGCTGCACGGCCTGCTCCGGGCTGGCCTTTTCGCGGTAGCTGCCCGCGTCAAAGCCGCCGGGGGTGCCGGTCTGCTTGGGGTTAAAATCTGCGTTTGCCATTTCAGCTCCGGATCTCCATCATTTTGGATTTCAGTTCGTCCTCGATACGGGTCAGTTCCTGCTCGGCGGCAGCGCGCTTTGCGCGGCCCTCGGTCTGGATCTTGTTCAGCTCGTCCAGCGTCTCGATCAGGCTCTTGTTGGTCTGCTGCAGGGTCTCGATGTCCACCACGCCGCGCTGGGACTCCTTGGCCGTCTCGATGGTGCCCAGCTTGAGCGCCTCGGCGTTCTTCTTGAGCAGGTCGTTGGTCATGTCGGTGACGGCACGCTCGGCCTGCATGGCCTGCTGACTGTGGGCCAGGCCCAGGGCCAGCACCATCTGGTTCTTCCACAGGGGGATGGTGTTCACGATGGTGGACTGGATCTTTTCCGCCATCATGGTGTTGTTGTTTTGCAGCAGACGGATCTGGGGGCCCATCTGCAAACTGATGTTGCGGGTCAGTTCCAGATCGTACAGCTTTTTCTCAAAGCGCTCACACTGGTCGGCAAGGTCGCGGGCGGCCTGTGCATCCTCCGGCAGACCGGAGACTTTGGCCTTATCCATGGCCTGCTGCAATTCGTTGGCGCGCACATCGGCCAGCTTTTTCTTGCCGGCAAGGATATACATGCTCAGCTCCTTGAAGTAGGCCATGTTCAGCTCGTACATCTTGTCCAGCATGGCGATATCCTTGAGCAGCTGCACCTGATGGGCTTCCAGCATGGACTGGATCTTTTCCACGTTGGTCTCGGTCTTGTCGTACTTGGTCTTGAGGGCATCCAGCTGGCTGGTCTTTTTCTTGAAGAAGCCCATAATGCCCTTCTGCTGCTCCTCGTTGGCGTCAAAGCTCTTCAGCTCGCCGATGAGGTCGGTGATCATATCGCCCACCTCGCCCAGATCCTTGGTGGACACCTTGGAGAGGGCTGCTTCGGAGAAATCGCCGATCTTCTTCTGGCAGGCAGAGCCGTACTGCAGCACCTGCTGGCTGTTGGTGATGTCGATCTTCTGGGCAAACTGATCCACCATGGCCTGCTCCTCGGGGCTCAGGGTCACCTGTGCTTCCGGGGCGGGAGCTGCGGCGGGCTTTTCCTCCTGCGGCACAGCGGCAGGGGTGGGGTCCAGCGTCAGGGTGGGCACTGCGGGGGCATCCAGATCAAAGTTCAGGGTATTGTCAGCCATAAGTGATTCCTTCCTTTCAAAATCCCGAAGGGATATTTCAGATTTACTTACTCAGCCCCTGCCCTTTCAGCATATTCTGCAAAACGGTCAGGTCTGCGGACAGGTCCATGCTCTCTGCCGCGTACAGGGCATCCAGCTGGTTTTCAAAAGCGGTGGCAATGGAGGCGGCGTTGTGCTCCACCTCGGCGCGGATGGCGGCGGCATTCTCGCCCCGCACACCCTGCTTTGCAAGCTTTGCATATTGCTGCAAAACGTTTACGGCGTCCGGCAGATAGTAGTTGGCAAACCGGCGCACCTGCTTTGCCTTGGCGGGGTTTGCTTCCACCGCTTCCACGATGGAGCGTCCCGCTTTTTCCATGCGGGTCATGGCGGCAGACAGCTGCGGGTCGGGCAAAGCCTCGTTCAGCGCGTGCAGGGTGTCCAGCTTCTGCTGGATATCGGTCAGCATCTGGTCCACATCCTCCACACCGGTGTGGAAGGGTACCTCGTGCTCCACCACCCGGGGCGGGCAGGCCTTCTTTGCCGCGCCAAAGGCCACGGCGGCACCGCCCAGCGCCACCAGCAGCGCCCATAATTTATACACCGGCAGCGCCGCGCACAGCACCGCGAACACCAGCGCCATTGCGTAAAAGGGCAGCACGCTGGGCTTTTGGGTGCGGATGATCTTGCTCATGGTCATTTCTCCTTGTCCGGGGCTGTGCGCCCCTTATGATATCCATAATACAACGTCCGCAAAAAAACGCAAGTATCCCGCAAAAGAATTTACAGCCTTGTCATCATTTTACGATCCAGTCCGCCAGCGCTGCGCCCCAAAGCGCTTCCAGCCGGGCGGGGCTGCAGGCGGCGTTGGCGGGGCTTGTACTGGGCAGACGGACAGCCGGGATGCCGGTAAGCGGCTGCTGATATTTTGTGTAGATACGGTAGGCTGTGGCGCCGTTGCAGAACACCGCCCTTATAGGCGCCTTGCGCAGCAGCCCGGCGATATCGTTGGGCACCACATCCCGGATGGAAGCATCCGACGCGCCGGTGATGGTGCAGCTTTCCAGCGTATCCCACAGCGCCAGCCCGTGGCGCAGAAGCAACTGCTTTTTGGCGGCGATATCCTCCCGCGCGGGCAGCGGCTCTCCGGTCAGCGCCGCCAGCAGCGGCCAGAACCGGTTTTGCGGGTGGCCGTAGTAAAAGGCCATCTCCTGGCTTTTGGGGCTGGGCCATGTGCCCAGGATCAGCGCCCGGCTGTGGTCATCGTACACCGGCGCAAAGCTCATAAGCTGCCGCCTGCGCTTTCAATATTGCCCCATGCGGAGCCAAAATTTTTGCCGGAGGGCTCCGCGCGGGGGCCGTCGAACCACAGCTCCTCGATCAGCGCCGCCACGCCGTCCTCCCGCACGTCCCCGATGATCCGGTCGGCAGCGGCCTTGGCGTCCGGGGTGCCGTTCGCCATGCAGGCGCTCAGGCCGGCGACCTTCAGCATCCCCACATCGTTGGCAGAATCGCCCACGGCCACGGCATCAGCCAGCGTAAGCCCCATCTGTGCGCACAGGTCGGCAAGCCCTACGCCCTTATCCATGCCGCCGCGCACGATATCGTAGTAGCAGTAGCCGTCCGCGTTCTGCGCGCCCGTCTGCATCCAGTGCAGGCCAAGGTAGCCGTATTTTTCGTGGAAGCGCTCCACTTCCTGCGGCGGCATGGCGGCAAAGGCGGCGTGGGGCATATCCAAAAGATGCCGGTCCTGATCCTCGCCGTCCACGCAGTCCAGCCCGGGGCTGTTCATCATCTGATAGCCGGTGTGCAGATACTCGTACTCGCAGTAGGCGTAATAGGCATCCCGGAAGTTGAACTGCAGCGGGTAGTTATAATCCTCGCAAAAATCCACCAGCACATACATTTCCTCGCTGGTAAGCGGATGTTCGGCTATCACGTTGCCCTGCCTGTCCACAACGCAGGCACCGTTGCAGGTAATGGCGTAGTCGTACCGGATGCCGCCCAGCTGGTTCTTATCCCGGATGCCGGGGTAGGAGCGGCCGGTGCTGAGCACGAATTTGCCCCCCGCAGCCTGCAGCTTTTTTACCGCCTTTACCACCGCCGGGCGGGGCTTTGCCTCCCCAAAGGGCATCAGCGTGTTGTCGTAATCGCTTGCCAGAATCTTATATTGCATGGTCATCTCTCCTGTGTGCATCGTTTTCTCCCAGTATAACACATTTTAAAGTCCAGCGGGAGAGGGGGAAAAGAAAAATGGGACAGCAGAATACCCGCAGGCATTCCACTGTCCCGAAATCCAAAATATTATTATCGTTAGGCAAACACCGCCACGACCACCTGCATTGCCACGCCCACAAAGGCACCAGCGGCCCATGTCAGGCCGGTGATGAAGAGGTTCTGCTTCCACGAGGGGTTGGCGCGCCACAGCACAGCCAAGCCCACACCCGCACCGGTGCACAGACCCGCCACAAGGCTGGAAAAGCGCAGCGCACCTTCCACATACAGCTGGGTCAGCAGCACGCTGGCAGCGCAGTTGGGGATCAAGCCCACCAGAGCCGCTACCACCGGCTGGAAGAAGCCCATGCCGCCCAGCATTTCGGCGAACACGTCCTCGCCCACGCCTTCTACGATCATGCCGAACACCAGACTGAACACGAAGATGAACACAAAGATCTCCAGCGTGTGGCGCAGCGCCGCCTGCCAGATGGGCTTTTCGTTGCCCTCGGCATCGCTGTGCTCCTCGTGACAGTCCACCTCATCCGCATGGCCAGTGTAGCCGCCCCGCAGACCTTTGGGCAGCACGCCCCGCAGGACAAAATCCAGCACAAAGCCCACCACGATGGCGTACACCACCTTGATGACCATCAGGACGGCCAGCTTATCCCAGTAGGCGGGCATGGAGACCAGCAGCGGGATAGCTTCGTCGCTGGTGGCAAGGTACACTGCCATCAGCGTGCCCAGCGTGATGACCCGGGAGGCGTAGAAGTTGGACGCAATGGCCGAGAAGCCGCACTGCGGCACACAGCCCAGCACAGCGCCCGGCACAGCGCCCCAGCGCCCGCCGCCCGCCAGCAGCGCCTCGATGCGCTCGCCGTGGCGGTGCTCGATATACTCGATCAGCAGGTAGGCCAGAAACAGAAAGGGCAGCATCTTGGCAGTATCCACCAGAGTTTCGCCCAGAACATCCAGAAACAGTTCCATAAATAATCGCTCCAAAGACCCGCAGGGGGTCGTCTCTCAATAATTTGCAATCAGTTTGCATTTTCGTGCAGGGAAGATTATACACGATATCCTTCCCAATTGCAATACCAAATTGCAAATTGGTTGCAATTTTATGTTATGGAACGCTGCTGCGTGCAAAAATCGTGAAAAAGGGGTTCTGAAAAGCCCGCAGGCTTTTCAGAACCCCAAATTAAAAAATCTTTTTTCCGCTGATGATGCGCAAAGCGAACGCAGAGCGCATTCCAAATCGTCCCACGCAGCAAGGAGGCTGCGGCCTGTTTTACCCCTTCAGCGGTACAAAGCCCACAAGATCCTTGACGACCTCGCCGCCGATGATTAGGCCGGCCACCGAGGGCACAAAGGCGTTGGAGCCCGGCACAGTGCGCCGTGCAGTGCACTTGCGCTGGGTGCCCGGGGGACAGATGCAATGGTCCTTGCAGCTGATGGAGTCGTCCTCGATGGGGGTCATGGCAGGCTCCTTGGAGTAGACCACCTTCAGGTGCTTGATCTTGCGCTTGCGGCACTCGGTGCGCATCACCTTGGCCAGCGGGCAGACCGAGGTCTTGTAGATGTCGGTCACCTCAAAGCGGGTGGGGTCCATCTTGTTGCCTGCGCCCATGGAGCAGATGATGGGCACCCCGGCTTCCTTGCACTTCATCACCAGAGCCAGCTTGCCGGTGACGGTGTCGATGGCGTCCACCACATAGTCGAACTGGGAGAAGTCGAAGCTGTCCTGGGTCTCCGGGCCGAAGAAGGTCTTGTAGGTAGTGACCTTGATGTCCGGGTCAATGTCGTGGACGCGCTCCTCGGCCACATCCACCTTAAATTTGCCCACGGTCTTGCGGGTGGCAATGATCTGGCGGTTGAGGTTGGTCAGGCAGACCTTATCATCGTCGATGAGGTCCAGTGCGCCCACACCGCTGCGGGCCAGTGCCTCCACCGTGTAGCCGCCCACACCGCCGATGCCGAACACGGCCACGCGGGAATTGTGCAGCTTTTCCATTGCCTCTGCGCCCAGCAGCAGCTGGGTGCGGGAATACTGATCTTGCATTGCGTTTTGTCTCCTTGTTACTTTTCCACTCTCGTAATGATGCCGCCGCCCAGCACCACATCCCCCTGATACAGCACCACCGACTGGCCGGGCGTGGGGGCGCGCTGGGGCTGCTCAAACTCCAGCCGGAAGCCGTTTTCCGCCGGGTAAACGGTGGCGGCCTGCTCGGTCTGGTGGTAGCGGGTGCGGGCCGTGACCCGCAGCGGTCCGGTCAGCTCCGGGATGGCGATCCAGTTCACATCCTCCGCATAGACGATGCGGTCGAACAAAGCACTCTCCGGGCCGACGGTGACCGTGTTGGCCTGCATGTCCTTGCCGCAGACGTACACCGGGGCCCCCAGTGCCAGCCCAAGGCCCTTGCGCTGGCCCAGCGTGTAGCGCACCGCACCGTTGTGGGTGCCCACCACCTTGCCGCTCTCGTCCAGAAAATCACCGGCGGGGTAGTGCTTGCCGGTAAAGCCCTCCATAAAGCGGGCATAGTCGCCGTCGGGCACAAAGCAGATGTCCTGGCTGTCGTGTTTGCGGGCATTGATGAAATGATGCTGCTCGGCGATGGCACGCACCTCGGTCTTGTGCAGGGCCCCCAGCGGCAGGCGCACATGAGCCAATTGCTGCTGGGTGAGGTTGTACAGCACATAGCTCTGATCCTTGCCCTCATCCAGCCCCTTTTTGAGCAGCCAGCGGCCGGTGTCCGGGTCCTGTTCCACCCGGGCATAGTGGCCGGTGACCACATATTCCATGCCGTGGGCCTGCGCCCAGTTCAACAGATGGTTGAACTTCATGTATTTATTACAATCAATGCAGGGGTTTGGGGTGCCGCCGGCCTCATACACCCGGACAAACTTCTCGATGATCTGTTCCCGGAAGTCGGCGGTGAAGTCCAGCACCTCGTAAGGGATATCCAGGGCAAAGGCCACCTCGGCGGCGTCCTCGATGTCCTTTTCCGAGCAGCAGGTGTGGAAACCGGACTGCCCCAGCATCTCGTTGTGGGTCAGGCGCATGGTGATGCCGGTGCAGTCGTACCCGTCCCGCTGCATCAGCCAGGCAGCCACCGAGCTGTCCACGCCGCCGCTCATGGCAATGAGGGCGCGCGGGGGCCGGGGCGCAGAGTTCTGTGTGGTCATAGCTTCTCCTTTGGCGTGTTCAACACACTAAAATAGTAGTATAATAGTAACGCGGCAAAAACCAGTTGTCAAGACGCAGAAATTTGCCTTGCGGCATCCAGCAGGCACTGCCGCTCGTTGAGCAGCTGCCCCCGGACAACGGCGTCCAGCAGGGCTTCCAGCGTCCTGCGCAGGCCGGGCCCTGCCGGGATGCCCGCCGCCATCAGGTCGCGGCCGTTCACGGCCAGCTGGCTGACCCGGCAGCACACACCGTCGGCGTCCAGCTGTGCGGCCAATTCTGCCTGCGCGGCAAAATCAGCCGCCTGTTCCGGCTCCATGGCAGCGCCCAGCGCCGCCAGCCGCTGCACGGTGTGCAGGTCGTACCGGCCCAGCAGTTTCCGGATGCGGATGACCGTATCGGGGGCAGCGTCCTGTCCGAGGCCTGTCCGGGAGTTTCTCTGAGGACCGTCCGGAGGGTGGGACCCTGCTGCCGCAGGCAGTAGGGCGGGGGATGGAATGCCCCAGATCGTGTCCGAAGAGAAAGCTCCCGGATGGACCTCTCTCACCAGCACCGCCGTCTGCTCGATGCAGGTGTTGGAGCAGCGCAGGCGTTTCAGGGCCTTGCGGGTGCCGTCCTCGCCAAGGCTCATCAGCAATGCGGCCCACCGCACGGGCAGGTCCTCTGTGCCCGCCGGGCAGGCATCCACCACCGGCTTTGCGGCCTGCAATGCCGGGGCGGAAAGCTCCGGAATAATAACTTTTAGTATTTTTTCATCAAGATATGCCGCCGGGGCGGGTGCTGCCAGCAATTTAGACAGCTCTTCTTCGATCCGCTCCACCGACACGCAGTCCAGATGGGCACACAGTGCCCGGGCCGCCTGCCCGGTGGGCGGGTCGATGGCAAAGCCGAACCGCGCCGCGAACCGGTACAGCCGCAGGATGCGCAGGGCATCCTCTTCAAAGCGGGTGGCGGGGTCGTCCACGGCCCGCAGGATGCCCTGCTGCAGGTCCTGCTGCCCTCCAAAGGGGTCGATGAGCCCCTCGGCATCGTTGTAGGCCATGGCATTGATGGTAAAGTCCCGCCGGGCCAGGTCCTGCCGCACATCCAGCACAAAGTGTACCTCGTCCGGGTGGCGGCCGTCGGTATAGGCCCCCTCGGTGCGGAAGGTAGTGGTCTCGTACAGCTGGCCGCCGTACTTGATGGTCACGGTGCCGTGCTGCAGCCCGGTGGGGATGCACTGCCCCTCCCCGAACAATGCCAGCACCTGCTCCGGCCGGGCACTGGTGCAAAGGTCCCAGTCCTGCGGGGTGCGCCCCAGCAGACTGTCCCGCACGCAGCCGCCCACCGCGTAGGCCGCATATCCGGCCCCGTGCAGCCGGGCCAGCAGAGCCGCCGCACCGGCGTCCAATCGGATGTTTTGCATGGGTCACGCCTCCTCGTACTGCAGGGTGATCTGCATCCCGTCTGCGCCGCACACTGCCGCCGGGAAGATGCTCTGCGCCTGGGGCAGATCTGCTTCCGGGTCGGTGATCATGGGGGAATAGTGGGTCAGCCAGAGGCGATGCGCCCCGGCGCGGGCCGCCAACGCGGCGCTCTGCCCAAAGGTGCTGTGCCCCCACTGAGCTGCCTGGGCTTCCTGTTCCGGAAGCGCATAGGTGGCGTCGCAAATCAGCAGGTCAGCGCCCTGTGCGGCCTGCTCCAGCGCGGCGCAGGGGGCCGTGTCGCCGGAGAATACCATGCTCAGCCCCCGGCGCGGCGCGCCCAGCACCTCCGCCGGGGCCACGGTGCGGCCTTTCACGAGAACGCTCTGCCCCTGCTGCAGAAGTTTCCATTGCTGCACCGGCACCCCCAGCGCCCGGGCCCGGGCCGGGTCGAACCGGCCTGCCCGGGGCAGCTCCAACCGATAACCCACGCTGGGCACCCGGTGCCGGGTGGCAAAGGGACGCAGTACAGCACCCGCCGGCCAGCCCTCCGACAGCGCATCCAGTGCCAGCGGCCCGTCTGCTTCCTGCAGGCGCACGGCATAGGGCAGCGGCCCGGTGAGGGCACGCACGGCGCTCCAGATGCCGGCAAGCCCTTTCGGCCCCACCAGCAGCAGCGGCCGGGTGCGGCCCTGGGCCCCCAGCGTCTGCAGCAGACCCGGCAGGCCGAAGATGTGGTCGCCGTGGTAGTGGGTCAGGCAGATGGCGTCCAGCTTCATCAGGTTGACCCCGGCGCGGC
>OIYG01002822.1_pt1 | contig 10493 bp, 5 predicted proteins | sample 1587861 | NCBI WGS metagenome assembly OIYG01 (sample SAMN03283272) | human gut metagenome | biome: human-associated habitat; material: feces | host: Homo sapiens | place: Peru | collected 2012 | reverse complement strand
CACCAGATCGCCCGCGGCCTGGAGAAGGCCGTGGAGGCTGTTGTGAAGAACGACGCCGACCCGGCTGTGAACATGGGCACCACCCACTGAGCATCCCCGCAGAGCCCTTCAAGGCACCCGCTGTGCATCCGCATGGCGGGTGCCTTTTTTGTGGACGCTGGCGCGACAGTTCCCTGTACGCTTGCGGGAAACCGGAACAGGACGATTTAAAATGGCTCCGCGTGCGCTGCGCCATAATTAGAGGAAATATTATTTTTTATTGCAACTCCGGAAAATCTGCGGATTTTCCGGAGTTGCCTTTTCACCAGAGGGGTCATGGCGGGGAGTGGCATCTGATACCGGAATGACATCGCACCGGGAGGGACGTTACGGGATTCCTTTCCGCAAAACGCGAGTTCTCCTTCTGCGCTTTGGCCGCAGGCCAACAGCAGCAAATGCAGCTGCCCGGAACGCCCTCTCCCGTGAAAAAGCAAATCCGGCGGGGCCGCAGCCCTGCCGGATTTGCAAAATCTAAAATAATTTTTCTGCTATTTATGCCCAGCGCAACGCGGAGGGCATTCCAAATCGTTTGCCTTCCAGAGAACAGGCCACTTTCCTTAACGCCCATCCGTGAAAAAACAATCCCGGAAAATCCGCAGATTTTCCGGGATTGCATATCTTTAAAAATAATTTTCCGCTGATATTGCCAGAGCAAAGCGGAGGCAATTCCAAATCGTCCTGCTTACTCCGTGATCCGCCCTGCCGCGCTGGTCTCCAAGACCGGGTAACCGGTGCGGGTGCAGCGCACGGCGCAGCGGGCGCGGCCGCCGGTGGTGCAGGTGAACAGGGTCAGGTCCCAGGCGTCCTCGTCGCTGGCCGTGATCATCTTGTCGATGTCGGTGGGCTGGATGGTCTCCACGTTGGTCACCTCATAGCTCCAGCGCTGGCCGTCCATGTCGGTAAAGTACACCTCGCTGCCCAGGGCCAGCCACTTGATGGGGCTGAAATGCTTGGCGTAGTTGTGGGCGCAGACCACCATGTTGTCGGCGTAGGTAGAGCCGGAATAGCGGCCCGGGGCCACCTTGAGGCCCGCATAGCTCCACTCGCTCATCACGGGCAGTTCCAGCCCGATGGACGGGATGGACAGGTAGCCGATGTAGCCCCAGCCGTCGATGTCGGTGACGGTCATCTCCTGCTCCGGATCCAGCTCCGGCTGGATCTCTTCTTCGGTGTTGTCCTCAATGGTCTCGGTCAGGGTCTCTTCCAGCTTGCCCAGGGCGTCCTGCGAAGCCTTGTCGGCGCGGTTGGCGTCCCACTGGTTATAGCCCAGCAGGGCCAGTGCGCCCAGAATGAGCAGGATGCCCACGATCATGCAGGCGCGGCCGATCTTCTGCTTTGTGTTCATGCCAGCGTCTCCTTCCGGTCCAGCACCCAGCCGACGGCAAACAGCAGCACGCCGCTGCAGGCCATGAACGGGATGGGCCAGTTCAGCTGGCCGCTCTGGGGCAGTGCATTGCCGTCCGGGCGGCCCGGAGCCACCGGGTTGTCCGGGTTGCCGGGGTTCACCGGGTTATCCGGCGTACCGGGCGACACCGGGCGGTTGGGGTCGTTGGGGTCCACCGGCATGTCCGGGTTGTCCGGCTCATCCGGGGTGCCGGGCTGGGTGGGCTTGTCCGGTTCCGAGGGCTTCTCCGGCTCGGACGGTTTGTCCGGTTCCGAAGGCTTGCTGGGAGTTTCCGGTTCGGGCGGGGTCACCTCCTGCGTGGGCGCGCCCACCTTGGGGGTGGCGTCCACGGTGTAGCGCCAGCCGCTTTCGTCCGCCATGGGCAGCGACACCAGGAAGGAATTGATGGCCTCGTAGCCCTTGGAGTTCTCGGTCTGCACCACGAGGTACAGGCCCAGCGGCAGCGCGTCAAAGGAGACGATGCCCTGCTCGCTGATCTTATGGGTGGTGCCGGCGGCGCGGGCGGGCAGCTTGGCTTCCAGCCTGGAAGCCAGCGTGCTGTCCGTCAGGTCGCCCAGCGCGATGCCGCAGCCCGTAAAGTCGGCGGTGTACACAAAGTGCAGGTCGCCGTTGGTGCGGGCCACGTCCGCCACCTTGTACACGGTGAGTGCGCCGCCCCGCAGGGGGATGTCGTTCTGGTGGTCGTACAGGGTCACGTCCATGCTGCCGGTGCGGCTCAGGTCGATGTTGGCGCTGGCCGCGGGGGCTGCCAGCGCGGGCAGTGCACAGCACACGGCCATGCACAGCGCCAGCAGAAGAGCGGCAAACCGGTTGTTTTTGTTTTGTTTCATGGCTGCTCACTCCTCCTCGTTCTGTTTCCGTTTGCGGACCAGCAGCAGGGCTGCTGCAGCGGCCAGTGCGCCGCCCAGCACCCCGAAGGGTGCCGTGCCCATGCCGCCGGTGGACGGCAGCTCGTAGCCGGTGTAGACGTAGTTCTGCACCGTGATATTGCCGGTCTGCACGCCGTTGTTGTCAATGTACACGTTCCAGTTGCCGGTGGTCTCTTCCTCCACCAGGTAGTGGTACGCATTGCCGTTCTTGTCCGTCAGGGGCAGCTTGTCCCCCGACTCGGACCAGGTCCACGCCGGTGCGGTCAGGTCGGCTTCGGCAAACAACGTTCTGTCCTTGTCATTGTCGGTGTACTGCCAGACCTTGATGTGGATGCTGTTCACCGCCGGTTCCACCGGCTGTTTGGTATCCTGGTCCAGCCAGAGCTTGCTGACGGTCAGGTTGCTGTACACGTTGCTGTACTCAGCAGTGGTGGTGCCGGCGTCGCTGCCCACCTGCACATTGCGGTTCAGGTCCACCGTCTCGGTGCCCACAGTCAGGGTCGTGGTGCCATCGGCCTGGCCGGTCGCCTTTGCAAAGGCCTGCTGCTCGTTCTCCGCGCTGGCGTTTTTGCGGAACAGCAGGTAGTGCGGGGTGGCATCCAGCTGATAGTCCGTGGGTGCTTTGGTCTCCACGAGCTTATACAGCACGTCCGGTTTCAGGCAGCTTGCAGTCTCACTATCCAGCACAGCCAGACTGGCCTGACCGTTTTCGTCCGTGGTCAGGGTGCCAGTGCCGTTGCCTGCCCACTTCGTCCATCCTTCAATCGCTTTGTCGTACTGGTAAATGGTGAACTCCGCGCCCTCCAGCGACACGCCGGAGTAGCTGTCCTTCTTGCGCAGCACGAACTGTGCGGTGGTGGCCGTTGCATCCGCCTTGACCTGGTAGGTGATGCCGCTGTCGCTGGATTTGCTGCCGTTGCTCAGGGTCACGGTGTTGCTCACCTGGTAGCTGGCGGCAGCGCTGCCATCCTTCACATTGCAGTCATACACAAGGATCAGGGCCGCCATATTGGGGATCTCCATATGGAGCCAGCCGTTCTTGTCCGCTTCCAGGATGCGGTACATGTTGCGCGGCACCTCTTTGCCGGTGGTCACGCCGACTGTTTCGTCGTAATTGTAAAAATACAACTTGACCGAGTTGACATCGCCGGTGGCGATGGCACCATTGGTGGTGCTGATGTTATCCCACAGCTCGATCTTCTCCGCTCTGGTCTGCCCGGCCGACAGATCATCGCCGGCCGGGTTGATGACCACCTGATAGTGCAGCTTCCGGTCGTTGCCGGGGTCCTGCCAGCCGGTCTTTTTCACCTGTTCCACATCGCGGGTGATGGTGGTGGTGGTGGTCTCGGTCAGCTCGCCCCAGGTGGCGGTGTTGGTGTAGATCAGCTTGCCCACCGAGGGGTTCTTCCAGCTGGGATCGTCGCTCACGCTCACTTTGTACTGGATGCGGATGCGGTGTTCCTCCTGCCCCGACTTGTTGTAGTTGCTGATTTTAATGGTGAGCCGCCGGGTAGTTTCGTCATACTCTGCCGTCGCCCAGTCTACTTTTTTATCCTTGATCTTTACAAAGTCGCCCTCATCCAGCGCGATCTTGACATTATCCACCTTGAAGCCGACGTTTTCCGGCAGGGTGTCGGTAACCGTGATCTCGTCCCTATCATCGGCGGAGGTCTGCAGCACCAGCTGATAGTGGAGGTTGTTGCCGCTGAGGTCGCTCAGCTCGAAGCTGTTGCTGCCGGTCAGATAACCAGTCTCGTCGCCGCTGCTCTTTGCGGCCACGCCCTTTTCAAACTGCTTGTAGCTGCGATAGGTATCGGTGTCCGAGGCCTCGCCGCTCACGCCGTCGATATGGATGGTGTTCTTATAGGTCCACACCTCACCGGTGGGCACGTCGTCGCGCTCCTCATGGGTGGGGATGCCGTTCACCGAGATGCTGCGCACGGGGTTCTGGTCGTCCCCGGCTTTCACATGGATGGTAAAGCTGCGCACACGGGTGGACGAGTCACCTGCGTTTACCTGTTTTGTGCCGTCTCTGTCGGCGTAGTAGGTCATCTCGATGGTGTTGACAGCCTCCGCATAGGTCAACTTCGTGTTGTCGTGCATGGTCAGGGTCAGATTGGCCTTGATGGCGTCATCCAGCTCTTTTGCAATGGCATAGTGGGTGTCCTTTTTTTCCTCTCCTTGGTCGTTCTCAGCGTCGTCCAGCACATCCCACAGGGTAAACTCCGCTTCACCGGCCTTGTTGGTGGCCGAGAGGTTCCAGGTGGGCGTCTCACCCCTGGTGGCAATGGATTTGCTCAGGCTCCAATCGCCCTTCCCGATGTTCACGGTAGCCGAGTCCTTAAAGATATGTTCGCTCTTGGTCAGGATCTGTGCCGTGTTGGTCACCGAGCCGCCGCCGATGGGGGTGGTGGTCTCAAAGGTGATCTTCAGCTCTGTTTGCCCATACTCCGCCGGGATGGTATAGCCGTTTTGCAGAAAATTCTCTGCCGATATCGTATCGTTGCCTACCTTTACATCCCCTACGATTTTCACACCGTCTGGCAAGTCATCTGTGATCTTGCAGCCCTGCAGGAGATAGGACCCCAGGAAAGAATGGGGTACCTTTACAGTGATCGTCCACTGGATGCGGCCTGTTTTGGGGTCGTACTCGCCTTTCTTCTCAATGCGAGAGGTTTTACATGTGTACCATGCGTCAGCCGCATCTTTTACATTGCGCCCTGCCTCGGCTTTCGCCGTGTTGTTGATGATAGCGACGCCGTTGGGCATCTTGTCAAAGTCCGCATAGTCCCGCTGAACGTCGTAGTTCCAGATGTACTTCTCTCCGGCCTCCAATGCAGGCAGCGGAGCAAGGACCACCTGGGGGTTGCCGTTGCCGTCGGTTTTCAGTTCATGCGTAGGGACGTCAATCTCCGTTTTTGTGCCCGAAGCATCCACCTTGTAAAGTTTAAAGGAGTTTACCAGATATTTGCCGCCCTTCAGGTAGTCGCTACGGTTTTCGCCATTCCTATTCGTGTTCAGGGTATCCGTAAGGATCACCGGGTCTTTGGTGCCGTTGGTGGTCTCCACCGTCACCTTGTAATTATTTACAAAGGTGCCGTCCTTACGGTCCGTAATCGTCGGATCCCCACTCTCCTTATTGATCTTTATATCTGCCGTTTTCTTCTTGATGGTCAGGATGCAGTCGTCCTTGAATTTGATCTCCTTCTCGTCCTCAAAGTTGTCGGCGCTCGCCGTAACGGCGGCCTTGAAGGTACCGGTGAATGTCAGGCCGCCCTTCTCGTCGGTGCCAATGAACTTTTCGTCCGTAAAGGTCAGGGTCACTTCGCCGTTGGTGTCAACGGTGAAGCTGCCCACGACCTTTGCATTGCCGGCCTCGTCCTTGTCGGACTCATCCACGATGTTGCCCGTCGTCACATCCGGCATGGGCAGGCCTTTGGGCAGCTGGTAGGTCAGGGTATTGTTGGTGGGCGTCAGCACACCGGCATTCACGGTATACTTCAGGTTCACGCGGACGCGGGTGCCGCTGTCCACGGTCACGCTGCCCGCGCCGATAGACGTCCATGTTTTTCCGTCGGTCGTCTTTTCATAATTGACATCCGTGATCCAGGTGTTCAGATCATGGTCGTCCCCGGCAGCCAGCAGGGCGATGCCGTAGGGGTCGGCGTCACCCACCCAGTCCACGGTGGCACCAAAGGCGCCCTCATCTTCCAGCAGCGCATAGCTGCCGTCCAGCTCCTCCTGGGAGCCTGCCGGGTCCTCCGGGGCCACAGCGGTGGTCTCGGCGGCATAGGCGCCGGTCACCGAGATGACACTGGTCACGTCGGACATGGCAGCGGGCACCTCGGCCACCTTGCCGTCCACGTTGCCGGAGATCACGGTCAGGGTCCCGGCGTCGGGGTCCACGGCGGACACGACGCCCACCGTCTCGGTGGTCACGGTGCGGGTGTCCACCTGCGGCTCGGAAGCCGTGAGCTGGGCGGCGGTGTCGGGGTCCTCGTCCAGGTCCAGCAGGGCGATGCCATAGGAGCTCTCGTCCACGGCCACCTGCTCGGTGGTGAGGGTGTTGTAGATGACGATATCGCCGGGCCTTGCGGTGGAGCCGTCGGCGTCGGTGAGCCACTGGGAGCCGCGCAGGTCACTGTGCAGGGCCATCACGCCCGCACGCTGGGGCACCACCGTCTGGGGCACACCCGCAAAGTGCAGGCAGTAGGACAGGAACATCACGTCCCAGGCGCCGTAGGGGTTGCCGTACCAGGCACCATAGCGGGAGTAGCCGCGCAGCACCTGCTGGTCCTCCACATCCAGCTTGAAGTTCTTGTCGCTCTGCTGGTAGTCCAGCTGGGACTTTGCCACGGTGAGCAGGTCCTCGGCCCAGTTGCCGTTCAGGGCCACGTTGGCCGCGGCCTGCCATTCCTCGGCAGTCTCCACGTCGGCCTGGGTATCGGCCAGGCACTCCACGGTGTGGTGGTGCTCCGGGATGGTGCACACCAGCTCCTCGGTGTAGCAGGCGTCGGTGTGATGATGCAGCACCGGCTCGTCCGGGGTGGGCTCGGCCGGCTCAGTGGGCAGGTCCACCACGGGGCGGCTGGCAGGCATTTCCTGATAGGCGGGGTTGGGCTCCTCCACCAGTTCGCCTTCGTCCAGGCCGCACACCAGCTCATACTCGGTGGTGTAGCAGCTGTCGTCGTGGATATGCTCGAACTCGCCGCAGATGAGCGCACCGTACTCGTCAAAGCAGTCGTCGGTGTGCTCGTGCTCTTCCTGATAGCAGGTCAGCACCCGGTGCTCCTCGTAGCAGGCATCGGTGTGCTCATGGGGCACCCAGATGGTCTCCGGCTCGGTCTGCACCGGCTCTTCCGGCTCTTCCGCGCTGTAGGCGGACACCGGATCGGCGCTGCTGTCCGAAGAGGTGACGGGCGTTTCCGGCTCGCCCTCCTCGTAACCGCAGGTGAGCACTTTTTCGTAGCAGGCCGCCGTGTGCTGGTGCTCCTCGTAGCCGCAATGGTAGTCGGCAGTCATGGAGATGCCCACCCCATGGAGCTGCCAGTTGACGAACAGGGTGGTGAGCAGGGCCAGCACCAGCATCATGGCCACATAGCGCCGGGCCTGTACATGCTGCCTGCGGAACCGCTCGATCAACCCGTTGATGATATCCTTCATAGTAAACACGTCCTCTTGGTTCGCTCTGTGCCCTGGCAGCCGCACACCGCTGCAGGCCCACAGAAGGGTCAGTTCCTCGTTTGTGCAACAAAAGCGTCACAAAATTTGTTCGATACATTGTCATTATACCATTTTAAGGCATTCATTTCAACTCAGGGGCGTGCTTCTCCGGCAAAAGAATGTACACGATGCGCACCATGCAAGGGGTCAGGGGCAGCCACAGCACCGTGCAGCCCAGATTGAACAGGGTGTGGGCGTTGGCGATCTGCCGGGCCAGCACGGCGCTCTCCGGCCCGTGGGGCGAGACCAACCGCACCAGCGCGGTGAACTGGGGCAGCAGCAGCCAGCACACCGCTGCCCCGGACAGGTTGAACAGGGCGTGGGCCGCCGCCAGACGTTTGGCGTCCCGGCTCTGCCCCACCGATGCCAGCACCGCCGTGACGGTGGTGCCGATGTTGTCCCCCAACAGCACCGGGATGGCTCCCGCAAGGCCCAGCAGGCACCCGCCGTCCGGCCCGGGGCGGGCGGCTACCTGCTGCAGCACCGCAATGGTGGCGGAGCTGCTCTGCACCACAAGGGTCATGCCCAGCCCTGCCAGCAGGCCCAGGCCGGGGCGGTGCCGCACCTGGGCCATCCACTGCCGGAACACCGGCCCTGCTGCCAATGGCTCCATGGCCTCGGCCATGACCGCGATGCCCTCAAACAGCAGGCCGAACGCAAACAGCGCCTGCCCGGCTGCGTGCAGACGCCCGCGCCCCGCGAACCAGAGCAGCAGCCCCGCCACCAGCAGCAGATACCGGGCATCTTCCAGCCGGAAGGCCAGCAATTGCGCGGTGACCGTGGTGCCGATGTTGGCTCCGAACACCACCGGCACGGCCCGCTGCAGGGTCAGCAGCCCGGCCCCCACAAGGCCCAGCACCAGCACCGTGACCGCCGAGCTGCTCTGCACCACCGCCGTGACCGCCGCCCCCGTGAGCACCCCGGCCAGCGGGTGGGCCGTGAGCCGGGCAAGGGCCTGCCGCAGGGTGTCCCCCGCCGCCTGCTGCAAAGCGTCCGTGAGGGTGTCCATGCTGTATAAGAAAAGTGCCGCCCCGCCGAACAATTGCAGGATCATCCACAAACGCTGTTCCATGCCCGACGCCCCCTTTGCTTTATGTGTATGCGGGACACAAACGTTTGTGAACTTTTGTGAAACAATCCCTGCAGGGGGTTGCAATCCGGCCTGCAAAAGCCTATTATTATCAAGCGTTAACAGTTAACAGCTGTTAAGCAATTTTTGAGAGGAGGGATCGCGTGTCTGAGGAATCCACGTTGCGTTTCCGTGGGCTTTGCCGCTACATCCACCGGCTGAGCAAAGCATCCAAGGCCGGCATGAAGGCCGCTCTGGCCGACTGCCCCAAGTGCCACTTCCCCATGCTGGAAGGGCTGCTGGGCTGCATTCGGCTCCATGGACAGGACGGTGCCGTTTATATCTCCGATCTTGTTCAGGAGCTTCATCAACCGCTTCCTGCCATTTCCCGCACGGTGCGGCAGATGGAGCAGGACGGCCTTGTGGAACGCTTTGCCGACCCTGCCGACCGCCGCAAGACGCTGGTGCGTTTCACGCCCAAGGGATACGAGGCCTGCCGACAGTGCGAGGCTGCTCTTGGGGACTACTTTTCCAGTGTCATGGCCCGGCTGGAGCCGGAACAGCTGGCCCAGATGGAAGCGCTGCGCGGCGCGCTGATGGAAGCCATTCTTGCGGAAAACGCTGCGCGTACCACCAAACCGAAGGGAGAACCAAACCATGACAAAGATCTTTAAGCAGCTGGCCCGTCACTGGGCCGTCTGCCTCGTGGTGTTCGCACTGCTGTTCGTGCAGGCGTACTGCGATCTGTCGCTGCCGGACTACACCAGCAAGATCGTGGACACCGGCATCCAGCAGGGCGGCATCGAAAGCCCCCTGCCCGACACAGTGCGGCAGAGCACGCTGGATGCCCTCTCGCTGCTGATGCGCGAGGAGGACGCCGCTGCCTTCCAGAACGCCTACACCGCCGACGGCGATGTGCTGCGCCTGCGCACCGACCTGACCGCCGACGAGCGCACTGCGCTGGAAGATGCTGTGACCACGCCGGACATCGTGCTGTATCTGGCGGCCGCCCAGGCAGCCAACACCCCCGCCGGGCAGACCGGCATGGGCATGACCGGCCTTGCGGACCTGCAGGCCTCCGGTGCCGACCGCAATACCGACACGGAAACCGAGACTGTGGCCCCCACGGCGGAGGATCTGGACACCGTGTGCGGCCAGTTTGCCGCCATGAGCCAGATGCCCGGCTTCCGCCGGGACGCCGTGCAGCAGCAGCTGACCGGTGCCATCGGCCAGCTGGACGACACCGTGGTGGAGAACCTGAAGAGCCAGGCTCTGCTGCTGGTGGGGCTGGAGTACGAGGCCCAGGGCATTGCCCACGATGTGCAGATGCACTATTTATATAAGGTAGGCGGCCAGATGCTGGCCCTGACCCTGCTGATGGTGGCCGTGTCCATCGCGGTGGGCTTCCTGGCCTCCCGCGTGTCCGCCGCCATCGGCCGCGACCTGCGCCGCGAGACCTTCTCCAGCGTCATCCACTTCTCCAATGCGGAGATCGAGAACTTCTCCACCGCGTCCCTCATCACCCGCACCACCAACGACATCCAGCAGGTGCAGTTCGTCTGCGTCATCCTGCTGCGGATGGTGGCCTACGCACCCATTCTGGGCATGGGCGGCATCTTCCATGTGGTGCAGGGCAACACCGGCCTTGCATGGATCATCGTGCTGGATGTGGTGCTGCTGCTCACCCTCATCGCCTTTTTGATGAATTTCGCCATGCCGAAGTTCAAGATCATGCAGACCTTGGTGGATAAGCTGAATCTCGTCAGCCGCGAGATCCTGACCGGCGTGATGCCGGTGCGCGCGTTCAGCCGCGAGACCTTCGAGGAAGAGCGCTTTGACAAGGCCAGCAAGGAGCTGATGGGCACCCAGCTGTTCACCAACCGCGCAG
>OIYG01002819.1_pt1 | contig 10501 bp, 8 predicted proteins | sample 1587861 | NCBI WGS metagenome assembly OIYG01 (sample SAMN03283272) | human gut metagenome | biome: human-associated habitat; material: feces | host: Homo sapiens | place: Peru | collected 2012 | reverse complement strand
ACAAAAGTCTGCTTTGATCACTTACTCTTAGAAAAAGGTATAAGAAAAAAGCCCACAATCGGCTTGATTACAGGCTTTTTCGGTGGCGGAGCGAGTGGGATTCGAACCCACGGTACCGTGAGGTACAACTGATTTCGAGTCAGTCCCGTTATGACCACTTCGATATCGCTCCGTGTCTATTTCCGCCCACTATTCTCGTCGTTTCCAAAGCACTCAAAAATCCTTTGGAGAGAAAAGCAGGAGAGAAAGCTAAAAAATATTCGATTTGAATTTTTGGAAACCCAGAATTAGCAAGGGCTTTCGAGGGGACGAAATTCCCAGCTTCTGCCGAAATTTCGAGTGCTGCACCTTCGACCACTCGGACAACTCTCCGTGTTTCAGTTTGTTGCGACATGCCCGATTGCACATCGCAACGTGTATTATACCAAACATTTCTATACTTGTCAATAAAAATAAACACCAAATCATCAACTTTTTGTATGTGCTAAAATGATATGACCCAATAAAAAAGAGAAGCAACCTCAAAAAATGGTATAATGTTTTTCACCACAAAAACATAACCAAGAAAGAAGCACTTCCCATAAACGTAATAACACAAGAAGCAGGGGAAAGGTAAGCAATATTTTAATATGCAGAAAAATGGAATAAATACCAAATCATCAACCTTTTAATCGGGGTTTAATCGGCAGCGGCAGGGTAGCCCGAAGCAGAAAAAAGTGAGCAAATATTATCGGATTGCTCAGACTTTGCCGATATAGCATCGTGTGATGTAAGGGTAGGGGACTGTATCGTTTTGATTGTATTTCTTGAAGAGCTTCTGCAGCTCGGCGACGTATTCGTTGTAGTTTTTCTCGTCGGGATTAGGAGCATATGACGAGGAGAGGCATCTTGAAACAAATGCATTTTCATCATATATCAGGTCATTCCCGAACTCAACAACGATAAAATCGCCCTCAAAAAAATCCGCAAATGCTTCTTTGCTGAAATCTATGCCGTTTGACGAACCCTTGAAATTCGGGCAGAAACGTCGGTTGATGTCGTAATTTTCCCGGATAAGCTCGCTTTCGGTGTCACGGTCGTTCCATACAAGCAGAATATTTCCGTTATCCTTTAAAATACGGCGACATTCCGCCTTGAAGGACTGCCTGTCAAACCAGTGAAAAGCCTGCGCCGCGGTGATAAAATCAACGCTTTTGTCGCTTAGTTTTGTATTTTCGGCACTGCCATTGACGGAGATAATATTTTTGTGAGCGGCATATTTTTCCTCGGCGACAGCGCGCATATCGCTGTTCGGTTCAATTGCGAAAATTCTGCTTACATAAGGGCAAAGTTTTTCCGAAAATATCCCTGTGCCCGAGCCTATATCGGCGGCGACGGTGCTTTCCAAAATAAAATCATGCTCCTTTAGATACGCAAAGAGCTCGTCGGGATAGCTTGGGCGTGCCTTGGAATAAATCCCGCCTTTTTGGTCAAATTTATGCTCGTTCATATCTTTTCACCAACGCAAAAATCACCGTCAACAGCGGTTATTTTTATCCTTGATATCTCACCGCAGGGCAATTCACCCTTGACCTTGACGGGGGTATAGTTCTTGGTGTAGCCTTCAGCAAATCCGTCGGAATGTCTCGTCTCAAAGAGAACCTCAACAGTTTTGCCAATCTGGGATTCAAGGAAAATCTTTCTTATTTCCTCGGTCTTTTCAATCATTATGTGGCTTCTCTTTTCTTTAATTGCTTTTTCGATCTGCGGCATTTTGGCAGCTTTTGTGCCCTCACGGGGAGAGTAGGGGAACACATGAACCTTTTCAAAGCCGATCTTCTGCGCAAAGCGGACATTTTCGGCAAAATCCTCCTCGCTTTCGGTCGGAAAGCCTACCATTATGTCTGTTGTAATTGTCACCTCGGGAAAGCTTGCACGTAGCTTTTGGCAAAGTTCAAAATATTCCTCTGCGCTGTAGTGACGGTTCATTGCTTTGAGCGTGTTGTTGCAGCCGCTTTGAAGTGAAATATGAAACTGCGGACAGAAGCTCGGAAGCTTTGCAAGACGATCAATGACCTCGTCTGTGATATGGTCGGGTTCAAGCGAACCGAGACGGACACGTCGGAAATTCATTCTGTCGGCAAGCTCGACGGCATCACAGATGCTCAATCCGATATCCGTTCCGTAGGCAGAAAGATTTATTCCGACCAGCACAACCTCGGCAAAGCCGGCATCGCTGAGCCTTTGAAGCTCGCATTTAAGCTCGCCGATCGGTTTGGAACGCACACGGCCTCTCGAATAGGGGATAATGCAGTATGAACAGAAACGGTTACAGCCGTCCTCGATTTTTACGACGGCTCTTGTTCGACGGTCAAAGCCCGAGATATCGCTGCCCGAGAATTTGTCGCCTGTTTTGTGCTGCTCAATGTCGATTATACGCCGGCCGCAACTGAAATAGCTGTTCAGCAAGTCAAAAAGCCTTGAATTATTTTTGTTGCCGAGTACGATATCCGCCTGCTCAAGGCGTTCGGCGTCCTGCGGAAAAGCCTGAGGCATACAGCCCGTGAGAACGACTATGCTTTCGGGGTGGTTGCGCTTGAATTTTCTGACCGCCTGACGTGTCTTACGGTCGCTCTCGGCGGTAACAGTGCAGGAGTTGACAACATAAACGTCCGCTTCTTCGTCGGCAGTGACGGCTTCATAGCCGTTCGCCGCCGCTTTTTCGGACATAGCCTGGGATTCATATTGGTTGACCTTACAGCCCAGGGTGTAAAATGCAATTTTCATATCATCAGCTCCGTTTGGTAATCTAAAATAATATTATAAAGCAAAACGGTGTGCAGTGCAAGTTTTATTTGCCGTTAGCGGGGCATATATTTATTGTGTACAGCAGTGAAAGGGAGGCTTATTATGAAGAAAGCAACTGCAATCCTATTAAGCGTTATTATGATGTGCGGAATATTAGGTGTATTTGCCTCGGCGGAAAATGAGTCGCAGATGCCGGTTGACGTGAAAGCAAAATCGGCAGTTCTGATGGATCAGTCAACGGGAACGGTACTTATGCGGATGAATGAAAACGAAAAGCTCTATCCTGCTTCGGTGACAAAGATAATGTCAATGCTGTTGGTTGCCGAGGCGATAGATTCCAATACAATAAGGCTGACCGACGCGGTGACAACGAGCACTAATGCGTCAAAAAAGGGCGGTTCGCAAATCTGGCTCAAAGAGGGCGAAACAATGACCGTTGACGAATTGCTGAAGGCAACAGCCGTTTACAGCGCAAATGATGCCTGCACAGCCCTCGGAGAATATATAGCCGGAAGCGATGAAGCTTTTGTAACGATGATGAACGACCGCGCGCAGGAGCTTGGTATGAAAAATACACATTTTGACAACTGTACGGGTCTTGATGACACCTCGGCCACTCACCTGACAACGGCGTATGACATTGCGCTGATGTCAAAGGAGCTGATGAAGCATCAGTTTATTCAGCAGTACACAAAAATCTGGATGGACTCACTTCGCGACGGCAAGACAGAGCTTGTCAACACAAACAAGTTAATTAGGTTTTATGAGGGCGCAACAGGTCTGAAAACCGGTACAACGTCAAAGGCAGGCTGCTGCATTTCAGCGACGGCAACGAGAAACGGTACAAGTCTCATAGCCGTTGTGATGGGTGCGGACAACAGCAAAGACCGCTTTGAGGGCGCAAAGGCGATGCTCAACTGGGGTTTCGCGAACTATGAAACGGTAACACCCGAAATCGACAAATCGCTGATTACAAACGTGAATATCATCAAGGGCGAGGAGAAAACACTCACGCCGCAAATATCGGGCGGCTTCGGCTTCCTTATTCCTAAGGGGAAGCAAAAGAACATCACTCAGGAAATTGACCTTGCCGCCGCAGTTGAGGCTCCCGTTGAGTCCAATCAGACCTTGGGTACGGTGACGGTCAAGCTGGACGGAAAAAAGCTCGGAGAGTATAAGCTGACTGCGCCGCATTATGTCGAAAAGCTCAGCTTCAAAACGGTGTTTATCCGCATGATATGCTCAATTTGCAAGCCGCAGCAGTCTGTTAGTGTGAACTGAGTGTGTATTTTTTATGCAATCTGCGTAAAAAATGCTAAATACCACTTGCAAAAACAAGTTAAATAGGGTAAAATATAACCAACTAATAAGAAAAGTAAATCGGAGGCATACAGATAATGTCTGTAAAGTTAAACACAAAATATGTAACTCCGTTCCTCAAAGAAAACGCATATGCCGACATCAGATCGGAGGTTGAAGCCGCACATGACGAGCTTCACAACGGAACGGGTAAAGGAAATGACTTCCTCGGATGGCTCAGCCTTCCGGAAAATTATGATAAGGAAGAATTCGCAAGAATCAAAGCATCTGCCGAGAAAATCAGAAAGGATTCTGAGGTTCTTGTAGTAATCGGAATAGGCGGTTCGTACCTCGGAGCGAGAGCGGCGATTGAGTTTATCAAGTCGCAGAACTATAATCTGCTCAGACACGGCGCACCGGAAATCTATTTCGCAGGTAATACGATCAGCTCGGCTTCAATCAACGAGCTTGTTGAAATAATCGGAGACAGAGATTTTTCCGTCAACGTTATTTCAAAGTCGGGCACAACTACGGAGCCGGCGGTTGCTTTCAGGATTTTCAGAGAGATGCTCGAGAGCAAGTACGGTGCAGAGGAAGCGGCAAAGCGTATCTATGCTACTACGGACAAGGCGAGAGGAACGCTCAAGGCTCTTGCGGATGCAGAGGGCTATGAGACTTTCGTTGTTCCCGACGATGTCGGAGGACGTTATTCCGTTCTTACGGCTGTCGGACTTCTTCCCATTGCCGTTGCGGGAATCGACATTGACGCTATCATGCAGGGCGCTGCTGCTGCAATGAACGAGCTTTGCGACAAGGATATTGAAAAGAATGACTGCTACAAGTACGCAGCAACGAGAAATCTCCTTTACAGAGGCGGCAAAAAGATTGAAATGATGGTCAGCTATGAGCCGGCATACACGATGATGAATGAATGGTTCAAGCAGCTTTACGGCGAGAGTGAGGGCAAGGAGAACAAGGGTCTGTTCCCGGCTTCGGCTATTTTCTCGACCGACCTTCACTCGATGGGTCAGTATATCCAGGAGGGTGAAAGACATCTTTTTGAAACCGTTGTCCACTTTGCAAAGTCAAAGTCGGAGGTTGAGATAAAGAACGAGGAGGGCAGTGCCGACGGACTCAATTTCCTCGCAGGAAAGACTGTTTCGTTCGTTAATCAAAAGGCTTTTGAGGGCACATTGCTCGCTCACACGGACGGCAACGTTCCTAACATTGTGCTTGAAGTTGAAGCAATGGACGAATTCAATCTCGGCTATCTTATCTATTTCCTTGAAAAGGCATGCGCTGTCAGCGGCTATATTCTCGGCATCAATCCGTTCGACCAGCCGGGCGTTGAGAGCTACAAGAAGAATATGTTTGCTCTTCTCGGCAAGCCGGGATACGAGGATCGCAAGGCCGAGCTTGAGGCAAGATTAGGCTAAGGCAATGCCGCAATAAATTTCGTATAATTTTCGTGCAGGAACACGAATGTTAGAATAAAAAAACAGGGAGGATATTATTATGGTATCTCTTATTTTAGGTAAAAAAGGTTCAGGAAAAACAAAGCTTTTGATTGAAAAGGTCAACGAGGCTATTGAGAATTCAAACGGCAACGTTGTTTGCGTTGAAAAGCAGCCCAAGCTCACATATGATGTAAATTATCGCGCACGTCTTATCGACACAGATCATTACAAGGTAAGCGGTTATGACGCATTCTTCGGTTTCCTTTGCGGCATCTGTGCAGGTGACCACGATATTACGGATGTTCTTGTTGACGCAACGCTGAGAATCGGTACACGTGATTACGGCGAGCTTTGCGAGTTCCTCAAGAAGGTTGACGAGCTCAGCAAGAATCACGTTGAGGAGAAGAGCTTCATCTTCACAATCTCCGCCGATGAGGAAGAGCTTCCCGAGGAGATTTTCACTTTCTGCAAGAAGATCTGACGTTTTTTCGGCAAATGTATATTTAACGGTCTGCATTTTTATATGCAGACCGTTTTTTTGTCGCAAAAAAATCAACATTTTTTTCAAAAGTATTGACATTATGATATTAAAAATGGTATATTAAGTCTACAATATATGCAATTGTTTCAGCAGAGGTGGAATTATGTTAAAACAACGCATAAATCGAATGTTTTCAAAGAGCTGCCGATACCGAAGCGGGATCGGGTATCATTGGTCATGCGGCTTTTTGCCAAAATAACGCACAAGTTGAGTCCTTTCGGGATTGACTTGTGCGTTTTTGCTTAATATTTTTTACCGAAAGCGTAAAGGAGGACACACATATGAAAGTAGTAATTATCGGAGGCGTTGCCGGCGGAGCGACTGCGGCGGCAAGAATCAGAAGGCTTGACGAGAAAGCGGAGATTATCATTCTGGAAAGATCCGGATTTGTCTCGTATGCAAACTGCGGACTTCCGTACTATATAGGAGGATTGATAAAGGACGAGCACGAGCTGACCTTGCAGACCCCCGAAACATTATGGTCACGCTACAGAATAGAAGTGCGTACTCTGCATGAAGCCGTTTCGATAGACAGAGAGAAAAAAGAAGTTGCAATAAAAAAGCTTGAGACGGACGAGGAGTACCGGGAGAGCTATGATAAGCTGATACTGGCTCCGGGAGCCGTCCCGATAATTCCGGATATCCCCGGAATAAACGATTCGAGAATATACACCTTGAGAACCATAGAGGATGCGCTCCATATAAAAAACGGGGTGGACTATAATGATATCATGTCGGCGGTGGTGATCGGCGGAGGCTTTATCGGACTTGAAGCAGCGGAAAATCTTTGGAGCCTCGGTATTCATATAACGCTTGTTGACGCTGCGGATCAGGTGTTGCCGCAGTTTGACCGTGACATGGCGGGCTTTGTTCATTCTCATTTAAAGGAGAACGGCTTTGATCTTCGCCTGAACAGAACGGTTTCCGGTTTTGAAAGCGTTGAGGAAGGCATCATTGTCAATCTTGATAACGGTGACGTTATTGAAACGGATATGGTATTGATGGCGATAGGAATAACTCCCGAAAGCGGTCTTGCAAAGGCTGCCGGTCTTGAGCTTGGCGGCAGGGGTGCGATTAAGGTCAACAGACATATGCAGACCTCGGATCCGGATATATACGCAGTCGGAGACGCTGTTGAAATAAAAAGCTTTGTTACGGGAAAAAGAACCTCCGTTCCTCTTGCGGGTCCGGCGAACAAACAGGGACGTATAGCGGCGGATAACATTGCAGGATATGACAGCAGGTACAAAGGCGCATCGGGAACATCAATAATCAAAATATACGACCTGACCGCGGCGTCTACGGGATTGAATGAAAAATGGGCAAAAGAGCTTGATATTCCTTATGAAAAGGTAATTCTTTCGCCTCCGTCCCATGCGGCATATTATCCCGGAGCACATCTTATGACGATGAAAGTGCTGTTTAACATAAACACATGGAAGATAATCGGGGCACAGGTTATCGGATATGACGGGGTTGATAAGCGAATAGATGTTCTTGCGGCTGTTATGCAGTCCGGCGGTGATATCGTTACGCTCAAGGATATTGATCTTGCATATGCGCCGCCGTTTTCTTCGGCGAAGGATCCGATAAATATGGTCGGATATATTTCCGAAAACGTTTTGACGGGAAAGGTTAAGCTGTTTTACTGTGAGGACATTGCAAAGCTTAAGGACAGAGAAGATATCCAGAGGATAGATGTCAGGACCGAGGAGGAACATTCATCAGGAAAGATTGACGGTTTTGACCGGCTGATTCCGATAGACGAGCTCAGAGACAGAATAAACGAACTTGATATAGAAAAGCCGGTATATATTGTCTGTCAGTCCGGACTTCGCAGCTATATAGCTTCCCGAATACTGGCTCAGGAGGGATTTGACTGCTACAGCTTTGCCGGCGGATACAGGTTCTACGAATGCTTCAGAAAGGATAGATTTGACAAGGAGGGTCAGCTTGACTGCGGAGTTTATATTTAAGTCAACATAACAAGAATTACGGCGTTGGTCTTGCTTAACGCTGAGGCAGAAAGCTGTATAAGCAGCGAATACCGTACCGGTAATCGAGACATTACAGGATTTTAATATCAAAAATTTCCTGATATTCAGGGAATAGAATACACAAAAAAGGCTGTCGCATCTCTGCGACAGCCCTTGATTTTTGATTATTCCTTATACGTTTTCCTTGCCGTACTTCTTTACCATAGCCATCTTCATTACAAAGAGGAATGCAAGAGTAAGAACGACGCCGATAGGAAGAACGATGTATGCCTTCTGAACAAAACCCGAAACAATGTACATTACGAACGAGATAGCCGCAACGGAGATCGCATACGGGAGCTGAGTCGAAACGTGGTTGAGGTGGTTGCACTGACCGCCTGCCGAGGACATGATAGTCGTGTCGGAAATCGGTGAGCAGTGGTCGCCGCAAACAGAACCTGCAAGGCAAGCAGACATACCGATTGTCTGAATTGCGCCTGACGGGAAAATTGCGATAACGATCGGGATAAGGATACCGAATGTGCCCCATGATGTACCTGTTGCGAAGGAGATAAAACATGCAACGAGGAATATGATAGCCGGAAGGAAGTTCTGGAAATCACCTGCAACGCTTGTCATAACGTCGGCAACGAACGGCTTTGCACCGAGAACCGCTGTCATGTTCTTAAGCGATGTTGCAAATGTAAGAATGAGGATCGCAGGAACCATGGCAATGAAGCCCTTGGGAATACACTCCATAGCTTCCTTGAACGAAACAAGCTTTCTTGCGCAAAGGTAAACGATTGTGAATACAAGAGCGATAATGCTGCCCCACGGAAGACCTACCGAAGCGTCCGTGTTGGAGAAAGCATCGACAAAGTTGCTTCCGTCGAAGATTCCGCCGACATAAACGAGAGCGAATATGCAAACTGCAATAAGAACGGCGATCGGGAGAACAAGGTCGATAACCTTACCGTTTGATGACGGATTTTCTTCCTCAACCTCAGCCTTGTCGCCGCAGGTATAAAGGTCGCCCTTAGTCTTGGCATTGAGCTCGTGAATTCTCATCTGACCGTAGTCAAATTTCATGAGCGTGATGCTGATGATGAATACGAAAGTAAGGAGCGAATAGAAATTGAACGGAATAGCTCTGATGAAAAGAGCGATACCCTGACCGTCCTCGGCATATGAAGAAACGGCAGCTGCCCATGAGGAAATCGGAGCAATCATGCAGACCGGAGCCGCTGTTGCGTCGATGAGGTATGAGAGCTTAGCCCTCGAAACGTTATGACCGTCGGTAACGGGACGCATAACGGAACCAACAGTAAGGCAGTTGAAATAGTCATCGATAAAGATGAGAACACCGAGAGCAAAGGTAGCGAGCATTGCGCCTGCTCTTGTCTTGATGTGCTTCTGTGCCCATCTGCCGAAAGCGGCGGAACCGCCTGCCTTGTTGATAAGGGCAACGATAACACCGAGAACAACGAGGAAGATGAAGATACCCGCAGTGCCGGAAACGGCGCCGATAAGTCCGTCATTGACAAGGATATCCATTGTCTTGGTGAATTTGAAGTCCGAGCCGAGAATTGAACCGGCAAGGATACCGACAAACAATGAGCTGTAAACTTCCTTGGTGATAAGAGCAAGTGCGATAGCGATTACCGGGGGAACAAGAGCCCAGTAGGAAGCTCTGACTTCACCTTCGCCTCCGCAGGTTTCGCATTCAACCTGCTCAACAATTCCTGTGCCATTGCAGTCGGTACACTTTACTGTTGAAAGTGAACCGCCTGAGATTTTGGCGAAAGCGAGAACTGCGACAATAACAACGCAGGCGATCGCCAAAATGATTTTCTTGGATTTTTTCACAATAAACCCTCCTGAATTAAAATAAAAAACGACATGGTTCCGTACATTCATACCAACCATGTCATAACGACTATTACTACATGACAGCACTCCACATACAAGTTGTGACAGTCCGTTACATATTCTGCAACGTCCCAGCTATGGTTCACAAGGCAGTTTCCCACGCTTCGGCGGTCAGTCTTTTCACTTTCTGAGTTGCCTTCCCTGCGAAAGTTACTTGTAAAGCACCGCGCCTCCATCATCCTGAGTTATTCTCAGAACCATATTCTGTTTTTAACAATCGGATTATATCACTATTATCTTACAATGTCAACATTTTGCAACAAATTCTTAATAAATTATTCTTATTTCTTTTGAGATAAAGGAAAAAACATAAAGAAGCAATGATTTTGTAACGTAAAGTATGGATGATATTTTAGTTTAATACGTCGATTCGATTGGACTGAATTGATTCGGAAATTTGGAGATAGGGGAGAAGCTGAAAAAAGCACTTCCGAAGAAGTGCTTTTCATGGAGGCGCCACCCAGATTTGAACTGGGGAATCGGAGTTTTGCAGACTCGTGCCTTACCACTTG
>OIYG01002818.1_pt1 | contig 10502 bp, 8 predicted proteins | sample 1587861 | NCBI WGS metagenome assembly OIYG01 (sample SAMN03283272) | human gut metagenome | biome: human-associated habitat; material: feces | host: Homo sapiens | place: Peru | collected 2012 | reverse complement strand
CTCACTCACTCACTCACTCACGTTGATTATTTAGGTCAACGCTTATTTGTCAAGTATTTTTTTAAGGATTCACTAACGAATTGTGTTGGTGGATCCTTTTTTAGTGCTGATGAATCAGAAAAAAGCTTTAACCTACATAAATTTGAAGATGTGCTTATGAAAGAAATGTTGGCGAATTGGAATATTGGAGTCAGATAAATTTTATCGGCAAGTACCATTCTCATGGACAGTTCGGTGAAATGAAGAATGAGTGCAAAAATCTGTTGTTTAAAGGAGACAACTTGAAGGTATTGTGTCATTTGCAGGTAGGCTATGTCGATTATGTAAATTGATTCAATGTTAGTAAAGGCTTCTTACGTTTTTAAGGATGGGGATAATAAAGAATGGAGATAAATGGAAATGAGTAAAGACTTTAATGAATTATCAAGGGTACAGCTTCCTGCTGTTATTCAACTGATGAAATTGGGATATGAATATTTGTCATACAATAAAAACAGATCCGATTTCGATCCAGATAATAATATAATTGTGCCAATTTTCAAGAAGCAGTTTTTAAAGTTAAATCCAGATGCCAGTGAAGATGATTTTAAAAATGAGTACAAAGATATCAAATTGGAATTGAATTTTAATGACTTGGGTCGTTCATTTTTCAATCGTCTTCAGGGGAAGGGAAATTCAGAGTATCGTTTGATTGATTGGAATAACTTTGATAACAATAGCTTTCACGTTGCGATTGAAGTTTCATGTATCAATGGTGAAGAGGAATTCCGACCGGATATTACTATCTTCATCAATGGTTTGCCATTGACATATATCGAAGTCAAACAACCAAATGCTATTCGTGATGGCATGACAGGAATGAAATCTGAAGCTAAGCGCATGAAAGAACGCTTTGAAAATAAAAAATTTAAAGCTTTTCACAATATAACACAACTAATTGCCTTTTCGGATAACAAGGATTACGCTGATGACAATGGCAAACAGTTACAAGGATCATATTATGCAACTACAAGCTTTGGCAAAGTTGTCTTCAATTCAATGCATGAGGAACGGTATGGTGAGCTGGTGGATCGGATTGGCACAGTATCCGAAGAAGACATTGATCGTGTATTAAAAGATGCCAATAAGATTGTTTTGAAAAATACAGTGGAGTTTAAGGATAATTGTAGTAATGATACCCCTGAAAACAGGTTCTTGACCTCAATATACACCAAGAAGCGTCTGGAATTCTTCTTGCGCTTTGGAATTGTATATGTTGAAACGACTACTAAGGATGGTAAGCCTGGTTTACAGAAGCATATCATACGCTACCCGCAATACTTTGCAACGCGCAAAATAGCTGAAAAAATAGCTGAAGGAGTTAAAAAGGGAGTTATTTGGCATACACAGGGATCTGGCAAAACGGCCTTGGCGTATTTCAATGTCAGGTATCTGAGGTATAAATTTCAGCAGAGTAATTTGATTCCTCGTTTTTACTTCGTAGTTGATCGTCTGGATTTAGCGGCACAGGCAAGTAAGGAATTTAGGAAACGTGGTTTGACCGTCAAGCTTATTTCAAGTAAAAAGCAATTGAATGAGGCATTTTCAGAAGATATTGCAGTGGTGAACATTCAAAAGATCAATGAAGATACAAATCTGACTAATAGGTCTGGATACGATTTGGGGACGCAAAATATTTATTTTATTGACGAGGCCCATCGTTCATATAACGAAAAGGGTTCATACCTTCCCAATCTCTACAATGCGGACAAGAATTCAATCAAGATAGCTCTTACAGGCACTCCGCTGATTAGTATGAGCAAAAACGGTAAGAAAGGTCGGGCTACAACAAGGGAAATATTTGGTGACTATATCCATAAATATTATTATAATCAGTCAATCGAAGATGGTTATACTTTACGATTGCTGAGGGAAGAAATTTCAACCAGTTATAAAAAGAAGTTGAACGCTGTTCTTGATGATATTTCTGAAAAGGTCAAGAAGGGAAGCTTGGATAAAACAAGCTTGTATTCTCATCCTAATTTTGTACGTCCAATGTTGGAATACATTATTGATGACTTTAGCAAGTCTCGTAATATCTATGATGATCAAACCATTGGGGGAATGATTGTCAGCCAGTCTAGTAACCAGGCACGTGAGATGTATAGGCAATTTATGAAGAAACGTGAACAAGGGGAGACAAATCTCACTGCGTCATTGATTTTGTCGGATGAAGATGATAAGGAAACTCGTGCCAGGGAAGTTGATGATTTCAAGAATGGCAAGACAGACTTTCTGATTGTGTATAATATGCTGCTGACCGGCTTTGATGCTCCACGGTTGAAAAAACTGTATCTGGGCAGAATGGTTAAGGCACACAACCTTTTGCAGACTTTAACCAGGGTAAATCGTCCTTATAAGGACTTCAAGCTGGGTTACATTGTCGATTTTGCCAATATCTCCCATGAGTTTGACAAGACAAATCATGCCTATTTCGAAGAATTGAATCAGGAATATAATGCTGATACTACAGATGAAGAATTAAAAAATATCTATGGATCACTGTTTGTTCCGGACGCGGAAATTGAAAGAAGTTTGAAAAATGCTGAGCTTGTTTTGATTGAATACACAACGGATAATCTGGAGCAGTTTAGCCGTGAAGTTGATGAAATCCCGGAAAAGAAGGAACTGTTGAAATTATCCAGGACATTAAGAGAGTTAAAGCAGTATTACAATATCAGTCGCTTGAATGGTTATACCGATTTAACGGACCGTATTGGTGAATTTGATGTGCCAAAGTTGCTGACGATAGTTACTAACCGGATTGCAACACTTAACTTACTGTCTAATGCTAAAGACGATAGTAGTGAAAAATTACTCAAATTGGCAATGAGTAAAATGGACTTTAGCTTCAAAAAAGTAGGCGAAGCAGAGTTAGAATTGGCAGCTAATGATTTCTTAGATCGTCAACGTAAGGCGGCATCAGCTCTTGGTCATAATTGGGACCAAACTGATCCGGAATGGGTGAGCCTTTATGATGAGTTTACACGAATTCTCCAAAAGCAACATATAGGGGAACTGACGGCTGAGGAAACACAAATTAATACCACAGCTTTAGATCACATTATCATTCAGATTAATAATTTAAATGCACGTAATCGTAAGTTAGCTACGGCTTTTGATGGTGATCGTAAATATGCACGGACATACAAGCATATTATTTATAGTCAAAAGAAGAAAATGCCAAGTTCTGTGGGAGAAGAACCAGGGCTTTATCGAGTAATGAAGCGGTCTAAACAAGAGATTGATGATAAAGTAGCGAAGAACCAAAATATGGTTGAAAATCAAGGATATTTTACCAATGAATCGATTGCAACAATCCGTAATAGTAGTCGACAAGAAAAAGTTGAAATTGCACCAGCTCAGGTAAGAGCTGTATCGCAATTATTAACTGATGAGTATGGAAAAGAATTAGAAGCAATAGGAGTATAAAAAGTGGATAATACACAATACAGTAGTTTGGTTAAACAATTAGTTGATGATTTAAAGGGTGTATTCACATCAGCGGGCCTTGGAGGAGAAGCTGGTGAATACAAACTCTTGACTCAATCGTTTTTGTACAAGTTTATCAACGATAAATTTCTATATGAAGCTAAGAAATTTAATTCTAATAATAGCTACGAAAGTATTATGAAAATGTCTGATGATGATTATGAATTTCTTCAGATGGACCTTGGAAACAAGTCGGCAAAAATTAAGCGAGAAGATTTGATTGAAAGACTGTTTAATCAGCAAAATGAAGATGGTTTTAGTGAGATATTTGATGCAACTTTGAACGATATTGCGGTTGATAATAATGATATCTATTCGGTAGAAACTGCTGGAAATACCGAAGTACGGTTGTTTGATAGTAACTTGCTTCGGGATAATATCTTAGACGGGTCTCAAAGAGATATCGTTGCACGAGCAATTATCAATAAATTATCTGAAACTAAGTTTGATGAGCATATTTTTTCAGCTGGTTTTGACTTCTTCTCAACGATCTTTGAATACATGATTAAGGACTACAACAAAGATGGTGGTGGGAAGTATGCTGAATACTATACTCCACATGCAGTAGCTAAAATTATTGCTCAAATTTTAGTCGGAAATGATCAACCACAAAATGTTCGAATTTATGATCCGGCTGCTGGTTCAGGAAGCTTATTAATGAATTTGGCAAGTCATATTGGGACTGACCGAACGACTGTTTATAGCCAAGATATTTCACAAAAATCTTCAAACCTCTTGCGTTTGAATTTAATTTTGAATGGGCTGAGTCACTCAATTCGTAACATTGTGCAGGGAAATACTATTCTCAATAATAAGCACCCCGAAAAGATGGACTTTATCGTATCTAACCCACCTTTTAAGCTAGATTTCTCAGAATGGCGGGATGATGTTGAAGCATTGCCTGAATATAATGATCGGTTCTTTGCAGGGGTTCCGAAAGTTCCAGCGAAGAAAAAGTCATCAATGGCAATTTATCAACTATTCATTCAACATATTGTTTATTCTTTAAAGGAAAACGGTAAGGCTGCCGTCGTGGTACCAACTGGCTTCTTGACGGCTCAAACAGGAATTGATAAAAAAATCCGTCAAAAGCTGGTTGATGAAAATTGGTTATCCGGGGTAGTATCAATGCCATCAAATATCTTTGCGACAACTGGCACTAACGTTAGTGTAGTCTTCATTGATAAGGGTCGGGCAGAAACACAGGAAGAAGTTTTCTTAGTTGATGCTTCTAACCTTGGATCTAAGGTCAAAGAAGATAACGGAACTCAAAAGACAGTATTGTCAAATGACGAAGAACAACAAATTATCAATTCATTTATAAATAATGAAGTAATTGAAGACTTTTCTGTCTCAGTCAAATTAAAAGACGTTAAAGCGCGTAATTATAGTTTATCAGCTGGTCAATATTTCCCTGTGAAGATTGAATATGTGGAGATGTCTCCAGATGAATTTGATTCTAAAATATCAAAGTATCAGAAAGAGCTTGAAGTATTATTTGGCGAAGGAGATAAGTTAGAACAAGTGATTAAATCAAATTTAGAAAATATAATCTTTATGCAACGAGGATAAAATAATGAAATTTGTGACTTTAGAAAGTTTGTGTTCTGATATTATAGATTGTCCTCATTCTACCCCTAAATGGTTAGATGAAGGAATACCAGTAATTAGAAATTTTAATTTAATTAATGGACATATAGATACTAGTAACCTCTCTTATGTCGATGAAGCTACTTACTTAGAAAGAATAAAGCGAGCTAATCCTGAAGAGGACGATATTATTATATCAAGAGAAGCCCCTATGGGTGTTGTCGGAATGGTACCTAAAGGATTCAAATGTTGCTTGGGACAACGATTGGTATTACTAAAGGTTAATCGATTAAAGTGTAGTCCACAATATTTGTTGTATGCACTACTTTCAGATGTTGTTCAAAAACAGATTAATAGAATTGATTTAACAGGATCAATAGTAAGTAATTTAAACATACCAGATATGAAGAAGTTACTAATTCCTATAGTCGATGGGGATATTAACAAAATAGGAGAGTATTTAAATTTCATAGATGAAAATATTTCTAATAATAATAAGATTGCCCAACAGTTAGAAGCAATGACGAAGACAATCTATGATTACTGGTTCTTGCAGTTTGAATTTCCGAATGAAGAAGGAAAACCTTATAAGTCCTCTGGCGGAAAGATGGTCTGGAATGAAGAGTTGCAACGAGATATTCCTGAAGGATGGGGAAGTGCAAAGTTAAAGGATGTTATTGTTGAGAATCCCAAATCTAAGATTAAGGTTGGAGATGTAAAAAACATTGGGGAAGTTCCATTTTTCACGAGCGGTGCAGAAATTTTATCGACCAATGATTCAATAGTTTCAGGATTAAATTGCTATTTAAATACTGGTGGCAATGCAGATGTAAAATATTATTATGGAGAAGCATCTTACTCAACTGATACCTGGTGTATTACTGCTGAAGATGGAATGAAATATATTTTGCCATTTATTCTTGATAAGATTAAGCCAAGTATGGATAAAGTTTTCTTTCAGGGAACAGGTTTGCGACATCTCCAAAAAAATTTATTACGTGAGTACAGTCTTTGCATTCCTGATAACGATGTCTTAAAGAAATTTGAAAAAATAGCTCGTGACATTTTTGTACAACAACATAACTTATTAGCTGAGAATAGAAAACTTGAATCTCTGAAGGAATTCTTATTACCGCTATTAATGAATGGACAAGTTACTGTTGGTGAATGATTTATTGATAATAAGGATGACCCTAATTTATAGAATGGTGGGAAATGGTTATTGGACGAAGAAGATTTATTTAGATTGATAGAAACTCGAGAAGACGATCGTCATGACTTTAAGGAAAAATGGTATTCATCAAATGAGAATAATTCTAAAAAGGCGGAGATGCTAAAAGATATTTTTAGTTTTGTTAATACCACTCACAATGAGGATTGTTATTTAATCTTTGGTGTTACCGATAATACAAGAGAAATTGTTGGAATCGAAAACGATGAAAATAGGTACAATACGCAACAAATAACAGACTGGTTAAATACTCTTCCAATTGAGCCAGAAGTCCCGAGAGTTAGAGTAGAAACTCTATCTATTAAGGACCATAAAGTAGATGTCATGATAATAAAGAATACAGACAGAGTTCCGGCATTCTTAAGAAGTGGCAAAAAGGGGAAAGGATTCGGAAATCATCCAATTGGTCCAGGACAAGTCTTTACTAGAAAAGAAGATACAAATACCCCAATTAGTGGTACAGCCGACTATAATCAGCTAACCGAATTATTCAAGAAACATCTGGGATTAAATCTGCCTATAGAAAAGAGATTCGAGAAAGTTTTACAGGATTGGAAAAATTGGAATTATTATGAACATTCAGATGGTGTAGGAATTCAGTATTCGTTAGATCCTGATTTTAGAGTTGTCTTTGTAGATAGGGACGCTGATGCTAAGGCAGAGTCATTTTCGTTATCTCAAATGAGGGTGGATGTTTCTTGGAAAGTTGCCCAGTTAAAATATAGAACAGATATTATTAAAGAGATTAACGTTGTTAATTTAGATGGGGCTAGGTTTAAAGCAGTGGTCCCAGACATCGGCTCTATTTCAAATAGTTACGGAAAAGATTTATTTTACGACTGTTATAAAGTAGACTCTCTAAAATTCAAGTTGGAAGAGTTAATTAATCATATGGGAAGTGCGATAAGTCCTGATTGTGGTTCTCTTAACAATTTTATGGAATCTATAGTTCTATACAAAGATAATGAGCATGAAGAGAAAATAGAACGACATCTATGTAATATAGGGAATGATGTGAATACTTTATTAGAGTCCGATGCAGAAACATTAAGTATTTACAAAAGTAAACTTGAAACAGACGTACCAACCGGATCTATTGAACTAAGTGACCTGGCCATAAAGCAAATGGATAAACGAGTAAACTTAGGTAAGTATATAAAGGAATTTATGAGGCAAAATCCTCATCCGTGATTCGATGAAAAGTTTAGAGTAGACCTTTTCCCTTAAGCCGACATAAACTAAATTGGCCCATTAGACACAAGTGTGTTCGTGATGGGTCAATTGTAGATATTAGAGTTGGAAAATTAAGTGATGGTAAAAACGTTGATTTGGCAGCTTTTAAGTATGTCTTAGGCTAGACGGCAAGGGTGCCGAGACATGTGGAGAGCGTTACTTTGCTTCAGCGCGACGCTAGTCGTGGTGAAGCTTAGAAACGCTCCATGCGATAGCCACCCAAGAGAGAGGAGCGAGGCAACGATCGATTGGCAAGTGGCGAACCGCTGAGAGTGTAAAAATTAGGGAGCTAAAAATCCGCTGTTAAGGCATTTATAAAATTTAAAAAAGTGTATCTGTTTTGGATCGGTTTCCGAAGATAACGCTGATTAGATGATAGATACTTAATGAAAAAGGATGATATCGATGTATAAAGTAATTACAATAAAAAATTATGAATTTACGAGAGATATTATTGTTGAAAGTCAAACGTCTAAACAGCGATATACTGTTTTTGACGACTCAGATTTAGTTGGAAATGACCAATTCTCTTTTGTAAGGGAACAAGAAATTTATGATTGTAAACTTGGTATTTTGGGCGACATAGACCCTTCAGGAGAATTATTTGATATATTGTCCAAGGAACGCATTGGTAAGATGAACTTAATAAAAATATCCAATTTGCAGGGTGATGAGTTCTATTTTCCAAATCAAGCAAATATTAAACTTGGCGGCAAAATTAATCTAAATGTTAAAAGATATGATTTGCTTGCAGTTGATGGCAAAGTGAATGATAGAACATTATGAATTACTGTCCAAAGCAGGCACAGATAAATAATAAGTGGAGGAGACTTTTTTTGTGAAAAGTTACGTATATGACGTTGAAAGTAAGCAGATAAGCTTAAGAAGCAAATATTTTCTTCGAAACGTAAGATATATGGGTGCCCGCTTGAAAAAGAAGTATGGATGTTCAAACTTGACGTACTGGACACAAACCTTGCAAAAAACGATTTGGGCAAAGAGGCAACCGCTTGGAACAATGCTAAAGGCAACACGTACGCTTATCGAATTGCCGAATCAATCAATTAATAGTAAAATTGGTTCAAAGTACACGAAGGCGAGGAAGAAAGCATGGGACATGAAAAAACTTCTCAAGAAAAATTCCAAGAAAAATTCGAGAAATACAGCGAAAAACGGTGGGAAGAATTTAGTATTATGCGTGAAATGCACGAAGGCGAGGAAGGAAACAAAAAAATAATCGAAGAACAAATTGAAGAATTGAAGAATTCGGATGAATGGTTCGAAAAAATCAAATACAGAGCAAAAAAGATATCGCCTGACGATCCTTTATACGATATTGTGACTTCGTACCATATTTTATACGATGTTGTGACTCCGTTTACGGATTCTTTTGGGTATACGCTTAAGCTTCAAGTTTTTTGGGATTTGGAAAAGGGCAACAGTGAATTAAAAGATGAGTACGACATTATGGGGGGGAAATTGACATCTTCGAAAATAGATAGCCATGAAGCAAAAAAGGTACTGCTCAAATATGGAATCTACTATGGCATAGCTTCCCCAGACGAAAAAACAATTAGTCGCAGTTTGGATTTTGATTTTGACGACAAGAAAAAGACACGTGAAGCGTTTAGAAGAATGCTTTTAGTTGCTTTAGAATCAGAAAACGAATTCTTAGAAAGGCTCCAGGAAATGAAGCATGGCAAAAGAACTTATTGAAAAACAGATAAAAGAAATCAAAGAATTGGACGAATGGTTCAAAGAAGTTGAATTTCATGCGCCTGCACTTGAAATCAACGGGCTGAAATTCACGGGTGACGTTCCGTTCATCGACATGATATATTACGTTACTCAAAACGAAGTCAGAAAATATCGCCTGTCTGATGACGGATATAAGATGTTCAACATTGAAATATGCCGTAAAAGTAACGAATGAAAAAAGAACGTGGTATTGTAAAGTTGACGGGAAAATATCGACCATGACCAAAGAAACGAGCGAAATTCCAACGGACGAGAAAGCCGTTTTTACGTTTGACGAAATCAAAAAATACAATTTGCTTGATTCTTCAAGGGTCGCGATCTGATAAGACGCAGAAAGGATAAAAAACACAATGGAAAAAAAGCGGAAAACGAAAATATTGACATGTAGAACATATACATATATGGAAAAACTGAAAAAAAGAGACAACAAGTATCGAAGAAGGCTTTTCATTGCATATTTTCTGACGGTTTACATTTTCATTTTTGATATAAACGTAGTCAAAATTTCAGGCCTTTCATTCAAAGAGTCAGTCGACTGTTCGGTTGCAATGATGATCATAACTTCAGTTCTGATGATTTTTCTGATTCGATTCAAAGAAAGCGAAAAGCTATCATATGGCGGCACCGATTATATAAATAAGATTATAGCAAAAATTATGAAACACAGTGACGAACCACCGTTTAAATATTTGGAACGAAAAGAAAAAAAGCATGCGACAAAAAGCGTCATAGTTTGGGCTTTGCTGATGTTGTGCTTTGTATGGGTCTTGTCGACAAAAGGAAATGTCGCTTTGCCTAAAATCATCGAATTGGTGCTTTTTGCGGGCATTCCGACTTTCTTTCTTTTCAAACATTTAGCCTAGTGGAAAATTCATCGTATGCGTTTTGCTGAACCCGTAAGAAACGGGTTCTTTTTTAGTCGATTGCAAAGGGCATATTTTGATAAAAAGAAATATTCGTGGTGTAATTAAAACGTAATATAATAACAAAACAAACAAGTAAAAAGTTAGAAAGGAGCGAAGGCGGGAAGAGACTAACGATTTTCCACCGTATTTTATGAAATTTGGAGAAGCAGTTTCGTACATAGCGGATAATTACGGATGGAACGTGAACATGATGTCAAGGGCGGATTTAAATTGTCGTTTTATGGCGGTTTAAA
>OIYG01002816.1_pt1 | contig 10507 bp, 10 predicted proteins | sample 1587861 | NCBI WGS metagenome assembly OIYG01 (sample SAMN03283272) | human gut metagenome | biome: human-associated habitat; material: feces | host: Homo sapiens | place: Peru | collected 2012 | reverse complement strand
GATGCATAAAAGTCATGGATAAACCATGACTTTTTAAATAATATAATCTGTGTCTCCTCGATATCTTGCTAAGAACTGTTGCGTTCTTGGTTTTTGAGGATGATTGAATATTTGTTTTGCTGTACCACTTTCTATGATATGTCCTTGATCCATGAAAATAACTTTGTCTGATATTTGATGAGCAAATGACATTTCATGAGTGACAATAATCATTGTGATATTTTCATCAGCCACGCTTTTAATGACTTTTAATACTTCTTGGACAAGTTCTGGATCTAAGGCACTTGTTGGTTCATCAAAATAGATTACTTCAGGTTCATAGACTAAAGCTCTAGCAATAGATACACGTTGTTGTTGACCACCTGATAATTGTGATGGATAGTGATCCAGACGATCTGCCATACCTACTTTTTCCAAAGCTTCAATTGCTTTTTTCTTTGCTTCTTCTTGCGGCACTTTTCTAGCAATAACTAGTCCTGTCATCACATTTTCTAATACTGTTTTATTTAAAAATAAGTTGTAATTTTGAAATACAAAACCTGTTTTCTTACGGATTTCTGATATTTCTTTATGACTGACATTTGCTAAATCATGTTCCTTACCATCAAAAACAATTGAACCTTTATCTGCCTTCACCAAGAAATTCATGCATCTTAGGATAGTTGTTTTCCCACTTCCACTAGGTCCAAGTATCGCTACAACATCACCATCATTTACCGTGAAGTTAATACCTTTTAATACGTCAGTCTTATCATATCTCTTATGGAGATTTTTAATTTCAATCATTTTACGCCTCCATAGAAATTTAATTTCTTTTCAATTTGTTTCTGTGCAACTGTTGCAATAGAGCAGAATATCAAATAAATAAATGCTGCTTCTAAATACAATAAGAATGGCTGAAATACACTTCCATTAACAATCTGTGCCTGTCTGAACATTTCAATCACTGTAATTGTTGAAGTCATCGATGAATCCTTAATTAATGCGATAAAAGAATTCATTAATGAAGGAAATGCTGTACGTAATGCCTGCGGTAATATAATATGCATCATTATTTGCATATAATTCATACCCACACAATATCCAGCTTCCATTTGTCCACTTGGTACCGCTTCTAATGAAGCACGCATCGTTTCTGACATATATGCCCCTTCATTTAATCCAAGCACAAGTACACCACATACAAAGGGATTAAATTTAATTCCGATTACTGGAAAACCATAAAAGAATATATATAACTGAACAAGTAATGGTGTACCTCTTGTTATCCAGATATAAAATCTGCTGATTGCTGATAATACAGGAACACGTGCATATTGAATAAATGCAACAATAACTGATATTACAAATGCCAGTAAAAATGACATAATCGCAATTGGTATTGTCACTTTAATACCCAATTCTAATAGTTTAGGGAACGAATTGATAAATATTTCAATAATCCTCTCAGACATATTTAACTCCTACCTGCCTTATAGGTATTAATTTTAAAGCCATCTCCTATCTTGTCAATAGGAATTAAAAAGTTTATGATTTAAGTATGTTAATTTCAACAAAAGGAACAAACGCAATTCGATCTCTTGTAGATATGGCAGATAACGATGGTGAAAATCGTTATATTTGTATTTCTTCTATCGCAAATAGATTAAATATTTCTAGAAAGTATCTTGAATCTATCATGACATTACTTGCCAAAAATAATTTAGTAGATGTTGCTTATGGAAAATGTGGTGGATATAAACTGAATCGTAAACCAGAAGAATATTCTCTTTACGATATTTTGATTGTTACTGAAGACAAAATACAAGCAGCCTCATGTGCTTGTATTGCGGATGATTCATGTCCTGATAAACATAACTGCTGTACACTTAATACTTATCAAGAACTAGACGATTTAATTACGGACTATTTAAAAAATAAAACAATAAAAGACTTGATGCACGAGAAATAATCATTTGCTCATCCAATCAAGTCAAAGTATAATAGTTTTTGTTAGTGCCGGTGTGGCTCAATGGCAGAGCAACGCACTCGTAACGCGTAGGTTGGAAGTTCGATTCTTCTCATCGGCACCATAGATACATTAAATGGCTTATTCAAGCCATTTTTCTTTTATCCAAGATTTCAAATATTCTTGTATCATAACCACGCCTAAAAGACGTGGTATGCCCCCGCCCTATAAGGGCATTTTGTTGCGGTAACTTTCGTTTATTGAAAAGCCGACAACCGCAACGCCTTTACTGGCTATCCCTTAAAGGGATTCTTTTTTGCGCCTTCTTTTACCGGCTCACCCGTAAACGGGTCAATAAATTCTTTCATGCTCATCTGATCATATAATTTGTCTTCCTGCAGTTGATTTTGTATATATTCTCTAATTACCTTTTCATTCTTTCCTACAGTGTCGACAAAATATCCTTTTGCCCAGAAATGTCTATTTCCATACTTATATTTCAGATTTGCATGTCTATCAAATATCATCAGTGTTGATTTACTTTTTAGATACCCCATAAATTCTGCTATTGAATACTTTGGTGGTATTTCAATCAACATATGTATATGGTCTGGACATGCTTCTCCTTCTAGTAATTCAACATCTGGTTTTCTTGAAATTAATTCTTTTAATATTTCTACAATATCTGCTCTTAAGCGATTATATATCACCATTCTTCTATATTTTGGCAATATTACGATATGGTACTTACACCTATAGCTTGTATGTGATAAACTCTTTGTGTTATCTTTCATTAGATAATCCTCTCCTTATTTCTATTGTTGCGGTTGTCAGCCACTTCCATAGTAATATGAGAGGTTTTTATTTTCACCACTTTCCGTTAGCACAACGCTTAAGCTATTCTTTCCACGTGCATAGCACGTGGTATTATTAATACCCCTTACGGGAAATTAATTTAAAAGATTGGAAAATTCTCCAATCTTTTTGTTTGTATGAATAACTATTGTTGTTATTTTGTTTTAATTGCAGCGATTTCCTCTAGTTTTTTGCCAACATTTGTTTTTGCAACAAATTGATATTTACTCTGTAATTGATCAATGAAATATTGCGTTAAGCTTCCCGTAAATAAAGCCATGAATATTGTTCCTACACCAACACCTACAAGTTGTTTTAAAAAGCATAGAGACAAAATGACAGCTGAAGAAACAAATATCAGATCACATGTGGTTTTAACTTTTTTCACAGTTACTTTTAAAAATACAGATAAATCTTTAATAAATCCATCAAATGGCATAAGCGGCATTGATGAATTAATGAATAATGCTGCACCAAAACTGATCAACACCCAGCCACTAAAGAAATATATTACTCTAAATACAAAACCAGCTGTTAAAGGTGCAACTAATACATCAAACAAATCAACTAAAACACCAAAAACAAACGCAATAATAAAACTGATAATATAACTGAATTTAGGTTGTCTTGTTATACAAATTAATATCACTAGTAATAAAGATTGAACTCCAAAGTTCATCATCCCAAAACTAATAGAGTTAAATATTTTACTCAAAACTAGGGGTAAACTACTTAACGTAGATACCCCAAAAACAGATTTTACAAGTAACGATATAGCAAGACTATTAGTGAACATAGCAATAATAAATGCTATTTCCTTATAAAATGTCTTTTTCATTTTTTAGAATATTAATGTCGCAATTGGATATCCAACAAATGTAACAACTAATACAGCAACAAACATTGCAATAAATCCATAGAACATCATCTGCATAGTGTTTGTCCATCCACTACTACCAGCAATCGCAACACATGGCATTGCAGGTGGAGTAGCGAAAGCATAAGAAGCCATAATGCCAACAACAATAACGATACCTGGAACTGTGATACCAGCCATACCTGCAGTAATAGATAAAGCTGCAGTAGTAACTAAAGTTGATGTAACCATGTTACTAGATAAGTTTGTTTGAATAGCTGCCCATAAAGCGAAAATAAGTACCATGATAATTGGTGATAAGCCAGCAATTCTTGGTGATAATGTTGATGATAACCAAGCAGTAAAGCCAATATCAGCGTTAGTTAAAGCACTACCAATCGCAAGCGTACCAGCACACATTACTAAACTTGGCCAAGATACACCTTTTGACATTGCTTCACCAATTGAAAGAAGAGGTTTACCGTCAACACGTACGATACAAAGAATGATAATACCAATTAGTGGTGGCATTGCTGTGCCTAAACCATCGAACCATGCTAAGAATTCATATACTGATCCACTTGTAATAAGAAGCTTTAATAGTCCTGGAGCAACCCAAAGTACAATTACAAGAATAAATACAGAAAGAACAATTTTTTCTGATAAAGTAACTTTTTCTTCATTACCTTTAATTTGGTTTACATCAAAGTTTTTCAAAGAACTCATATCAGGTCTTAAAATAAACTTAAATACAAGCATAACAATAGTAAATGTTAATAAACCTACAGGAATAGCTACCATCATGAAACGTGCATAATCGATTGCTACACCATACATATCTGCATATAATCCCATAGCAATTAGTGGGAATACGTGAGCAATTGGTGTCATACCACTTGAAATACCACAGAAGATAACAGTGCTCATCATTAACATTGCACTTAACTTGTCACCTTTTTCTAGATTTAACAATGTACAGATTTCTTCATGAATTGGTAAATATACAAAAAATAATACTGTTGGTGAAATAAACATTCCTAAGAAGATAATTGATAGACCATATAGTACAACGAAGAACCATGGACCTTTCTTAGCTAATTTAGAAGTAATAAATGCAAGTGCAATACGTTTAATGTAACTTGTCTTACTTAAGGCGTAAGTAACAATAAATGTAAACATTAAGAAGACAAATGTTGTATTGCCATAAGCTCCTGATAAGATTGTTTTAAATTTCAATTCAGGAATTAATGCCAATGCACCAAGTAATAAGATAGATGGCCAGTCAATTGAAATTGTTAACCATAGAATTAATGTACCAATAAATACACCAATTACTTGCATACCAGAAGTTGATAAACCTTCTGGTGCGGGTAAAAACTTAAACCCGAACATGAACAAAAATGAAATAATAATCGTAATGTAAAACTGTGAATTGCTTTTCTTCATATAAATCTCCCTTTTTTATATCAAAGCATTTTGTTGTTTCAAGATTTCTTGAATTTCTGTAACTTCAATCACACCATTTTTTGCGTAATATGCGGCTGCTACTCCAGATGCCTGTCCTGTCGCAAAACTTGTACCCATTACTCTTAACGAGGCTAATGCAATACTATCACAAGAAATGCATCTACCCGCAGAAAATAAATTACTGATATCTTTAGAAATTAATGCAGATAATGGAATACCATAGTAATCATTATCTTTTAGTTCGTGATATTCAAGTCCTGAAAGCTTATGAACCTCTACTGGCCATCCAGCTCTAGCAATTGTATCCGTTGATTTAGTTGCCTTTAATACATCTTCTCCCTTGATGATTGTTTGACCAATCATTCTTCTAGATTCACGAATACCAATATATGGTGCTGTAGCCATCAGTCTAGTATTTTTAAAACCTTCAGCATATTCTTTTATCGTTTTAGCATATGCTAAAGCTTTCTTTCTTAATTCAACATGTTTTAAAGTTAACTCTTTACCACTTAAATTATCAATAATGACGCTTGGGATTGTGAGATATCCATAATCATCACCTTTAACCTTAATAATCATGCCTCTTTCTTTATCTAGATACTTAATGCCATTTTCTTTTCCTTTTTTAATAGCAGCTTCTAAAGTTTCAATTTTAATTTCTTCTTTTGGAACACCTTCTATTAGGCAAGATAATGATGACTGTTGAATACCAAATTCTTCATTTCCCCACATTGTTTCTATATTAGTTAAATGAATTAAATTTGCATCACCTGTTGTATCAATAAATGATTTAGCATAAACCTTGTATTTATCTTCATCATCCATTATTGTAATTGATATAATTTTGTTATCTACAACTTCAGCATCAATTAAAGACGTACATAAACGACAATCAACACTGGATTCCACCATCATATCATCCAGCACTAACTTAACTACTTCCGGATGAAAACGAACAGAAGCGTTCTTTGTACTTGGATTAACGACATAGTTGACGTCTTCCCCATATTCTTTAAGTCTAGTTAAGACTTCATCTCCTATGCCTTTAACACATTGTGTTGGTACTTCTCCCTTTGTATAAAATCCACAATAAGCACTTACCCATGAATTAGTCGCTTCACCACCAAAACAAGCTTTTCTTTCAACAAGTAAGGTTTTAGATCCTGTACGAGAGCTAGCTAAAGCACTTGCTACTCCAGCACTTCCTGCACCAACTACAACCACATCATAATTTAAAGTTTGCATAGTTACCTCCTACATGTAGTTTATCGTAATCGCTTACATAAATATAATTAATTATCTTGATTATTTGAATAGATTTTTTCTATAATATTTGTATGAACTTTACACAATTAAAATACGTTATCACTTTAGCAAATGAAGGTAACTTTACTAAAGCTGCCGAAAAACTATATATCACCCAGCCTACTCTCTCTATTCAAATAAAAGAACTTGAAAAAGAGTTAAATCAGACTTTATTTATTAGAACCAAAAAGAATATAAGTCTTACAAAAGAAGGTGAACTTTTCATTTCTTTTGCTAGAGATACATTAAAAAATTATCAAAAATGTCAGAACGATATGATTATTGATCAAAACATTGGTGGTAAATTAAAAATCGGTTTGTATTGGATGTTTGGTTATAACGGTTTCGGTGAAATGATCAATCAATTTATAGACGAACATCCTTATGTTAAATGTTATCTAGTCATTGATGGTTCAGTTACTTTAGTAGAAAAAATATTGAATGATGAAATAGATGTTGCAATCATTGTTGGTACATACAGTATTGATGATAATGAATATATTAATTTGTCAAAATCCTTGGATTTATCACCACTTGGCGAATCCCCACTTGTATTATTAGCCAATAAAAATAGCAAATTAGCTGCTAAAAAAACAATTACATTAGATGAATTAGATAATCTCCCACTATTTAATGTATCTAAAAAATCCAATATGCATCAAATGATTGATGATTATTTTAAAAAGAATGACATTAAGCCTAAAATTATTGGTAATAGCTCTGAAGCTGATATTTGTTTTCAAGTTGCAAAATATAATCTTGCCTATACATTTGTAACCGCAAGTACATACGAAAATTACACTGATAAAGAAAATGTCGTTGCAGTAAACATATTACCGAGTATTACAAGAAAGTTATACATGATTTCTTCTAAAGATAACACATCACAACCTTTAGAAATATTCAAAAATTATATACAAAGTAATTTTTAGCAACAAAAAACCTGGTTCATTGCCAGGTAATTTTTACTTTTCTAATAAATCTTTTTGATAGTTCTTAGAAACATCCATCATATGTTGATAGAAATCTACGAAGTATTTTTCTAAATCTGCATTTTCTAAACGTGCTACATTTTTTGCAATAATAGCTTTTTCTCTAGATCCATCAAAGATTTGCATATTATTTTGTTTTTTATACTCTAGTACGCCTTCTACAGCTTTCATTCTTTGTTCAAATAGTTTAGTAATTTGTTCATCAATACTATCAATTTTAACTCTGCTTTCTTCTAATAAATTCATGTAAATTCCTCCGTTTTTTATTCCTTTCACTTAAAATTTATATATATTATACATCCACTAAAACGAATATTCTCCTATCTATCAGTGAAAATATACTGTAGTTTGTTTCATTCTTGTCATAATAAAAAGTCATAATCATCGTGAAAATTTGACAATCATGACCAATTATTTATTGTATTTGAATAATATTAGAAATCAGAATAATATTGATTAAACTTAAATTGGATTGCATCAGATTTATAATAAGATCTTGTATATTCGACAACTTCACCTTTTTTTGTTCTACCTAAATATTCAAAATAAAACACTGGTGTATTTTTATCGATATTTAAATATTTCGCTTCTTTTTCAGGACATTTCATGATTGTAAGTTTTTGCCTGAAATCTACAGAAAGACGATTATATTTTTTCATATAATCATATAAAGAAAGCATACTAAAATCTTGTTCATCAATATGTGGAAAGTATGTTGCAGGAACATAAGTATATTCAACTAATACTGGTATATCATTCATGTAACGAACTCTATGCAAAGCAAATATAGGTTCATCTGGACTAATTCTAAGTCTTCTCGCCATTGCTGTATATTTATAAATTAAACTGGTAAATATTACTTTTGAGTAAGATAAAGCACCACGATTTTTACCTATAGCAGTAAAACCACTATTAGCTAAAGATTCGCTTCCCGAACCTAATGTAATTTTATTTATTCTATCCGTAACAAAAGTACCTTTTCCTTGAATTCGATAAACATATCCAAGTTCTTCCAGGTGATTAATTGCTTTAGTAACAGTAAGTCTATTTACACCATACTTTTCAGCATATTCTCTTTCGCTAGGTAACTTTTGATTTGACAAGTAGGTGTTATCATCTATATTACTAATAATTTCATCTTCTATTTGTTTATATATTGGTAAAACTTTCATTCGTCACCTCTCAAAATAATATAAATCTATAAGCATAGTGTTTATGCTGTATTCAAATAACCGGTTTTCAAAGTCATAATTGAAGCTATATTCTTTTACAACCGGAGATTTTTCTTCAATTTCAAGCAAATCACTTTCTTCTTTAGTCGCTTCAACAACTCGAAGTTCTGATTCTGATCGATCTATTTGAATGCCATAGTATTGCTTTATCGTCTCATATAGTGAATCATTGATAAACTCATGTTTGTCTAATCCCGGAAAATAATCAGCAATCAAGAAACTTTTCTCTATCATTGCTTTTTTATCTTCTATTTTTCTTACTCGTTTGATTAAAAATAAATCTTGTCCAATATATATACCTGTTTTTTCAAAGAGTTCTTTATTGGCTTTAATCTTTGTGATTTCAGCTATTTCGACATCAAAAGAATATCCATTTTTATCTAATAAATCTTTTGTAGATGAAAAGAAACTGATATTTCTCTTGATTCTTTTCCTGCTGACATAATGTCCACTGTTTTTTTTCGCCCATATAATTCCTTCGTCTTTTAATATTTGCATACTTGAACGAATAGTCATTTTCTGGACGTTAAATTTTTTGCATAATTCTAATTCAGAAGGTAGTTTATCTCCCTGTTTATAAATTCCTTCATCAATTAGTAATCTAATTTCATCCGCAATAATTGCGTCTTGGTTAATTCCTTTCATACACAACTTATCCCTATTTATTAATAGGTTATAAACTTGCCTCCTTCCCTTAGTTACATTAATTATTTTATCAAATGATCACTTCATTTTACTTCTTATATTGTCATTGAAGTGTTTATACATCGGGTGTTTTTGCCAACGGTTCAAATCTGTTGTGACTGTATTTGAAAGCAATTGGAATAATGGCAAATACACAAATGGCAATAGTTCATATTTTACATTTGCATTAACAATAAATTGTGTAGCATCCTCTTCTTTTTTACCACATGCTGCAATGTAATAAGTTGCACATCCAATAGATTTAACAGCGTTATATATTTCTTTTAAGCGTTTGCTAGTCTTATCATTTCCATCTATTACAAATACAGTATAAGTTGGATCAAGTTGTAAATTAGGTCCATGCAGGAATTCTTCAGATTCATGCGCACTTGTTGGAATATGAACGGTTTCCCCAATCTTTAAAGCAGCTTCACTTGCAATACCAAAGCATGTTTCGTTACCGAGAACATAACATTGTTTCATTGTTGTTAAACGAATGTAGTTGTTTTCGATAAACTTCTTTGTTTTATCAATTACTGTTGGATAATAAGAAATAGCATTTTCTATATCTTTTATTTCTTGGTTGAACATTTCATCATTATCTTTTCCAATAAATAATGCAAATAATTCTAAGAATAAAATTAATGTAACAACACCCTTAGTTACATAACCTACTTTTTCTTCACCAACACCATAATCAATCACTACATCCGCATAATCTTTCAAAGATGAATTGACATTACCAGTTACACCAACTGCTAATTGATTATTTTTTTTCAAATACTCTAATGCTTCAATAGAATTAGTTGATTCTCCACCTTGAGAAATAACCATATAGAATGTGTCCTCTTTAACTGTTCTATAATTTGTAAATGTATATGGAGATATTAATTCGACATCTACTTTAGATACTCTTTTCATATATGGTAAAGCACTTAATGCTGAATTATATGAAGAACCTGAAGCTACAATACAAATATTTTTCTTGTTTGTTGATTTATAGATATCAACTATTTCTTTTACTAATGAATCTCTATTTTTTAAATTATCATGAAGTGTTTTAGGACTTTCTAAAACATAAGTTTCCATTGTTTCTTTCATATGTGACCTTTCTAATAGGGTAGAGGGATAAAATAAGATTATCGCCCCTCCCGTTGAACCGTACGTA
>OIYG01002815.1_pt1 | contig 10512 bp, 10 predicted proteins | sample 1587861 | NCBI WGS metagenome assembly OIYG01 (sample SAMN03283272) | human gut metagenome | biome: human-associated habitat; material: feces | host: Homo sapiens | place: Peru | collected 2012 | reverse complement strand
TATCACTTTAAAAAATAATTTTGATATCGATTTAAAAAACCATGACTATAAGAGTTCAAAATTTGAATATCAAAATGCGCTTTCAAAATTTCTTCCTGTTTTAAATACAACTTCCTATATCGCTAATTATAGCGGTCAAATTTTGGTTGGTGGTGTTTTAAGAGATGCTTTCCACGAAACTGCTCTATCAATTAATTTTAAAGCTGAACACAGGCTTTTTGATGGAGGTCAACAGATTTTTGAAGCAAAAGCTAAAAAATATTTTGAACGCTCGAAGAAAAATGCCTATAACTATTCAATTTCACAAAGTTTATATTATTGTGTTAAATATTACTATGAAATGCTTTTAGCAAAAATTAGCATTGAAATCTATCTTAAAAATTTAATCGAAAGAAATGCTCAGCTTTCATTAGCACAAAACCTTGAAAATTCAGGCTTTGGAACAAAATTTGATGTAATTCGTGCTAAAAATGAAACTGCTCAGGCAAAATTAAGCCTTTTAAAGGCATTAACAGATTTTCGTCTTTCTCAAACAAGATTAGCTAACTTAATGGGAATAAAAGTTGAAACCGCCCTAATGCCTTTTGAAAATGATATCAAACCCCTTAATTTAGTTTTAGAAACCCAAAAAATTGAAGATTTTTATGATTTAGCGATTAATAATCGTGAAGATTTAAAGGAATTGAAAAATTTAATTTCTTATGAAAAACAAGTTAAAAATACTTATGTAACAGAATTTATGCCAAAACCCCTTGTTGATTTTCAACAACAATTTCAAGGTACTCTAAGTACTTCAATTAAGCCTAATTACATTCTTGCAGGGTATTTATATTGGGAACCGGGGAAGAATTGTTTTATGGGCACAATTACAAAAATAAAAGCTCAAAAAGAAAAAATTATGGCTAAAAAATTAGAATATGAAATTAAATTAAGAAATTTAAAAGAAGGAATTGTTAATTCTTATACGCAATATTTATTTAATATCAAGGAAATGGATGTAACTAAAACTCGCCTTGAATATTCCCTAGAAAGCGTTAAATTGGCGATGTTAAGATTTAACAATGGCAAGGGTATTCTTTTAGATGTAATTGAAGCTCAAAGCGAAGTTACGCAAGCTCGTGTTGAAAATGTAAGCGCTATAATAAAATATAACATTTCTCAAGCTGATTTATTATTTAACTCGGGAACAATTACAAGAGATGTTATTATTTCTAATTATAAACCTTAAAATATATCTTGTAATTAAATTTAATTTTATATATACTATTAATTGTATTAAATTTAAGGAGATATTACATGAAAGTTGTTATTGAAGATGGTTGCATTGGTTGCGGCGCATGTGAATCTTTTTGTGCTGATGTATTCAAAGTAGAAGATGTTTGCACAGTTGACAATTCAAAAGTTGAAGGCAACGAAGATTGCGTTAAAGACGCTGCAGATGCATGCCCAGTAAGTGTAATTCAAATAGAAGAATAATTATTAATAAATTATCTTTAAAAGCGTAAGGTAAAATGCCTTACGCTTTTTTAAATTATAATTTAAGCCTTATAATCAGTTTCATTTTGATTTTTATTTAGCTGTTTATCAACAATTTTCACCCCGTTAGATACAACTTGACCAATTGCAAAGCCTGCTATCATAGCCTTTACCCCATTTAAAATAGGAAATCTTGTTCCTAATAAAGGCATAAAGATAGATGGTAATAATGGCACACCTAAGTTTAACATTAAAGATTTTCTTTCTTCTTTATCAGAATTTGCCATAGCGACCCCAAAACCTAAAACAGGAATAGCGCCCGTTATAACGTCAGTCGGCGCACAGCCAAAGTTAATATCTCTTAATTTTGGAATTAACATATCTTTTAAAAGATTATTATGTTCATCGATTAATTTTTTAAGACCAGCTGAAGCATTTTCAGGAACTTCTATAAAACTTTTAGAATCATAAATAACGCTTGAGATTTTATCATCTCCAATTGGTCTTGTTAAGTTTTTATAAATTGTTTCAAAAGAAAATTTTTCGCCTTTTAGGATATTTTTCTTACTTGAAACTCTATCTTCTTTAATTGTTTTTAACATTGAATCGTTTAAATCATTAAACAATGTGTCAAAATCAACAAGTTTATCTTTAATTTTTTCATTTCCTCGAGTTTTTAAAATTTCTTCTTGGATTTTTTCATATTTTGGTTTTAAGGCTTTATAAACATTTTTTCTATAAAAATCAGAATATTTATCTCCTAATTTTTTAACAAATTTAAAAGGTGTTTTTTCTGAAATTGTTGTTGCAATTCTATCCCAAGCATCATCTTTAAGGGTTGTAAAATTTAACATTAAATTAGAAAATTTGCTGCTATAATCTTTAAATTTACCTTTATGTGTTCTAAAACCAAGCGCAACGCCCCCTAAAATTGTCAAACCAACAGAGCCTAAAATAAGGGCATTTTTAATTTTTTTATTTCTCTTTTCTTTATCGTCGTTATAATATTGAACAGTGGGTTTTCTGCCATAGGCATTTGAAAGGTAGTTTCGATTTTGAGAATAATCTACCTTTGAAAACTTTGAATAAGGGTTTTGTTGAACATTATTCAACCCTATATTATTACTGTTAGCCGGCATTATCATATTTATATAAAAACACAATTCAAGAAAAAATTGCTAGTGTTTTTTAGATTTTTTCTTTATTTTAGCCTGTTCTTTAAGGGCGGTTTTCGCGTTATCAATTGAATATTTTGCAACGGGTTTTTTGGTTTTTCTATCATAAAAAACAAGCCAATGGCGAGCTTTTTTATCTGCAATTGAAAAAGATAATTTTCCAGCCACTCTATCACCTGAAGCTATTGTTTTAAACCATAAAGAAGTATCTCCAAAAGGACTTGGGAAGAATACTTGACCGGTACTTGAAGCTAGGGCGATATCAAAAGTTGAAAAGCTATAGTTTGTATAATTATCAATTCCTAGTGAAAGAGTAATTGTGTTTTCAACCCCAAAGGGGTCTTTTTCAAGTTGAACAGAGTTAATTCTAACTCTTAATCCATCTAAAAAAAGTTCTTCTTGCTTAAAAGCGTCTTTAGAAAAAACAGGCATATCAATTTCAGATTGAACCTTTATTTTAAGCTCATCCCCCGGTTTAATCATAAACCCTTCACCTTTTCTTATTATTGCCATTGTTAAACCAATAGCACCGCCAATAGCTGCACCCCCTGCTACTGTATAGCCATTTGAAGCAATAGCGGCACCTAGTCCAAGGGTGTTAAGTGCAAAAAATCCACCAGCAACACCACCTAAAATAGTGTAGCCAGCATGGGTTGCAACGGTTTTAGCTGCCCCTTTAACAAGATTATCTTTAGTTGTTAGAGAGGCTTGAATAGGAATTTCACGTCCATCAGGAGTTACAAGATAATCAAAATCGATGTTAACATATCCATCTCGCCCCATATTTTTAGGGTTTTCAATTACTTTAACAATGCCGTGTGCAATTGTTCCAACGGGCAAAATAATTCCTTTATCAGATTCAACATCGCTTGTAACTTCAGCGAAAAATTCATCTCCCTCTAGGGTGTAGCCTGAACTTAAAACTTGTGAAACTGTTAAATTAATTACATCTTTACTATCTAATTTTTCAATTTCACCTGTAAAAAGTTCTTTATTTTGTTCTTGTTTAACATCTGATTTTTCAACACGACCACTCATGCCTTCGGCAAAAGATATTTGCATGTTTAAAAAGGCAAAAAGTGAAAATAATATGAATATTTTTTTAAAATTAATCCCCATAATCTGATTAATATTATAGTACTTACAAAAATTAATTAAAATATTTTTCACATTTTTTCATATTTTTAATTTATAATTTTATTAGAAGATAAATATTTGAGGTAATTATGGAAAACTGTATTTTTTGTAAAATTTTAAATAAAGAAATCCCATCTAAATTTGTTTATGAAGACGAATTTTGCTTTGCAATTAATGATATTAACCCAAAAGCAAAAAAACATATTTTAGTTATTCCAAAGGTTCATGTTAAATCTTTAAACGAAGTAAAAGATTTAACTTTAATGACTCATTTATTTGAAGCAATCAGAAAAATTAATCTTCAAGAAAATATAGTTGATTTTAAAACATTAATTAATACTGGGCGTGGTGCCGGTCAAGAAGTTGATCACTTACACATTCATATTTTAGCTGATTAAAAATGATTAACACTATTTTATTATCAAAAAAAGAACTAAGAAAACTTGCGCTAGATAAAAGAAAATTTCTAGCGCAAGATGGTTCTATTTTTAAAAAATCAAGATTAATCGTAGATAAAATAGTTAATTCATCAGAATTTAAAAAAGCTAAAAATATTGCTCTTTATGTTCCAATTAAAAATGAAATAGATTTAACACCATTATTAAAAATTGAAGATAAAAATTTCTTTTTACCTCGTTGTAATGGTGAAAATCTTGAATTTGTAAAATATTTTGGTAAAAATTCTTTAAAAATCGGCGCTTTTAATATCCTAGAACCACAAGGTGATAAAATTAACCCTGAAATTTTAGATATAATCTATATCCCAGCCCTAATGGCAAACGAAAAAAACTATCGTCTTGGTTATGGAAAAGGTTTTTATGATAGATTTTTTAGAAATAACACGATAAAGGCAATTAAAAACATCGTTTTATCAAAAGAATTTATTACAAATGATTTTGTTCAAGAGAGGTTCGATATTCCTTGCGATAAATTAATTTGTGAAGTTTGATAAAAAATTGCCTATTTTTAAAAAATATTTTATAATCAGCCTATGGAAGAAATAAGACTAAAACAATGTGTAGCTATTTTAACCCCTCTTAAAAAAGAGATTTTAGGGGTTATTTCTGATTTTTCTCATGATAGAGTTTTAATTAAAATTGAAAATAATTATCTTGATACCGCTTCAAAATTAGCTGAATTAGATGAAGTTATTGTTGTTGTCTTAACTCATTTAGGTAGAAGAACAATGAAAACAATTGTTATCAGCCCCCTAAACTCTAAAAATCAGATATTACTTGAAAATAGACCATCTGATATAGTTGAACAAAAAAGAGCTTATGTTCGAGTTAAAACAAATATTCCATTTATTATTGAATTTAATCAAAAATATTTTAAATGTAAGATGGAAGATATGTCTTGTGTGGCTATTGCCTTCCATTCTGACCAAGAATTTAAAAAAGATGACGTTATAAAAATCAGCTTTTCAAAGGAATTTTTTGAAAAAGACATAAAATGTATGGCAAAAATTTATAAATTCTATAATAATATATATGTTGCTAAATTTTGTGACTTAAATATTTACGATGAAGATAGACTAGTTAAATACATATTTCGCAAAATGACAAAGAAATAGTGGAGTAATATTTTGGAAGATATTAAAAAAATTGATAAAAAGTTAAATAAACTTACTAAAAAAGGTGATATTCAACAAGCTATTGAATATTGTCAAAGCCTTTTATTAAATGAGCCAACAGATACTAATCTTCACATTCGCCTTGGGGATTTATATCTTGATTGGCACCTTGATATTTATCAAGCTAAACAATACATTGATGAAGCGATAACAGAATATCAAAAGGCTGCTGAAGTTTTAATTGATAATGGTGAAATATATTATAAAATCGGGCTTGCACTTTATTATAAAGGTGAATTAGATAAAGCAATTAACTATTTTAATATTGCTATAGATAAAAAAGCGCCAATTTCACAATGTCATTATATGATTGCTAATTGCCTAAAGAAAAAAGATAGATTTTCTGACGCACTAGAACACATTGATATTGCACTAAAAAACACATTTTTAAATTCATCAAGAATTCATTATTCAAAATACCGTCTTTTAAATGCTCTTTATTTTAAAAGCAATAAAAAGCGCCTTAAAAGCTATATAGAACTTTTATTATCATATTTCACGCTTCCATTTGATAAAGAAGCAAAAAAGATTATAAAAGAAAAATTTAAATGGCTTAAAATTCTTCCTGCTATTTTAAAAGCTGATGGTTTCTTTGCAGCAGGTGACATTGATAGTGCCTTTAAGACTTATTCAAATGCAATTGATTCTATGCCAGGCTTCCCAATTTTATATAATCTTTTAGGGGATTGTTATAAAAAAGCGGGAAAATTTGAAGAAGCAATAATTGAATATAAAATGGCTTTGTGGCTTGATAACCTTAATTATGGCGCATATTCAGGTTTAGTTCAAACTTATGAAGAATTAGGTGATTATGATAACGCTATTTTAAATTATGAAAAATTTATCAAAATTCATCCTAATAACGCAGTTTTACATTCTAATGTTGCTAATTTATATTTTATGAAAGGTGAAGCAGAAAAAGCCGTTTCACATTATCAAGCAGCTATAACAATCAACCCAAAACCCGATTGGACGGCAATTGTTGCTCAAACATTAGGTTATATTCAACAAAACGTTATTAAAAATTACGATTGTGCTATTGCGAACTATAACATGGCAAACGCACTTTCACCTAAGGAAATGGATATTTATATCTCTTTAGGCAGTGCTTTTTATGATAATGAAGACTATAAAAACGCTTTAATTGTCTATAGACGTGCTCTTGAATTAGAACCTGCAAACTCAAAAATTCATTGTAACCTTGGATATTTATACTGGGGCATGGGTGATCTTGAAGAAGCAATTAAAGAATATAAATTATCTATCAAATTTGACCCAACTTATGATATTGCTTATAACAATCTTGGTGTAATATATCTTGATGACCTTGTTCAACTTCAATTTGCAATTGAATGTTTTGATAAAGCGGTTAAATGTAATCCTAATTATGCCCTTGCTTATTATAACTTAGGCAGATGTTATGCTCTTAAAAATGAAAACATAGAAGCTGCTAAATATTTCCAACAAGCGATGGATGTAAATAATATTACAAATGAAATCGACCCTAAAGACATTCAAGAAAGATTAAATAACCTTTTTAGCTAATTTAAAAGTTTGATTTATTAAGTTAGGATAATTAGATGAAAACTTGGGCTTACATATTAAAAAGAATTTTAGGAAGTATTCCTATGTTATTCATCGTTTCATTGATGAGTTTCTTTTTAATACGCTTATCTCCGATTGATCCTTTGGCTCAAATGAAATTAAATCCTGCTATAAGCAAAGAAACAATTGATAAAGAAACTCGCCGACTTGGGCTTGATAGACCAATTATTGTTCAATATGCCCTTTGGCTTAAAAACTTTTTAAAGGGCGATATGGGTTATTGTATTGATAACACTAAAGTTAGCGCTAAAATTAAACCAAGAGTGTTAAATACCCTAGCACTTTCTTTAACGGTAATCTTTTTTAGTTGGTTAATAGCCTTGCCACTAGGGGTTTTGGCGGCGTTATATTATAACTCATTATTTGATAAACTTTTAACCTTGTTTTCAAGTATCGGAATGGCAATTCCCTCTTTTTTCTTTGCTATTTTAATGCTTCTTTTTGCCCAAAAAACGGGGTGGTTTCCCTTGGGTGGCTTAACAAGTGTTGATTTTAATGAGATGAATTTATTATCTAAAACTCTTGATATCTTATGGCATTTATTTTTACCCTCTTTTGTTTTGGTTACAATTTCTCTTTCATCCCTTGCCCGCCAAATGAGAGCAAACTTATTAGATGTATTAAACTCTGAGTATGTTAAATTTGCCTATGCTAAGGGGTTATCTAAATTTAAGGTAGTTTTTAAGCATGCACTAAGAAACGCAATTAACCCAATTATCACCCTTTTAGGGTTTGAATTTGCAGGGTTGTTATCAGGAGCAGCCTTAACAGAATATGTTTTTCAATACCCTGGGCTTGGAAAATTGATTTTAGAAGCCGTTATGCAATCTGATATTAATTTAGTTATGGCAAGTTTGATGATTGGTAGCTTGATGTTGATTTTAGGTAATTTAATCGCTGATATTCTTTTAAAATTTACCGATCCGAGGGTAGGTGTTTAAATGGAAAAAGTGCTTAATTTTTACAACAAGCTAAAGAAAGATAAAATTCCTTATTTTGCTTTTATAATCTTGGTTTTAATGTATTTATTAATCATTTTTGCTGATTTTTTTGCGATTTACCCATCAACCTATTCAAATCGTAAATTAGCATATCAACCTCCTAGTAATATCTATATTTTAGACAAGAACAATCACTTTAAAAAACCCTATACTTATAATTATATTAAAACTTTTAACAATGAAACCTTAAGCATTGAATATCATCAAGATAGAAGTCAAAAATATAAAATTAAATTCTTCTCAAAAGGCTATGAATATAAACTCTTTGGGTTGATTAAATGTAATCTTCACCTTATTTCAAAGCCTGAAAATTGTAATTTATTTTTATTAGGAAGTGATATCAATGGGCATGATGTTTATTCAAGACTCTTTTTTGGTGGTCAAATTTCTTTAACCATTGGTTTTTTGGCTTTATTAATTTCTTTTCCTATTGGCGCTATTTATGGCGGTATTTCAGGTTATTTAGGCGGCGCTGTTGATAAAATTTTAATGAGAATATCTGAAGCAATTATGTCTATACCAAATTTTTATTTATTAATTATTTTAGCTTCAATTTTGCCATCTAACATGACATCAAAACAACGTTTTACCCTAATTGTTTCAATTCTTGCTTTCATCGGCTGGGCTGGTTTTTCAAGGGTAATTAGAGGCATGGTATTATCTTTAAAAAATATGGAATACATTAAATCAATTGAAACAATCGGGGCTTCAAAAAAAAGAATTATTTTAAAACACATTCTTCCTCAAACTTCAAGCTATGTTATTATCGCTATAACTCTTTCAGTTCCATCTTATATTTTGGCTGAATCTGGGTTAAGTTTTTTAGGCTTAGGAATTCAACTACCAGACGCAAGCTGGGGAAATATGCTTAAAGAAGCGCAAGAATTTTCAAATATTATTTATCGACCTTGGCTTTTAACCCCCGGATTTTTAATTTTTGTTGCTGTTTTGTCTTTTAACGTTTTAGGCGATAAGATAAGAGATATATTAGACCCAAAAATCATTAAATAAAAAAAGGAATTATATGCTGGAAAATATACAACTGGATACAAATATAATAATTATTTTAAGATTAGCGCTCGCTGTCTTTTTATCTTTCATTTTAGGAATAGAAAGAGAATTAACAGGAAAATTTGCAGGGCTTAGAACGCACATTTTAGTTTGCGTTGGCGCTTGTATTTTTACAATTTTATCTATTTATGGTTTTAAAATGCATGAAACCATTGGAGTTGTTGGAACAAATGACCCTGCTCGTATTGCTGCTCAAGTTATTACAGGTATCGGTTTTATTGGTGCTGGTACTGTAATGCGTCATGGTAGTAATGTTTCAGGAATAACAACCGCTGCAACCCTTTGGGTTTGCGCTGCAATAGGGATGTCATCAGGTTGTGGAGAATATACAACCGCTATTATTGCAACATTTATCACTCTTGGGGTACTTATTATTATAGGTAAACTTGAAAAGACAGTTCTTTCAAAAAAGAAAATTTTTTATACAATTTATGAAATAAGTCTATCTTTATCAATTAATGATTGTGATAAAGTTCAAGAAATTTTCCACAATGATTTTCATAAAATTTTAAAATTAAATAAAAAATTGGTTAATCATGACGAATTACATTATAGTGCAGTAGTTTTAACTAAAAAATCCTTACAGGCAATTAATGAAATATTTAAAAATATTAACAGTGTATCATCAATTCAAATAAGAGAGTTTTATGAATAAAGTTGAAATAAAAGATTATATAAAAACAACCTTGTTTACAACGTTTCTTGTTTTTTTCTGTTGCTTAGTGGCAGAATTAAATCTTTATTTTCAAGCTGAACAAAAAGTTAAGCATGACGAGCTTTCAATTAAAAATCTTGAAAAATTTTCATCTATTGAAGAATTAACTCATAAACTTGAACTTAATCCTGATAACTATATAGTTATGATTAGATTAGCTCAAATCCATGAATCTTTATATGAATTTAAAATAGCTAATAAAATCTATTCTGACGCTGTTGAAAAATCCGCAAGAGCCGACTTTGCGCTTTATTCTTATGCTTTATTTTGTGCTAATCAAAAAATGTACACCTTAGCCGCTACTCTTGGAGAAGAAATTTCTCAACAAAATGAAAGAACAAATTTCTATAAAGCAAAGCTATATGAAAGAATTGGGGATAATTTTTCACAAGATAAAGATTTCAATGCTGCAAATAAAGCCTATCAAGTTTCTTATAAATATTCTAAAACCTTAAATAATCCAATTTTATATAATCAATTAAGAAATAAATATGCTCAATCATATCTTGATTTAGCTGATTATCACATTAATATAAGGCATTTTGACGAGGCTCTTTTAGACATTGAAAATTCTAAAAAAATTAAAGATACTCTTGAAGCTACTTATAAATCAGCTTTGGTTTATTATGATACCGATATGAAAAAATCTCAAAGGCTTATGGCAAGTGTTTTAAGAAGAAATCCTTACCTTGTTAACCC
>OIYG01002813.1_pt1 | contig 10514 bp, 8 predicted proteins | sample 1587861 | NCBI WGS metagenome assembly OIYG01 (sample SAMN03283272) | human gut metagenome | biome: human-associated habitat; material: feces | host: Homo sapiens | place: Peru | collected 2012 | reverse complement strand
GACACGATTGAGGTAGGAATCCCTTTCAGCGATCCGTTGGCTGATGGTCCTGTGATTCAGAGCGCAGGAACCAAGGCCTTGAAGAACGGAATGACCGTGAAGAAGCTCTTCGGTCAGTTGAAGGCTATCAAGGATGAAGTCCAACTTCCATTGGTACTGATGGGTTATCTCAACCCTATCATGCACTATGGCATCGAGGAGTTCTTCAAGAGTTGCGTAGAGAGCGGAGTCAGTGGAACCATCATTCCTGATCTTCCTTTTGATGATTATCTGAAGGTGGTGAAGCCGATAGCAGACAAGTACGATATCCGTGTCATCATGATGATTACTCCGGAAACCAGCGAGGAGCGCATCCGCTTCATCGATGAGCATACCGATGGCTTCATCTATATGGTTAGCTCCGCCAGCATCACGGGTGCCCAGAGCAACTTCGGCGATGCCAAGCTCGCTTACTTCAACCATATCAACAGCATGAACCTCCGCAACCCACGCATGATCGGTTTCGGTATCAGCAACAAGCAGACCCTTACCAGTGCGCAGGATAACGCAGCCGGTGCCATCATTGGTAGCAAGTTCGTGACTTTGCTCAATGAAACCATGGATCCAGACAAAGCTCTGGATGAACTCTTCGAGGCACTCAAACATTAACATTGAACATTGAACTTTGAACATTGAACTTTATGATATGCTGTCTTGGTAATCATAAAGTTCCAAGTTCAAAATTCAAAGTTCCAAGTTCAAAATTCAAAGTTTAAAGTATTATGTATCAAGTTGACGATAAAGGATTTTTTGGAAAATTCGGAGGAGCTTACGTTCCTGAAATATTATATAAGTGTGTAACTGAACTCCAGCAGGCTTACAAGCCTATCATTGAAAGCGAGGAGTTCAAGAAAGAGTACTATGCTCTGTTGAAAGATTATGTGGGCCGTCCTTCACCTCTTTATTATGCCAAGCGCATGAGCGAGAAGTATGGCTGCCAACTCTATCTGAAGCGTGAGGACCTGAACCATACCGGTGCACATAAAATCAATAACACCATTGGTCAGATTCTGATGGCAAAGAAGATGGGCAAGACCCGTATCATCGCCGAAACGGGTGCCGGCCAGCATGGCGTTGCTACTGCCACCGTCTGCGCCCTGATGGATATGAAGTGCGAAATCTTCATGGGTGCCACCGATGTAGAGCGCCAGCATACCAACGTGGAACGTATGAAGATGCTGGGTGCCAAGGTAAACCCTGTTCGCACAGGTAATATGACCCTGAGCGATGCCTGCTCTGAGGCCATCCGCGACTGGTGCTGTCACCCACAGGATACCTTCTACATCGTAGGTTCCACCATGGGTCCGCATCCTTACCCAGATATTGTGGCAAAGATGCAGAGCGTCATCTCTGAGGAACTGAAATGGCAGTTGGAGGAGAAGATTGGTCGCGATTATCCTGATTACCTCATCGCCTGCGTGGGTGGCGGAAGCAATGCTGCAGGTACCATCTATCATTACATCGATGATGAGCGTGTTCAGATTTATCTGGCTGAGGCTGCCGGTCATGGTATCGATACCAACTATACCGCTGCCACCATGCATTGCGGAACAGAGGGAATCATCCACGGTGCCCGCACCCTGGTGATGCAGACAGAGGATGGTCAGATAGAGGAAGCCTTCACCATCAGTGCCGGTTTGGATTACCCAGGCATCGGACCTATGCACGCCGACCTTGCTACCCGTGGAAGAAGTCATGTGCTTGCCATCAAGGACGATGAGGCTATCTATGCCGGTTATGAATTGACCCGCATGGAGGGTATCATCCCAGCCATCGAGAGCGCACATGCAGTGGCAGCCTTGAAGAAGATGAAGTTCAAGAAGGACGATGTCGTTGTCCTGACCGTTTCAGGCCGTGGCGACAAGGATGTGGAGACGTATTTGAGCCATAAGGAAATGGCAGGAGAATATGGCAATTTCTAAAGCATTATTTCAATCAATAAGAGAAAAATGGCAAAGTTTAATTATAAGACAGTAACCCGCAAGATTCTTGCTGACCTCTATACGCCGGTGGGAGTCTATATGCGATTGAGAGATATTTATCCCCAGTCGGCTCTGATGGAGAGTTCCGACTATCATGGTTCCGAGAACTCCAGATCCTTCATCGGTGTTCATCCGTTGGCAAGTATCGCCGTGAGCCATGGCGAGGTGATCAAGACCTATCCTGACGGCAGCGTAGAAAAGGAAACGCTCCCTGCTTTCGGCGAAGGAAAGGGCGAGCAGTGCAAGCTCGCCATCTCCAAGTCAATCAATGATTTCATCAAGAGTTTTCATGTAGAAGGTGAGAGCAAGGACTTCTGCGGCTTGTATGGTTTCACCACCTTCAATGCTGTGAGATATTTCGAGAATATCCCGGTAAAGGATATTACGATGGAGAAGAACGATGCTCCGGATATCTATTATATAATGTATAAGGATATCATCGTTTTCGACCACTTCAACAATACGATGGAGCTGATTGCGCTCCAGGAAAGTGAAGAACGAAGAGTGAAGAGTGAAGAATCTCACTCTTCACTTCCTGAGCTTGATGCCCTGCTCAAGGCCGTGAACAAGGCGAACGTGAAGCCTTATGATTTCCATCCAGTGGGCGAAACATTTTCTACCCTTACCGATGAGGAGCATAAGGAGAACATCCGCAAGTGCATCCAGCACTGTCTGCGTGGTGATGTCTTCCAGATTGTTGTCAGCCGTCGCTTCATCCAGAAATACGAGGGCGATGACTTCAAGCTCTATCGTGCCCTGCGCAGCATCAACCCCTCGCCATATCTCTTTTATTTCGATTTCGGAGGATTCCGTATCTTCGGTTCTTCACCGGAAACCCACAACCGCATCGTGGGCGACAAGGCGTTTATCGACCCTATTGCCGGAACTACCAAGCGTACGGGCGATATGGAGCAGGATAGAAAGGCTGCAGAATTTCTCCGCAACGACCCGAAGGAGAATGCCGAGCACGTGATGCTGGTAGATTTGGCGCGCAATGACCTGAGCCGCAACTGCCATGGCGTGAAGGTAGATTTCTATAAAGATATGCAGTTCTATAGCCACGTCATCCACCTGGTGAGCCGTGTGAGCGGAACCCTGGATCAGGATGCCGACCATATCAAGGAGTTTATCGATACCTTCCCTGCCGGTACTTTGAGTGGTGCACCAAAGGTAAGAGCGATGCAGATTATTTCAGAGTTGGAACCTCACAATCGTGGAGCCTACGGTGGATGCATTGGTTTTATCGGTCTGAATGGCGATTTGAACCAGGCAATAGTAATCCGAACTTTTATCAGCCGCAACGGCGAACTCTGGTTCCAGGCAGGAAGTGGAGTAGTGGCGAAGAGTAACGACCAGTATGAACTGGAAGAATGTAATAATAAGTTAGGGGCATTAACCAAGGCGATACATATTGCAGAGAAGCTTTAGGTAGTGATTAGTGAGTAGTGATTAATGATTAGTGAGGAATAATCACTAATAAATAATCAATAATAAATAATGAAGATGAAAGTAGTAATCATAGATAATTACGATTCCTTTACCTATAACCTGGCACATCTGGTGAAGGAGTTGGGGGTAGAAGTTACGGTTTATCGCAATGACCAGTTCCAGTTGCGGGAACTGGAGCCATTCGATAAGATTATATTGAGTCCGGGGCCGGGTATTCCTTCTGAGGCTGGTCTTCTGATGGATGTTATTAAAAAATATGCGGGCATCAAACCAATGTTGGGTGTCTGCCTGGGGCATCAGGCTATTGGTGAAGCATTTGGCGCCAAACTGACAAATCTCTCTGAGGTTTATCATGGAGTGGCAACACCCTGTACACAGTTCTGCAACGACCCGATTTTCCGCGGTATGGATAAGCGTATAGAGATTGGCAGATACCATTCATGGGTGGTAGACCGTACCGGATTTCCAGAGTGTCTGGATGTAACCGCCGTGAGCGATGATGGTTGCATCATGGGATTGAAGCATAAGAATTATGATATTCACGGCATCCAGTTCCATCCCGAGAGCGTGTTGACACCAGAAGGAAAGACCATTGTCAAGAACTGGTTGTTTGACTAGTAGGATATATAAAAAAGTAAAAAGCTTGACGCTCTCACGAGTGCCAAGCTTTTTCCATCTTAAAAATAGATGATGACTTAAGTGTTATATTATAAAATTCTACAATTCCCAACCCACAGCGCTTGCACCAAGTACAGCAGCTGAACTACCATCGAGGGTAGAAACAAGGAACTTAGCCTTGCCCTTGTAAATCTTCAATACGGTCTTGTCGTAAGCTTCCTTTACAGGCTTCATCAGGAGATCGCCAGCCTTGGTCAGACCACCGAAGAATACGAATGCCTCAGGAGCAGAGAATGCTGCGAAGTTAGCACAAGCCTCACCCAGCATCTTGCCGGTGAAGTCGTAGATGCTCTTAGCCAAAGCATCACCCTTGCCTGCAGCCACACTTACGTCGTATGAAGTAATATCTTCTGGCTTCATATCGCGGAGCAATGAAGGCTCATCAGTCTTCTGAAGGAATTCACGGGCAGTGCGAGCTACACCGGTAGCAGAGCAGTATGCCTCTAGGCAACCCTTGCGGCCGCAGCCACATGGACGACCTTCCTCACCAGGAACCATGATTACGTGACCCAACTCGCCAGCGAAACCATCGCTTCCGTAAACCATCTGACCGTTGATGACGATACCAGAACCCACACCAGTACCGAGCGTGATATCGATGAAGTTCTTCATACCGCGAGCCACGCCATAAGTCATCTCGCCGAGAGCAGCAGCGTTGGCATCATTGGTTAAAGCAACAGGAATGCCACCGAGAGCCTTGCTGAAGAGATCAGCCAATGGCACAACGCCATCATGAGCCCAAGGCAGGTTTGGAGCAAATTCGATAGTTCCCTTATAATAATTGCCATTAGGTGCACCGATACCCATAGCCTTAATCTTATCGAGACCACCAACGGTATCGATTACAGGTATGAGCGCCTCTGTTGCAGCCTTTACATAGTCGTCTACATTATCATAGCCCCCAGTTTTAATAGCTGTTGTAGCTTTGATTTCTCCACGTGCATCTACGATGCCGAAAACAGAGTTAGTACCACCGAGGTCTAATCCGATAACATACGGTTTCATTGCATTTTCAGTCATGTTATTCTTTAAAATTAGTTAGAATGTTATTAATTTTGACGCAAAGATATATAAAAGTAGCCAAAAAATCAAGATTTATACGATAAAAAAATGTGAAAAGCGAATATTTTATTAGAAATATAGTCGAATATGCTCGAAATTTTGTATCTTTGCCAGCTGTTATGAGTTTAGCATTTCCAATAGAGATAAATATTCTTGATTTCATATTCAAGGGAATTATCATAGGCGTGATTGCCTCGGCTCCAATGGGACCCGTAGGCATCTTATGTATCCAGCGCACTTTGAACAAGGGGCGCTGGTATGGTTTCGTTACGGGTATCGGTGCCGCTTTGAGCGATATTGTCTATGCGCTCTTTACGGGTCTCGGTATGAGTTTTGTGATGGACTTTGTGAATAACGCCCAGAACAAGTTCTATCTTCAGATTTTTGGAGGTATCCTGTTGCTGGTATTCGGTATCTATTGCTTCAAGAGCAATCCGATGAAGAATATGCACAAGTCGAGCAATAAGCAGGGCACGCTTTTGCATAATTGCATTACGGCGTTCCTAGTTACGCTCAGCAATCCGCTCATCGTTTTTCTCTTTATGGCTACTTTTGCGCAGTTTGCCTTTGTGGTGCCCGATATGCCGATAGAAATGGGGGTTGGCTACCTGAGTATCGTTTTCGGAGCTTTGCTATGGTGGTTCGGACTAACTTGGCTCATTGACAAAATCAGGGGCAAGTTTGATACCAACGGCATCCTTATTATAAATAAGGTGATAGGTAGTGTGGTTATCATCTTCTCGCTTATCGCATTGGTGGGAACGGTGTTCAATCTCTACCATCTCCCTGAATTCTAGGAGAATTGATAGTTTCCAATTAATAATTTATAATTTTTGAGAATTGAGTGTTGCTCATTTCTCGTTTCCGATTCAATAAGAAAGATGTTTGTAGCAAAAGAATTAAGAAAGAAGAGTATTGCAGAATACCTCTTATATATGTGGCAGATTGAGGATATCATCCGTGCTTACGGCTGCTCGCTGCCTGTTATCAAGAAGAATTATATCGAGCGTTTCGAATTTTCTCCTGAGCAAAAGGACGAGGAGATTGACTGGTTTGGCAACCTCATCCGCATGATGAACGAGGAAGGCAAGCGCGAGTATGGCCACCTAGATATCAACCGCGTACTCCTGCAGGATGTCATCGACCTTCATGCCCGTTTGCTCCAAAGCAGTAAGTTCCCTATTTACAATGCTGAATATTATAAGGTTTTGCCATTCATCGTAGAGTTGCGAAACCGTGGAGATAAGGAACTCAACGAGATTGAAACCTGCCTCGATGCTCTCTATGGCGTGATGATGCTCCGACTGCAGAAGAAGGAAATAACTCCTGAAACAGAGCGTGCCATCAAGGAAATTACCGTCTTTATCGGCCTTTTGAGCGATTATTACATCAAGGATCGCACCGAAGGCTTGAAGTTCGATGACGATGACATGTAGTGATTAGTTTTTAGTGATGATTTTTTAGGATATACATATTATAATATATATATAACAGATGAAAGAGATTGAAAGAAGAAGAACATTTGCCATCATTTCGCACCCTGATGCCGGTAAGACAACTTTGACCGAGAAGTTCCTGCTTTTCGGTGGACAGATTCAGGTGGCAGGTGCCGTAAAAAATAATAAGATTCGTAAAACTGCCACTTCCGACTGGATGGATATCGAGAAACAGCGTGGTATCTCTGTTTCTACTTCCGTGATGGAGTTCGATTATCTGCCAGATGGACAGACCGGTGACCCTTATAAGGTGAATATTCTCGATACTCCAGGTCACCAAGACTTCTGCGAGGATACTTACCGTACCCTCACAGCTGTAGATTCTGCCATCATCGTGGTAGATTCAGCCAAGGGTGTGGAGGCACAGACCCGCAAGCTGATGGAAGTGTGCCGCATGCGCAATACTCCTGTAATCATCTTTATCAATAAGATGGACCGTGAAGGTCGCGATCCATTTGATGTTCTTGATGAATTGGAGGAGGAATTGAAGATTCATGTTCGCCCATTGTCTTGGCCTATCGGTCAGGGCGTTCGTTTCAAGGGCGTTTACAATATCTATGAGCATCAGCTCAACCTTTTCACACCTAACAAGCAGCGTGTAACAGAGAAGGTAGAGGTTGATGTGCAGTCTCAGGAACTCGATGAACGAGTAGGTGAGCGCGAGGCAAGCCAGTTGCGCGAGGAGCTGGAACTGGTAGATGGCGTTTATCCAGAGTTTGATGTGGAGACCTATCGTTCTGCCGAGGTAGCTCCGGTATTCTTCGGTTCTGCGTTGAACAACTTCGGTGTGCAGGAGCTTTTGGACTGTTTCGTACAGATTGCCCCATCACCAAAGCCAACTAAGGCAGAAGAGCGCTTGGTTGAGCCTGAGGAAGCAAAGTTCACCGGATTCATCTTCAAGATTACAGCCAATATTGACCCTAATCACCGTTCTTGCATCGCGTTCTGCAAGATCTGCTCAGGTAAGTTTGTGCGCAACCAGCCTTACTATCACGTGCGTCTCGATAAGACAGTGAGATTCTCTTCGCCAACCCAGTTCATGGCGCAGCGCAAGAGCACCATAGACGAGGCTTATCCTGGCGACATCGTAGGTTTACCGGATAACGGCATTTTCAAGATAGGCGATACCCTTACCGAGGGCGAGAAGATTCACTTCCGTGGATTGCCATCGTTCTCACCACTTCTCTTCAAGTATATCGAGAATGATGACCCAATGAAGAGTAAGCAGTTCCAGAAAGGATTGGAGCAGCTGATGAATGAGGGTGTGGCTCAGTTGTTTGTCAACCAGTTCAACGGCCGTCGCATCGTAGGTACTGTAGGTCAGCTTCAGTTTGAGGTAATCCAATATCGCTTGGAAAACGAGTACAATGCCAAGTGTCGCTGGGAGCCTGTTCACCTGCACAAGGCATGCTGGATTGAGGCAGACGATGAGAAGGAGCTGGAGAACTTCAAAAAGCGCAAGTATCAGTATATGGCAAAGGATATCGAGGGGCGTGACGTGTTCCTCGCCGATTCTGGTTATGTATTGAGCATGGCTCAGCAGGATTTTGAACATATCAAGTTCCACTTTACATCAGAATTCTAAAATATATTATCAATAGATTGTAATGGATGAAGAGTTAACTGGATACAAACAGGGCAGGATGGCGAAGCTGGTTGCCTGGCAGAAGGAGCATATCTCCGATAGGCAGATGACCTTGATTCTCGCTTTTCTTATAGGTCTGCTCGCTTCGGTAGCAGGCTTCTTCTTGCATGCCATTGTGCATGAGATACAGTTTTTGCTCACGTCAGGGTTCCAGCAGGGCACCTATAATCTGCTCTTCCTGCTATTCCCTATCGTGGGTATCTATCTCACATCGCTATTTATAAAATATGTAGTGCGCGACAATATCTCGCATGGTATAACCAGAGTACTTTATGCCATCTCTACCAAGAATTCCCGACTCAAGGGACATAATTGCTGGTCGTCAGTTGTGGCATCTGGTATTACTATCGGTTTCGGCGGTTCTGTAGGAGCCGAGGCACCTATTGTACTGACGGGTTCTGCTATCGGTTCTAACCTGGGACAGATTTTCCGTATGGACAAGAAGACGATGATGCTTCTGGTGGGATGCGGGGCCAGCGCCGCCATTGCAGGCGTGTTCAAGGCACCGATAGCCGGACTTGTGTTTACCCTTGAGGTGCTGATGGTGGATTTGAGCATGGCATCGCTTCTGCCAATCCTGATTTCGTGCGTTACAGCCACTTGTTTCACCTATATTTTCAGTGGTGACAGTTCGCTGTTTGACTTTACGCTGACCAATCCTTGGGAGCTCGACCGCACTCCGGCATGTATTCTGCTGGGTGTGTTCTGCGGACTGGTGAGTCTCTATTTCATGCGCACCATGTCAATCTGCGAGGGATTCTTCGGCAAGCTGAGCCAGTATCCATACGCCAAACTGCTGTTTGGTGGACTCATCCTCAGCACGCTCATCTTCTTCTTCCCATCGCTCTATGGCGAGGGTTATTCGGCAGTGAATATCCTGCTCAAGGGCAGCAACGAGGCAGAGTGGGGGCAGGTGATGAACCGTTCGCTGTTCTCTGGTCAGGACAATCTGCTCATCTTCTATATAGCGCTCGTCACCTTTACCAAGGTATTTGCCACTTCGGCAACCAATGGTAGTGGCGGTTGCGGTGGAACCTTTGCCCCTTCGCTCTTTATCGGCGGATTTGCGGGCTTCCTCTTTGCCCGCCTGTGGAATGTCTATCAGGTAGGCGTTCATGTGCCTGAGCAGAACTTTGCGCTGATGGGTATGGCTGGTCTGATTACGGGCGTGATGCATGCTCCGTTGACGGGCATCTTCCTCATCGCCGAACTCACGGGCGGCTATCAGCTCTTCATGCCGCTGATGATCGTGTGCATCTCTTCCTTGCTCACCATCAGCATCTTCGAGAGCCATAGCATCTACGCCCTGCGTTTGGCTAGGGAGGGTAAGCTGCTTACCCACCACGTAGACCGTTCTGCGCTTACGCTGATGAGTATGCAGAGCATGGTTGAGAAGGATTACCACGCCATCAGTCCAGATCTGCCGATGAGCAAGCTGGTGAGCGAGATTTCGAGAAGCAACAACAACTTCCTGCCTGTATTGAACGATGCGGGGGTATTGGAAGGTGTAATTGATATCACCCGCCTCCGTCATATTATCTTCCGCACGGAACTGTATCATCACTTCAAGGTAAGTCAGCTGATGATTCAGCCTTCTGCCACCCTGAGCGAGAATGAGCCTATGGACGAGGTGATGGCCAAGTTCGACAAGACCGATGCTGCCCAGTTGCCAGTGGTAGATATGAACGGCATACTGAAGGGATATATCAGTAGAACCAAGATTTACGAGGTATATCGCCAGATAGTTGCGGATATGTCGGCAGAATAGGTAAGTGAAGAGTGAAGTTAAACTTCAAATATTATTTTTATGGAGAAGAAAGACTTGAGAATCGTTTTCATGGGAACCCCGGAGTTTGCGGTGGAATCCCTCAAGCGCCTGGTAGAGGGCGGTTACAACGTGGTGGCTGTGGTTACGCAGCCTGATAAACCGGTGGGCAGACACCAGGATACGCTGCAGCCTTCGCAGGTGAAGCAGTATGCCGTGGAGCACGGGTTGCCGGTGCTGCAGCCTGTAAAGATGAAGGACCCTGACTTTGTGGAGCAGTTGCGTTCTTATCAGGCTGACTTGCAGGTGGTAGTTGCTTTCCGTATGCTGCCAGAGGTGGTTTGGGCGATGCCGAAATATGGTACTTTTAATGTACATGCAGCCCTCCTTCCGCAGTA
>OIYG01002812.1_pt1 | contig 10514 bp, 9 predicted proteins | sample 1587861 | NCBI WGS metagenome assembly OIYG01 (sample SAMN03283272) | human gut metagenome | biome: human-associated habitat; material: feces | host: Homo sapiens | place: Peru | collected 2012 | reverse complement strand
GCCACCATCGTATTTTATCATCGCCCTCATCAGTTGGGCGAGCTTTAATTCCTTGTTATTCATCATTTTATGTTTTTACCAATACATACTTTATCTTAGGTTCCTGATAACCCTTGCCGGATTTCCCACTGCCAGGGAATCATCTGGAATATCCTTTATCACTACGCTGCCGGCACCGATGACGCAGCGGTTGCCGATGGTTACGCCGGGGCAGACTATGACTCCCGCTCCCAACCAGCAGTCCTCGCCAATGGTGATGGGAAAACCCGTTTCTACTGGCTTGCGGCGTTCCATATAGTCGATGGGGTGGTTAGGAGTTACCAGCTGACAGTTCGGACCTATCTGGGTGCGGTCGCCGATGGTAATCCATCCTTCATCGAGCATGGTGGCGCCATAGTTGACAAATACATTTTCCCCCACCTTGATGCCATGACCATGGTCGCACTGGAATGGGGGACAGATGGTGGCTGAGGCAGGAAAACCTGGAATCAGTTCTTCCATCACCTGGCGATAGTCTTCATCAAACAAGGTCATTGTCTGCAAGCGGCAGCAGAGTCGGTTGGCGTGCTCTATGCTTTTCATTCCTTGCTCATTGTTGAAATTATAGAGCTCGCCATTTCTCATCTTTTCAAATTCTGTCATATTTGTTCTTTATTGATGGATGTAATCCAGAATCTGTTCTGCATGAATCTTGGTCTTGATCTCCTTGGGAGTGAAGATTTTCTCGATGATGCCTTCTTCGTTAACGAGATAGGTGGTACGAAGGATTCCGATGGTCTTTCTGCCGCAGGTAACCTTCTCACCCCAGCAGCCGAGTTCCTGCAACAGGGTGGTCTCGGTATCAGCAATAAGAGGGAACTGCAGACCCTTGGTTTCCGCAAACTTCTTCTGCAGAGCCTGCTTGTCCTTGCTCACGCCGATAATCTCGTAACCGGCTGCTGCCAGTTCCTCCTTATGAGCCTGCAGGGAGCAGGCCTCGGCAGTGCATCCGCTGGTGTTAGCCTTCGGATAACTGTAGAGTACTATCTTGCGACCACGATAGTCGCTTGCCTTGATCTCACGTCCGTCCTGGTCAATGCCAAGAATCTCTGGTATTCTATCTCCTATATTCATAATTCTATATTTATTTATATATGTCTTGTTGAAATGCAAAGATAATAAAAATAATGCGAACCGATGTTGATTCTTATGATTTTTAACACTATTGATGACAGAACTAACGGTTATCGGTCGAAAGGAAAACGTAAAAGGCAAAAGCAATCAGGGTTTGAATGCTTTTGCCTTTTTGCGACTTGTTATATTACTTCTTGAATCCGAAAATCTTGTTGAAGATTTTCTTTACTACGTTTTCTTTCTTCTGTGGATTTACCACAGGCTCGTACTTGCGAGGACCCTGCTTGGCGCCCTTTTTCTGGGCTGAGGCTGGCTTCTGCTGAGGAGCAGCACCCTGTTTCTGTGGAGCTGCATTCTGCTTCTGCTGGTTGTTTGGATTCTGCTTCTTCTGAGCTACGCCTCTGCCACGACCGTTGCTTCCTGGGCGTACATTGTTTTCTGTACCAGGGCGCTGCTGAGGGTTTGCATTCTCAGCATTGTTACCGTTGTTGCCATTGTTACCATTGCGGCGTTTGTTGTTGCGACGCTTGTTATTTGGATTGTCGTTGCTTCTTGTCTGTTCGCCTTCCTGGTTTTGTGGATATGGCTTGTTCTGCTGAGGCTTCTTGTTGCCCTGCTTCTGCTGTCCGTTCTGAGCGTTCTTCTTCTGCTGTCCGTTCTGACCGTTCTGCTGATTGTTTTGTCCGTTCTGCTGAGCCTCACCGTTCTGTACCTTTCCTTCCTTAGGAGCTTTCTCCTGTCGGTTGTTAGGGTTGTTTGGCTTGTGCTTATGAGCAGTCTGCTCGCGGTCTTTCTGGCGTCTGTTTTTGGCCTTGGTCTTTTCGCCGTTCTCATTTCCGCCACGTCCATTGCCCTTGCGTCCGTTTCCGCCCTTGCCTCCACGTCCGCCTTTCTTGCTAGGCTTGTTCAGCTTGATATATTCAGGCCCCTCGCCGCATCCCTCAGGAAGCGGCATCTTCTCTACCACCTTCTCCAGGAACTTCTCAATCTGCTGGAACCAGAACATGTCCTCTTCGTTGACGAAGGTGATGGCTCTACCGTCGCGGTTGGCACGGGCTGTACGACCGATGCGGTGAACGTAATCTTCGGTATCGTGAGGCACGTCATAATTGATAACCATCTCGATGTCGTCGATGTCGATACCACGAGCCACGATGTCGGTAGCCACGAGCACGTCATACTGACCGCTCTTGAACTTGAACATCACATCATCACGCTCAGCCTGCTCCAGGTCGGAGTGCATGGCGCCGCAGTTGATGCCGGTCTGCTGGAGGGCAGCAGCCAGCTGCTTCACCTTCATCTTGCTGCCGCTGAATATGATGACACGCTTCATGTCGCCAGCCTTGAAGATATCCTTGATGATGGTCATCTTCTGGGTTTCGTAACATACGTAAGCCTCCTGCTTGATTTTCTCTGCAGGCTTGCTCACTGCGAGCTTGATTTCTACCGGGTCCTTGAGCAGCGACTTTGCCAATTCTTCAATCTTCTCAGGCATGGTAGCCGAGAACATGATGGTCTGGCAAGTCTTAGGCAGCTTGGCAGCGATGGTATTGATATCCTCTGAGAAACCCATGTCGAGCATGCGGTCGGCCTCGTCGAGGATGAAGAAGCTTACCTTGCTGAGGTCTACGTTGCCCAGCGAGATGTGGGTGATGAGGCGTCCTGGTGTGGCGATGACTACATCGGCACCCATGCGGAGACTCTTCAGCTCCTGATCGTAACGGTTACCGTCGTTTCCACCATATACAGCCACGCTGCTCACGTCCTGCAGATAATAGCCAAAGCCCTGCATCGCCTGGTCTATCTGCTGTGCGAGCTCACGGGTAGGCGACATGATGACGCAGTTGATGGCATCCTTAGGATAGCCACCGTCATCCAGCTTGCTCAATACCGGCAGCAGATAGGCTGCTGTCTTTCCGGTTCCGGTCTGGGCTACGCCGAGCACATCATGACCTTCCAATATCTCTGGTATACATTTTTCCTGTACTGGGGTGCAGGTGTCGAATCGCATGTCATATAATGCGTCGAGCACGTTGTCGTTTAAATCTAATTCGTCGAAATACATTTTCTTTCTTTTTTTCAATGTTTATTACCTCGGTGCCTTGCGGTAGCAGAAGTATGCTACGAAGGCGTAAATGATGTTAGGCAACCATGCCGCCAGCATTGGCGGGAAGTTTGCCTGGATGGCAAAGGTGGCGCAGACGGTCTGCAGCATGATATAGCCAAAACTCAATGCCAGACCCAGTCCCAATGCCTTACCCATGCCGCCCTTGCGCTTGCGTGAGGAGAGCGACACGCCGATGATGGTGAGGATGAATGAGGCGAAGGAGGAAGCGATGCGCTTATGATACTCCACCTTGTACTGTACCACATTGCCCGAACCGCGGTTGATCTGCTTGGAGATGTAATCCTTCAGCTCCGGACTGGTAAAGGTTTCCTGCTGTCCCTTGGAGTAGACCAGGTCGGTTGGCTCCATGGTGATGAGCGTATCTTTATTCATTCCGCTCGTAATCTTCTCTTTCATGCCATGCAGGCGGCGCACCTTCCAGTTGGTTAGTTTCCAGTGGTATTTGGAGTCGCTGATGGTATCATACTGTATTTCTGATGCCGTCAGGTGGCTCACCAGTTTCTTTTCCTGGAACTTGTCGAGACAGAATCCGTAGCCCTTCTTCGAGTTGTTGTCGTAATGCTGGATGTAGGCTATCACGCCTCGGTCCACCTGCAGCTGCACGTTCTCGGCAGAGGTATTCTTCTTCTTGTTCTTGTACATCGTCTCAAAGTTCTGTCGGATGACCGTGCCGTGCGGAATCACATAGGCTGAGAGCGTGTAGGAGAGTGCCGAGAGAAATATGCAGGTAATCATGTATGGGCGAAGCAGGCGCTTGAACGATACTCCCGATGCCAGCATGGCGATAATCTCGGAATTGCCTGCCAGCTTGGAGGTGAACATGATGACCGCTACGAACACGAACAGCGCACTGAAGAGGTTGGCGAAGTATGGCACGAAGTTGGCATAGTAATCAAAGATGATGGCTCGTGCCGGTGCGTGATACTCGGTAAACTTCTGCAGGTTGTCGTTGAAGTCGAACACGATGGCAATGGTAATGATGAGCGCTATCGAGAAGAAGTAGTAACCCACGAACTTCTTGATGATATACCAGTCCAATCGTTTGATGTATCTCAGTGGGTTGAGATACTTGAGCACCTTGAGGAATCGCAGTTTATGACCAATCCATTTCATCACCTTTCCCATCCAGCTGAATTTTCTGCCCAGCCATCTGAGGGCAGCGGTGAGCCATCCGAATCGGTGGGCCATGGTTCTGCCGAACTTTAATCTTCTGCGATGTTTTCTGATGTATTTAAAATCTTTCATAAATCAGTATTTTCCGGGAGTAGGAGCCATCGGGGGCTCCATGCTCCTGAGAGTTCTTACTCCTAACTTCAGTTATTTAAATTCTTCTTCCCAACTGGTCGATGACCGATCGCTTCCACTGTACGAAGTCGCCCTGCTCTATATGCTGGCGCGCATCGGTAACGAGTCGCAGATAGAAAGAGAGGTTGTGGATGCTGGCTATTTGCATCGCTAGGAGTTCCTGTGCCTTGAAGAGGTGGTGCAGGTATGCCTTGCTGGTAATCTGGTCGATTTCGCATCCGTCCGGATCCACAGGGCTGAAGTCCATCTCCCATTTCTTGTTGCGCATGTTCATGGTGCCGTTGTAGGTGAAGAGCATTGCATTTCTACCGTTGCGGGTTGGCATCACGCAGTCGAACATGTCTACGCCTCGCTCGATGGCTTCCAGGATGTTCTGAGGTGTACCCACGCCCATCAGGTAACGTGGCTTGTCCTTTGGCAGGATTTCGTTCACCACTTCTATCATCTCATACATCACCTCGGTAGGCTCGCCTACAGCCAGACCTCCGATGGCGTTGCCGTCTGCTCCCTTGTCAGAGATAAACTTGGCTGCCTCGCGGCGGAGTTCCGGGAAGGTGCAGCCCTGTACGATAGGGAAGAGGCTCTGCTGGTAGCCGTAGAGCGGTTCGGTCTCGTTGAAGCGCTTCAGGCAGCGGTCCAGCCAGTGCTGGGTCAGTTCAAGACTTTTCTTGGCATACTGGAAGTCGCTCTGTCCCGGAGGGCACTCGTCGAAAGCCATCATGATGTCGGCACCGATGATGCGCTCCGTATCCATCACGTTTTCCGGTGTGAAGAAGTGCTTGCTTCCGTCGATGTGTGAACGGAATTCGCAACCTTCCTCCTTCAGCTTGCGGATGCCTGTGAGCGAGAATACCTGGAAGCCGCCACTGTCGGTGAGGATTGGGCGGTCCCAGCCGTTAAACTTGTGCAGTCCGCCTGCCGCCTTGATTACCTCAAGTCCCGGACGCAGATAGAGGTGATAGGTGTTGCCCAGGATGATCTGAGCCTTCACCTGCTTTTTGAGTTCCTCGAAGTGTACACCTTTCACGCTGCCCACAGTTCCTACCGGCATGAAGATAGGAGTCTTGATCTGTCCGTGGTCGGTGGTGATGATGCCTGTGCGGGCATCGCTAGCCTTATCTGTTACTTGTAATTCAAATTTCATTTTTCTTCTTTTTTGTCATTTTCTGGAATGGTGAAGTTGATAGGGTGCTTTACCTTTTCATCGGTAAGAGCAAATTCCCATACGTCGGCCACGTCTTCTACATAGTGGAAGGATACGCCCTTGAGATATTTTTCCGGAATCTCTTCGATGTCCTTGCGGTTGTCCTTGCAGATTACGATGTCGGTGATGCCGGCGCGCTTGGCTGCGAGTATCTTCTCCTTGATGCCGCCTACTGGCAGAACCTTTCCTCGCAGGGTGATTTCGCCCGTCATGGCTGTGTTCTTGCGCACCTTGCGCTGGGTGATGGCTGAGGCGATGCTGGTGGCGATGGTGATACCTGCCGACGGACCGTCTTTCGGAGTGGCTCCTTCCGGTACGTGGATGTGGAGATTCCAGTTCTCGAAGATGCGGTAGTCTACGCCCAGCAGGTCGATGTGCGACTTGATGTATTCCAGCGCGATGACAGCCGACTCCTTCATCACGTCACCCAGATTGCCGGTAAGTGTCAGCTTGCCTGCCTTGCCACGGCTCAATGAGGTCTCGATGAAGAGAATCTCACCGCCCACTGAGGTCCATGCCAGTCCGGTTACCACTCCGGCATAGTTGTTGCCCTGGTAGATGTCGCGGTTGAATGGCGGATTGCCCAGAAGTTCCTTCACCTGGTCCATGCCGATGGTAGAATGCTCCAGCTTGCCGTCACATGCCATCTTGTATGCCACCTTTCTCAGGCACTTGTTGATCTGCTTCTTCAGCTGTCTTACTCCGCTTTCGCGTGTATAGTGCTCGATGATGCATTCCAGGGCAGCCTTGTTGAAGCTGATTTTCTCCTCCTGCTTGTCAAGACCGTTGTTCTCCAGTTCCGTAGGTACCAGGTGGCGCTTGGCTATTTCTATCTTTTCCTCGGTAATGTATCCGCCTACTTCTATCAGTTCCATACGGTCGAGCAATGGGCGAGGGATGCTTCCCAGGTCATTGGCTGTTGCGATGAAGAGAACCTTGGACAGGTCGAAGTCCGTATCCAGATAGTTGTCGTGGAAGGCGTTGTTCTGTTCCGGGTCGAGTACTTCGAGCAGTGCCGATGCCGGGTCGCCCTGGAAGTTGTTCTTGCCCACTTTGTCTATCTCGTCGAGGATGAAGACTGGGTTGCTGCTGCCTGCCTTCAGGATGTTCTTGATGATACGTCCTGGCATGGCTCCGATATAGGTGCGGCGATGACCGCGTATTTCTGCTTCATCGTGCAGTCCGCCCAACGACATGCGCACATACTTGCGCTTCATGGCATCGGCGATGCTCTTGCCGAGACTGGTCTTACCAACTCCCGGAGGACCGTAGAGGCAGAGGATCGGACTCTTCTGTCCGCCGTTCAGTGCTCTTACTGCCAGATATTCCAGGATGCGCTCCTTCACCTTCTCCATGCCGTAGTGGTCACGGTTCAGGATTCTCTTGGCGCGCGACAGGCTCAGGTCGTCCTCGGTATATTCATTCCAAGGAAGGTCTACCATGGTCTGCAGGAAGCTGATCTGTATGGAGTAGTCCGGGCTTTGCGGATGGATGGTGTCCAGCTTGGCAAGTTCCTTCTTGAATATCTTCTGAGTGGCCTCGTTCCAGTTCTTTCCTTTGGCTTTCTCTATGATTTCCTTTCTCTCCGGTCTTCCGTCTCCATCTCCCAGTTCCTTTCTGATGTTTCTTATCTGCTGTTTCAGGAAGTATTCCTTCTGTTCCTCGTCCAGGTCATAGCGGGTCTTCATGCTGATCTCGTTCTGTAGGGTGAGCAGTTTCGATTCCTTGTGCAAAGCCCTGAGGGCTTCCAGCAGACGGTCGTTCAGTGTGTCCTGTTCCAGCATCTTCATCTTGTCTTCGATGCTGAAAGGGATGGCGCTGCAGATGAAGTTTCCCTGGATGGTGCTATGCGACATCTCGTTGATGGCATAAGCCAGGTCGGTAGGGATATTATCGTTGGCGTTGATATAGCTGATGGCTTCCTTCAGGAGTGTCTGGTGGATGGTTGGGAAATCGGTATCGTCATCCGATGGCCATATTTCCGGCAGACTTGTTACGCTGGCGCGATAGTATGGAGTGGTTTTCTCTATCTTCTCCAGGTGACATCTGCTCAGGCACTGGATGATGATGGTCTGGTTGCCCGAACCGTCAGGCATGTTGATTACCTTTACGAGTTTGGCGAAGACACCGGTATCATACAGGTCGGCTTCCTTTGGATGGTCTTCATCCTTGTTCTTCTGGCAGAAGACGCTGAAGATGGTTTCTGGCTTGCTTGCCAACATTTCTGCAAGTTTCTTGCTGGCAGGTCGCCCTACGACGATAGGGATGAGAACTGTAGGAAAGGCAACGAGCTCTCTGGTGCAGAGCATCGGATAGACTCCTGCCGGATTTTCTGTAAGCAATGAGCTAGGATCGCCTTCAAAATCGGCAAACATTTGTATCTGAGTTTCGTTTCTTTTCATTTCTTTTATCGAATTCTTATTTTTTAAGGTGCAAAGTTACTCATTTTTTTGCGAATTCGTGTAGAAGTATAGATTATTTAATAAATAAAAGCCGATTTATTTCTGATATGGCGGAAATGGGCTGCCTTTTTTCCGATATTTTACAATATCTGGCTCTGTTGCACGTTATTATCTCTGGAATTGATAGTTTTGGAAAATAAAAAATAACGAGAGAAGATTTATGGCTGGATTTACATTTAAACAGTTTGAAATACAGCAGGATCGCTGTGCAATGAAGGTGGGTACCGACGGGGTGCTGCTGGGTGCATGGGCTAGGGGTGGACAACGTATTCTCGACATCGGTTCGGGTACTGGACTCATCTCGCTCATGATGGCGCAGCGTTTTCCCGATGCTCAGGTTTGGGGCATAGATATTGATCCGGATGCCTGCGGACAGGCGAGGGAGAATGTGGCAGCCAGTCCTTTTGCCGATAGGGTGGAGATTGCGTACTGCGCCCTGCAGGATTTTTCGAAGTCGGAAGCGGCTAAGGCTGACGGAATGCTTTTCGATGCGATAGTAAGCAATCCTCCTTTCTTTGTGAATGGGTTGAAAAATCCTGACAGTAAGCGTGCGCTGGCACGGCATTCTGACAGCCTGCCTTTTTCGGTCTTGATGAGGGGTGTTAAAAGGTGGCTCTCCGATGAGGGCGTATTCTCTGCGATAGTGCCAGCCGAGGTGCTGGAGGTTTTTGTGTCAGAGGCTTATTGCTCAGGGCTTTCGCTTATCAGTCAGTGTGGTGTGAAGACGGTGGAGCGCAAGCAGCCCAAACGCTATCTTCTTGCCTTCTCCAAGCATCGTGCAGGCATGGTGGATAAGCGCACGGAAATCATGACGGATTCTGACGGAAACCGTTCTGAATGGTATGCGAAAATTACGGAAGAATTTTATCTGGAATAGTGATTGTTTAGTAGTGATTAATTATTAGTGATTAATTATTAGTGATTAATTATTAGTGATTAATTATTAGTGAGTAGTGATTATTTAGTAGTGATTAGTGGGTAATTGCACAGGGATGATGTCAACCCGCAGGCAAATTAATCACTACTCACTACTCATTAATCACTATTTCAAAGGTTCAGTTTCCTTTGCACCATTTTGCTGATGGCTTCCACCTTCTTGCTCTGTCGCTGGATGTCCTTGTGGATATCGTCGCGCACGGCATTCAGGTCGTTGAAGAACTCGGCAATGCCATTCTGTATCATGTTTGGCTTGCGTACGCTCTTGTCTGCAAACGGGTTAACTACCATCTTGATGCCTTTTTCTTCAAGATGAACATCTATTTCGGCTCCCGTCATAACCGGATCGCCATCATAGTGTATCACGCCAGGCTGGCTTCTCGTGATATGCAACTTCTTACAACGGAACGATTTGATTTTCGAGTTTTTGTCGAGTGTCTTGTTGAACATGTCGAAACTAACCTGCGGAGCCTCAATCACATCGAACGGTTCCATGATGACAACGTCTATCAGTCCATCGCTCATCGAAGCCTGTGGGGCAATATAGGCATTGTTGCCATATTGCGATGCATTGGCGCAGGAAATCAGGAACGCCTTGTATTGCTTGGCTCCCGTCTCGTCTTCCAGCGTATATGTCTCCGGCTCATATTTCAGTCCCTCTCTCAGTATGTTTTCAGCATAGCTGATAGGCCCTCTCTTGCCGCTCTCTGCAAATTTCATGCTGACGAAGGCATCGAAGCCCATGCCGCAGGTGCAGAAGAATGGGTGGCCGTTGATTACACCATAGTCGAGATCGTTGATTTTGCATGCGTTGATCACCTCGATGCTCTTTCTCAGGTTCATCGGCAGAAGCAGATGCCGGGCAAGTCCGTTGCCCGAACCGCAAGGCAGGATGCCCAATGCCGTATCCGAATGAACCAGCGAGCGGGCTACTTCGTTGACGGTTCCATCACCACCTACTGCCACTACGATGTCAGCATGATTGTTCTTAGCCTCTGTAGCCAGTTCCGATGCATGTCCTGCTCTTTCAGTCAATTTTATCTCGTACTCAAAAAGCTCTTTGTCCAAAGTTGAATCTATCAGATTCGGAATGCCTGCCTTGCTGGCTGTTCCCGAAATGGGATTCATTATGAAAATTATCTTCTTCTTCATTTTTGTGTCAAGAGTTTAGTGATTTTGTACTGCAAAAGTAATAAAAATACCTAAAATGGCAAGATTTATCATTAAAAAAAACGCTAAAAATAAACTTTCTTAGGAAAATAGCTGATTTATTAGTCTTTTTTTGTATCTTTGCACCCTGAAATAAGAAAAAAATAAAATCGAAAAATAAAGTACACCTATTAATAATGGGACAATTACAAGAAAG
>OIYG01002811.1_pt1 | contig 10514 bp, 5 predicted proteins | sample 1587861 | NCBI WGS metagenome assembly OIYG01 (sample SAMN03283272) | human gut metagenome | biome: human-associated habitat; material: feces | host: Homo sapiens | place: Peru | collected 2012 | reverse complement strand
TATTAGAATTAGTTGAAATGGAAGTTAGAGACTTATTATCAAGCTATGATTTCCCTGGAGATGAAATACCAGTAATAAAAGGATCTTCATTAAAAGTATTAGAATCAACAGAAACAGATCCTAATGCAGAAGTATATGCTCCAATAAAAGAATTAATGGACGCTGTAGATTCATATATACCAACACCATCAAGACCAGTTGATGAACCATTCTTAATGCCAGTTGAAGACGTATTCACTATCACAGGTAGAGGAACAGTTGCAACAGGTAGAGTAGAAAGAGGTATGGTAAAATTACAAGACGAAGTTGAAATAGTAGGTTTAAAACCTGAATCTTCAAAAACTGTAGTAACAGGTGTTGAAATGTTCAGAAAATTATTAGACCAAGCTGAAGCTGGAGATAACATTGGTGTATTATTAAGAGGTGTTGATAGAAAAGACATCGAAAGAGGTCAAGTTTTAGCAAAACCAGGAACAATACATCCACATACAAAATTCAAAGCTGAAGTTTATGTATTAACTAAAGAAGAAGGTGGAAGACATACACCATTCTTTAACGGATACAGACCACAATTCTACTTCAGAACAACAGACGTTACAGGTGTTATAGAGTTACCTGCAGGAACAGAAATGGTAATGCCAGGAGATAACATCTCAATGACTATCGAATTAATCACACCAATCGCTATAGAAAAAGGATTAAGATTCGCTATACGTGAAGGTGGTAGAACAGTTGGTTCTGGTATAGTATCAGAAATAATTGAATAATAATAAACAATAAAAAGAATTCCTTAGGGAATTCTTTTTTGTTTTATTCGAAAACTATTGATTTTTTTAGGAATAAATAATAAAATATATGAATAATAAATGTACAGTAAGATAATAGTACTAAAACAGGAGGAAATAAAAAATGAACATTTTAGTAGACGCAATGGGAGGAGACAATGCGCCAGATGCTGTAATTAAGGGCGCAGTAAAGGCGGTAAATGAAGTCGAATCAAACATAATATTAATAGGGGATACAGATGTAATAAATAAAAAAGTAAAAGAATTTTATGGAAAAAATAAAATAGAAGATATATCACCTAAATTTAGCATATATCACACAACAGAAATTATAACAATGGAAGATAAACCAACAGATGCAATAAAACATAAAAAAGATTCATCAATGGTAGTTGGATTTAGACTATTAAAAGAAGGTAAAGGTGATGTATTTATATCAGCAGGAAATTCAGGAGCATTACTTACAGGAGCTACATTATTAATAGGAAGAATAAAAGGTATAGATAGACCAGCAATGGCACCAATGCTTCCAGCATACAAGAAAAGGCTAATGCTTATAGATGCAGGGGCAAATACAAACTGTAAACCAATTAATTTAGTTCAATTTGCACAAATGGCTACAATATATTTAAAGAATACATATGGAGTAGAAAAACCAGCAATAGGCTTATTAAATATAGGAACAGAACCAACAAAAGGTAATGAATTAATAAAAGAGACATATCAAATATTATCTACTGAGTCAGAAAAGTTAGGAATAAATTTTGTGGGGAATGTTGAAGGAAGAGATGCTTTTACTGGAAAAATAGATGCAATAGTATGTGATGGATTTACTGGTAATGTATTCTTAAAAACAATAGAGGGATTTGGAAAATTTATAAAACGTTCATTAACAGAAAATCTAAAGAAATCTGTGTTATCAACAATAGCTGCAATACCAGCATTACCTGGAATTAAAAGATTTTCAAAAACAGTTGATTATAAAGAATATGGTGGAGCATTATTTTTAGGAGTAAAAAAACCAGTAGTAAAAGCACATGGAAGTAGTGATGAAAAATTATTTCATTATACAATAAAGCAAGCAGAAGACTTTGCAAAAAACAAATCTGTTGATATGATGATAGAGCAATTTTCAAATATAGAAACATATAAAAGGTAAATTACAAAAAAAACGAAAATTTGCTTGACAAATATATATACTTATAATATAACAATTATGGAAAATGTAATAACAAACAAGGAGGTGAACTTAAAAGTGAGTTCAGAAGAAGTATTTGATAAAATTAAGGAAATAATAGTAGAACAACTTGGTGTTGCAGAAAATTCTGTAACAGAGGAAGCATCTTTTATAGATGATCTAGGAGCTGATTCTTTAGATATAGTAGAATTAATAATGGCTTTAGAGGAAGAATTTGATATAGAAATTCCAGATACAGACGCAGAAAAAATAGTTACTGTAGGAGATGTAGTAGATTATATAAAAGATAATGTATAAAAGAAAAAGTTAAAAATAAAAAATCTTAATGATGAAAATCATTAAGATTTTTTATTTTATAGAAAATTATAATAAACTATATCATTTATTATATATGTTGAAAGATAGTAACAACACTACCTGTAGCAGTTAAAATAATACAACCAGCAGTAAGAACGCCTAAAACCAATGGTAACCATGCCTTCTTCAAAGGAACATGTAGAAAGTTAGCTATTAATGAGCCAACCCATGCACCAGTACCAGGCAATGGAATTGCAACAAATAAATATAGACCTAAAGCAGTAAAGTTTTGTAGACGTTCACTTTCTTCAATATGTTTTGTTGCTTTATTACTCGCCCAATCAATTATTTTTTTAAAAAATTTAAATCTTCCTAAAAAATCAAATATTGGACCTATATACTTTACTATAAAATATATGGGAATTATATTTCCTATAAATCCAACAATAAAAGCTTCGAAATAACTAAGTCCCATACCTACACCAACAGGAATAGCTCCTCTAATCTCAATAATTGGACACATTCCAAGTAAAAAAGTAACTAAATATTTTAACATAAGTAAAACCTCCTAATTATTATATCATTTAATATGATAATGTAACATTTATAACTGTGCCTTCCTCAACAGAAGATCCTTTTTTTACACTTTGATTTACCACTAAACCACTGCCAGAAAAGTTGATATTCAATTTTTTATCCTTTAAAGTACTTTTAGCTTTAGCAAGGCTCATTCCAGATAAGTCTGGAACGGTTACAGATGTTCTAGTTGAATTATTCTCTGAGTATAACATAACGATAGAATCTTTTGCAACAGTAGTCTTTGGCGAAGGAACTTGGGTTGAAACCAATGTAGAATTTTTTTCACAATTTTCTGAAAGAGAAGTAATAAAACCAGCATTTTTAAGTATTTTTTCTGCTTCAGAAATTGTTTTGTTTGTAACATCTGGAACAGTTATTTTATTATCAGAAGAATTTACATTTGCCTCATCAGATGTAACTCCAAGATAAGGTAAAACTTCAGATAATATTTTTGAAACAATTGGTCCTGCAACTGTACTACCATGACTATCAGTTGTTGGAGTATTATATAAAACAACTAATAAAACTAATTGAGGATTTTCTGAAGGTGCTATTGCTACATAAGAAAGTGTATTACCATTTTTAGAACCTTTTTTTGCCTCAGATGTACCAGTTTTTCCAGCTATTGTATAACCTTTTACAGCACCCTTTTTTCCAGTACCATCAGTAACAACTGATTCCATCATTTTTATAACTGCTTGTGCAGTATCTTCAGAAACAACTTGTCTAACTTGATTTACTTCTGTATTTGAAACATCATTTGTAGATTTATTTATAGTTTTATCAACAATTTGAGGAGTTAATAAATTACCACTATTTGCTAAAGAAGAAACAGCTGTTATTAATTGAATAGGTGTTATTTCAAATCTCTGTCCAAATGACATTGTTGCAAGTTCAACTGGACCAATATTATCTTTATCAAAGAATATACTAGTACTTTCACCAGGTAAAGCAATTCCAGTTTTGGTAAATAATCCAAAAGCATCAAAATATTTGTAAAATGTATCTATCCCAATTCTCTTCCCTAATTGCATAAAAGCTGGATTACAAGAATTGGCTAATGCTTGAGTTAAAGTTTCGTATCCATGAGAAGATTTAGACCAACATCTAATTTTTGTACCATCTGAAAATTCCTCATAACCTTTGCATCTAAAATCTTTAGAAGTGTTAGTTTCAGCGATGTTTTCCTCTAATGCTATAGCAGAAACTAGAGTTTTGAAGGTTGAACCAGGTTCGTACAAATCAGAAACATTTTTATTTCTCCACATTTTATTTAAAGCAGTAGATTTTTCAGTTGAACTAAGATTATCCCATTCTTTTTTTAGTTTGCTTGTATTTGGTTCAAAAGGTGTGTTTAAATTAAAAGTAGGATATGTAGCCATTGATAGAATATCACCAGTTGATGGATTCATAGCTATTGCACTTGCGGCTTCACATTGATTATCTTCAACTGCTTGGGAAATATATTTTTCAACGACAGATTGAATGTTAACATCAACTGTTAAATAAACATCGCTACCGTCTTGAGCTTCTACATATGTTTTATGATTATCAGAGATTTCACTATTGTTCAAATCTGTAGTAGTAATTATTTTACCAGAACGACCTGTTAAAATATTGTCATAAGATGACTCTATACCAGCCAATCCTTGATTATCAGTTCCACAGAAACCAATAACTTGTGAAGCAAGTTCATTATATGGATAATATCTTTTTGTATCTTCATCTATATTAATACCAGTGGTAATTTTATTATCATTTATCCATTTCTGCAATTCATTAATCTTATCACTTTCTACTTTTTTTGCTATAGTCTCTACAGAAGAGTTACTATTCAATTTATCTAATGTTTCATTATAATCTAATTCAAAAATATCAGATAATCCCTTAGCAATAAGTTCTTTTTTATCTTTATTTATTTTAGATGGATTAATTGAAACAGTATCAACATTTTCGCTTATAGCTAAAGCTTTACCGTTTAAATCATAAATAGTTCCTCTTTTGGGACTTATCACGGTACTAGAAGTTTGCTGTCTAGAAGCCTTTTCTTTTAAAGACGCACCATTAACAAATTGAATCCAAAATAAACGTATTATTAATAATAAAAATATAACAATACCAAAACCAGCGAGTACTCTTAATTTCTTAGCAGAGATAGGTTTATCTGGTACTTTTTTTACTTTTCTATTTGTTTTTCTATAATTAACTTTTGTATTCATCTATATCTCCAAATAAATAATATATTTATGCAATAATTTTATATTAAAATATAGGAAAAATCAAGAATAATCAATAAGAACATAAATTTTTTAAGAAAGATCTAAGAAGTTTACATTCGAAAATTTTAAATCATAATACAAAAATCAGTTTATTAGAAAAAATTAAAAAGCAAAAAGAAGAAATCAAAATCTAATTTTAATCTAATATTACCAACAAAGGGCGGTATATATAAATTATTAGAAAGATAACTTATATATGCCGTCCCTTATTATATTTTAAACCACTAACATGTTGAAATAATAGTGCTTTTGTAATATAATACTAATTGAGATATTAATGTTATAAAGGAAAAAGAAAAAATGAATAATATATATAATGAAACAAAATTCATATTAAATAAATATGGAATACATGCCAATAAAAGCTTGGGACAAAATTTCTTAATAAATGAAGAAGTAATAAATCAAATTATAGAAAAAGCAGAAATAGATGAAAAAGACCTAGTAATTGAAATAGGACCAGGATTAGGAACATTAACAAGTAGATTGTTAGAAAAAGCTGGAAAGGTTATATGCGTAGAATTAGACGACAGAATGATAACAATATTAAATGATAGATTTAAACTATATAATAACTTTGAATTAATACATGATGATATATTAAAAGTAAATTTAAATAAAATTATAAAAGAAAATTTATTTGAAAATAATAATATAAAGAAAATAAAGATAGTAGCAAATTTACCATATTATATAACAACACCAATAATAATGAAATTGTTAGAAGAAAAACTAAATATAACATCAATAACAGTAATGATTCAGAAGGAAGTTGCAGATAGATTAATAGCAGTACCAGGTGAAAAAAATGCTGGAGCAATAACATATTCAGTTTATTATTATGCGGAAGCGGAAAAGGTATTGGACGTAGAAAATAACTCATTTATACCAGAACCAAGTGTAACATCAACAGTAATAAAACTAAATATAAGAAAAGAACCAGTTATACAAATAAAAGATGAAAAATTAATGTTTAGAATTATAAAACAAGCATTTATGCAAAGAAGAAAAACTTTAGTAAATGCATTAAGTAATATGGACATATTTAAATCTAAAGAAGAAATTATAAGAATGTTAGAAGATTTGAATATAAACACAAAAGTAAGAGGAGAAGCTCTAACAATAGAACAATATGCTCAAATAACAAATTATGTAGAAAAGTAGTACCCGTAAGCAATGTACAGAAAAAATCAGAAAATGTAATAAAAACGTAATTAAAAAATAATATAACATCAATATACTCAAAAAAGCGAAATTTCCCTAATAGAAGAATAGATTATTTTTGTAAAAATAGCCTATTCTTCCTTTTTTTGACCTTTTTCCTACAAAAAAAATAAATTATAATAAATATATATATAATATTAAATATTAAGCCAAATAAAAGGGAGGAACAATGGCAATGAATTTAAGATTAAAAGATTTAATATTAAAAACAACATCAAGTTTGATAATAGGATACATGTTGATGGGAAATGTATGTATATCTGGAATAGGATTAGCAAAAGTTATTGCAGAAGAAATACAGAATTTTGATATAAGTATAAAAGACGATACAGTTAGATATGTACAGTATAATCAAGAAAATTATAAAGGAGTAATCTTACAAGAAAAGATAGTAGTGTCAGAAAATTCTGATGCTAATAATTATGCTCCTATACAAAGAATGGAATATCAAATAGAGGTGCCAAGAATAAATAATGTTCTTCCCGAGAGAATAAATATATTAAAAGCTAATACGGAATTGACAAAGCCTAATGCTGATAACTTTAATCAAAATTATGATATGAACACAGGAATATTAAATATATCATACGAAAATAACAAAGATAAAGATGGAAACTGCTATAGTGAGTATAAAGCAAATGCAAATGATAATTTTGAAATAATATACATATACCCACAAGAAGCATATCTAGAAAACTCACCAGAGATTGATATAAATACAAAGATAAAAACAAAAGTGAATTATTATTCTGAAAACGAAATAAAAACAATAGAAAAATCAGAGGAGAGCAAAAGAAAACAAAAAGAGAATATTGGGGAAATTGTGTCATTGGATACTACAAGTATTAGTGATATATATAAAGGCTATATGTACTCAAACGAAGAAAATAAAACAAAATATTCAACAAATTATGAAATAAAATCAAATTTAAATATTTTAAATAGCCAAATAACAGACGAAATAAAAATAAATCTAAGTAAAAGTTATTATATTATAAATCAAAATAAAATTGTATCTACAGATACAATCATTTATCATGTAAACAAGATAAATGAAAATGATTTTAATAAAATATTAGGAGAAAATGGATACATAGAAGCATATATTGAAAATCAGAAATATGCAACAATAAGATATTTAGATGCTGACGAACAAGGAAACAGAAAATTTGCCACAGTATATGAAAATGAAGAAAAAACAAATGATGAAGAAGCAGGGAGAATAGTATATCAAGATAATGTGAAAGATGTAATACTAAAAACATCTAAACCAATTACCGAAGGGAGCATAGAAATACAAACAAAAAAAAGCTTAAAACCAATAGATAATATAAAAATAAAAGAAATAAATTCAGTAATAGAAAAAAATAAAATTGAAGTAATAAAAAGAGATATTATAGAGCAAGAGAAAAAAGATGAAAGTGGAAATTTAGTATATGATGAAAATGGAAATATTCAAAAACAACAAATAGAAAAAATAACACAAATAGAGACAAAAGAAAATGCAGGAAAGATTATATTAAAAGAACCAACAACACAAATGTCTATGGAAATCAACAATAATAACATCTCAACACTAACAAACAATAAAATAGCATTAACAATAAAAATGGATGATACAAACTCAAGTTGCAATTTATTTAAAGCGGGAAAAATGGAAATAACATTACCACAAAATTTAGTGAATAGTAAAATAACAAACGCTCAAAGCTTATATACTAATGGGTTACAAGTAACAAATGCAAAAATAGAAAATGGAAAAGTGATATTAGATATACAGGGAAAACAAACAAACTATGATATACAAAACATAAGTGGAGGAGTAAACATCATAGTAGAATTAGAATTAGACATAGACGACAGTACACCAACACATGAAGAAACACTACAAGCAACATTTAATAATACAAGTGTAAGTCAAAAAGTAAATATAGTATCAAAAGAAGGAGTGTTATTATTAAATAAAATTGAAAGCAATAACCAGACTATAAACTCTGTGGATGAATCTTTGAAAGAGATAAGGATAGAAAAAGATCAATATAATAAAACAATAAATCAGGAAGTAAGTATTGTTAATAATTTAGATCAAGATATAACAGATGTGGAAATATTAGTAAAATTATGTTATCAAGACAATAATGTGAATTCTAATTTTGATACAATATTAAAAAATATAAAAGTAGATAGTAGAGAAGTTAAATTATATTATAATGATAAAGCAAATGCAGAGGTTAATGATACAAATTGGAAAGAACAATTATCAGACAAAGTAAAAACATTAAAAATATGCCCTAAAGAAAACAAATTAAAAAAACAAGAAAAAATTAAAATAAACTCAGTAATGGAGATATTAGGCAAGTTGACGTACAACCAAAGTAGTTATATAGGAATGAGCATAAAATATAAATATGAAACTAAAATAGAACAACAACATTCAATAATAGGAATATTGACGGAAAAAAACACAGCTGCTAAGATGTTAAATGAATCTAAAGAAAAAGGTATAACTGCTAATAAAAATACAATTAATAATGAATCACAAAGTCCTATTGAATTTAAACAAGATATTATAGCTGGTAATAAGGTTATAGAAAATAACGAAAACATAAATGAAGGACAAATATTAAAATGTAAAATTACAGTAAGAAATAATACTGACTCAGAAATTATAAAATATAAAATAAAAACTACTATTGAAAATGCAGTATATTATGAGTTACAGAATACAGGAGTTTCATACAACCAAGAAAGATCATCTGCAAAAAAATATGCTGAAGCAAATGAAGGGGATAATGAAAGAATAAAAGAAATAAACATAGCCCCAAATTCATTAGTTGAATATGAATATCAATATGTAGTAATTAAGGGAAAAGAATACGTAAAAAGTACTAATGAATTATTTAATAGCAATGGTACGGTTTTAAGTTCAATAGAAAGAAGTAATAAAATACAAAAATCAAAAATGCAAATTGTAGTTGAATATGGTTATAATGAAGAAAATTATGTTCAAGGAAGTTTAAGTGCAATTTTAAAAATAAAGAATTATGATACAAAAGAATTAAATAACATACATCTACAATTGAATTTATCAAATCAATTAATACCAAAAGAATTTGAAACAGAAAACTACGATAATATTTCAATGGAATATGATGATGAGAATAATACTGTAACTATTGATATAAAAAAGATAAGAGAGGAAGAAACAGAGTATATAGGGATTGTTTTTGATGTAAATGTAGATTATCAAAAGTTGTATGAAACAGTAAGTATAAATGGAAAGTGTACTTATGATAACATTACATACTTGACAAATGATTTCTGCAAAGTTGCATACCAAAACAAAACAAATTTAAAATTGAACTTATATAATAATCTTAATAAAAAATACATAGAAAATGGAGATGAAATAGTTTATACATTAAAAATAGAAAACTCTGGGGTACTGGATTTGGACGATTCGATAGTTAAGTTCAAACCTGGGAAAGGCATAAGAATTAATAGTGCATATATTATATATGAAAATGGTAAACAAGAAAAAATAAATATAGAAGATGGTACAGAAATAATAGATGAAAAAATCAATATAAATAAAATAGATGACATTACAGTTATATATATTGTAACTGTAGAAGATGCAACAAAGAACATAGAAAATGAATTTTCTGTGACAGATACATTATATAATACAAAGAAGGTAACAGATACATTAATTGCAAAAGAAAAAAATAATAATGATAATAAAGATGACAACAACAATAATGGTAATAATGGAAACAATAATAAAGATAATGAAAGTGACGATAACAAAAAAGATGATAATAACAATATAAATGAAGAAAAATATAGTATATCTGGAGTTGCATGGTTAGATAGCAATAAAGATGGAAAAAGAGATAATGATGAAGTAATGTTGAGTGAGATTACTGTAAAAGCAATGAATGCAAATACACAAGTTATCAGACAAACCAGTACAGACAAAAACGGTTCATATAAATTTGAAGGACTAGAAAAAGGATCATATATAATTATCTTTGAATTTGACACCTCAAAGTATACTACAACAGCATATAAAAAAGACAATTTAAGTAACTTATTAAACTCAGATGCAATACTAAGTAATGTAACAATAAATGGAACAAGCAAAAAAGC
>OIYG01002810.1_pt1 | contig 10528 bp, 7 predicted proteins | sample 1587861 | NCBI WGS metagenome assembly OIYG01 (sample SAMN03283272) | human gut metagenome | biome: human-associated habitat; material: feces | host: Homo sapiens | place: Peru | collected 2012 | reverse complement strand
CTTCCAGGCACGGTTTCCTGGTTCAAAATCTCGCAATAATGCGTTTGCCCTGATAGAAATCCGCAATTCTCTCGACAACAAGCATTTAAAATGCTATTCTTTTGGAATGAAAATTTATCTTGCAACCGGAAATTTAAATAAAAAACGTGAAGTCTCAGAACTTTTTCCAGAGCATACAATTGTAATTCCAAAGGACGAGGGAATTGATTTTGATCCCGAAGAAACCGGCTCGACTTTTTACGAGAACAGCCTTATAAAAGCAAAAGCGTTGTGGGAAATTGTGCGCTCCCCTGTTCTTGCCGATGATTCTGGAATTTGCGCAGATGCATTGAACGGAGCCCCAGGAATTTATTCTTCGCGTTATGCAGGACCGGATTTTATGCGAGGAAAACCTGACGGAAAAAAAATTCCGCAGGAAGAACAGAACAAATTTCTAATTCAACAGATAACGGACTCAATTTCTTCTGGAAAGTTTCAGAAACGGACTGCTCATTACACTTGCTCAATGGTTCTTTACATGGGAAACGACAGGCTTTTTGTTGTGCAGGAAACAATGGAAGGTGAAATTGTCGAAAAAATTGAAGATGCAAGAGGAGCAGGCGGATTCGGATACGACCCGATTTTTTATCTTCCCGAGCTCGGAAAAACTGCCGCAGAACTTACAGCAGAACAAAAAAATGCAATAAGCCACCGCGGAAAAGCTTCGCGTCTCATAAAAAAAATAGCAGAAGAAATTCTTTGCGACGAGGGAAAAAATGCTTAATGCTCTTTTTAATATAATAATTGCTCCGATTATACAGATTCTTGAATTTTTTTTCACGCTTTTCTTTGAAATAACAAACAACCACGGACTTGCAGTAATAGGACTTAGCATTGTTGTTACGCTCTGCACTCTTCCGCTTTATATGGTTGCAGAGCAATGGCAGGAAAAAGAACGCGAAATCCAAGAGAACTTAAAGCCCGGCACAAAAAGAATCAAGAAATTTTTCAAAGGCGATGAGCAGTACATGATTCTTACAACTTTTTACAAGCAGAACCATTATCATCCGCTTATGGCATTGCGCTCTTCATTCAGCCTTTTAATTCAGATTCCTTTTTTTATAGCGGCTTACACTTTTCTTTCTCATCTTGAGGCATTGAAAGGCGTTTCATTTTTATTTATAAAAGATTTTGGAAATCCCGACGCAACTTTTAAAATTGGTTCTTTCTATATAAATGTCCTGCCGATTGCAATGACATTAATCAACTGCATTTCCGGCGCGCTTTATTCAAAAGGCCATGGAATCAATGAAAAAATACAGATTTTTGGATGCGCTGCTGTTTTTCTTTTGCTGCTTTATAATTCTCCAGCCGGACTTGTTGTCTACTGGACAATGAATAATATTTTTTCACTTGTAAAAAACATTTTCTATAAACTTAAAAATCCTAAAAAAGTCCTTTATACAATATTGTGCATCACGGCATTTTTGCTTTTTATTTCAACTGCGACAATCTTAAGAAAAATCAAAGTTGAGTTCAGAATTCTCGTTGCTGTTTTTGCGTTTTGTCTTCCGGTCATTCCTTTCATAGTAAAAAAAGTTTCTGACATTCTTGAAAGAAAATTTTCTGTTCTTGACGAAAACAAAAAGCTAAGATTTTCACTTTTTATTTTATCTGCAATTTTGCTGGCATTTCTTGCAGGGTTTCAAATTCCATCCACACTTATGGAAAGCGAGCCGGAACAATATTGCTATGTTGACAACTACAACTCGCCTTTTGTGTTTTTGTTTAATACTTTTTTTCAGGCGGCAGGGCTTTTCTTATTTTGGCCGACTTGCTTTTACGCGCTTTTTTCATCAAAAATAAAAAAATCATTTTCTCTGATTTTCCCAATTCTGGCATTTGTCGCGCTTTTAAATACTTTTGCATTTTCAGGAAGCTATGGACCGATTTTGCCTGAATGTATTTTTATGCAGCCACAGCTTTTTAAGCCGACTTTAGTTTCGTTCTTGCTGAATATTGCGGCGATCGCAGGAATTATTGCGGCAGTTTTTATAATCATAAAGAAACAGGCTAAAATAATAAGCTACTGCGCTACCATTGTAGTTGCAGCTCTTTTTATGAATTCATTTACAAACTGCATAAAAATAAACAAAGAATTCAAAAAAATGCAGCCGCCTTCAATAAAAACTGAAATCGAGCCGGTCTATCATCTTTCAAAAACAGGAAAAAATGTCATTGTAATCATGCAGGACAGACTTTTTATGCCTTTTGTTGAACAGTGTTTCGAAGAAAAGCCTATTTTTAGACAGAAATTTGATGGATTCACTTTTTATAAAAATGCCATTTCATTCGGAAGATACACAATGATTGGAACTCCAGGAATTTTTGGAGGCTACAGTTTTACCCCCTACGAAATAAACCAGAGATCAGATGAAACATTGCAGGAAAAACACAATCAGGCACTTTTGACGCTTCCTGTTGTGTTTCATGAAGCAGGATTTAGCACAACAGTTTCAGGACTTCCGTATGAAAATTATCTTGAGTATCCAATTGAAAATATGTACAAGGGATATGAATATGTAAAGCGTGCGGAAACAAGAGGCGCATACTCTGAGCTTTGGTATCAGCAGCACGGAATACAAAAAGTTCAGTTTCTTGCAAAAGACATAAAGCGAAATTTTATTTGGTTCAGTATTTTCAAAATGGTCTCGCCTGTTTTTAGACGGACTGTTTACCATAACAAATACTGGACATCTTTTGACTCTTACAACGACGGATTGCCGCGCTTTGTAGACAATTATTCAGAGCTTGACTATCTTCCGCAGCTTACGGACGCAACTTCAACTGAAAATAGTTTTATAATGATTGACAATGAAACAGTGCATGAGTCGATTTTGCTGGACTATCCGGATTACATTCCAACAGGAAAGGAAGCCACAAGATTCGGTCCTGGGAAATACGCAAAACATGATCACTTTACAACTATGATGGCGGTTTTCAATACATATGAAAAATTCTTTGAATATTTAAAATCCATTGGAGTTTATGACAATACAAGGATTATAATAGTTTCTGACCATGGAACAACGGTTCAAGTTCCAGAACTTAAAAATGAAAGCGGTTCAAAACTGAAAAAGCAGAATGTTGTTGCGACTTTGCTCGTAAAAGATTTTTATGCGCATGGTCCGGTAAAAGAGGACATGACTTTTATGACAAATGCCGACACGCCATACCTTGCAACAAAAGACATTGTGGCTGGGGCGAAAAATCCATTCACAGGCTTTCCGTTCCTTGTAGAAGACAAAGCTCCGTTTGTAAAAATTCAAATTGCACAGGCACAAAGCACTCGAATAAGAAAACAGACTTCTTTCCCAGTTCCAAAAGACGAATGGTTCACAGTTCACGACAACATTTTTGTAAAAGAAAACTGGGCGCCATTGTTCAGCGACGGACAGTAATTTTTGAGTGAAGAAAATGAAAATTGCAGTTGACTGCCGCATGAGCGGAAAAAGCGGAATCGGAACTTTTTTAGACGAAATTCTTCCATATTTAAAAAACAGCGGAAATGAATTGTTTTTATTCGGAAGCAAAGAAGGAGAATCTTGCAATGTAAAAACTTTTTCGCTGAAAGAAATGTTTCTATTTCCGAAAGAACTTTTAAAAAAAATAAATTCATGCGATGTTTATTTTTCGCCATACTGCAACATTCCCGGCGGAATAAAAATTCCAGTTTTTTCAACAATCCATGACATTGTTTTTCTTGATGTAAAAGGACTTTGCGGAAAAATTGGAATCATTGCAAGAAAATTTTTCTACAAACGCGCCATAAAAAAATCCAAGGAAATTTTTACAGTTTCAAATTTCAGCAAGGAAAGAATTGAAAAAGTTCTAAAATGCAAGAAAAAAATTGCGGTTGTCTACAATGGTCTTCCAAACTATATGGAAAAAAAATGTCCAAATGTGCAAAAAAATAATTCTATAATTTTTATCGGAAACATAAAAAAACACAAAGGACTTTCTGTTCTGCTTGAAGCCTTTGAAAAATTCTATCAGCTTGAAAACGCGGAAAAACCAAAGCTTTTGATTGTTGGCTCTAAGGATAATTTCCGTACAAAAGACAATAGCATTTCAGAAAAAATCAGCGAGATGAATTCAAGATTTCCGAATTCAATTGAATTCACTGGATTTGTTGAAAATGAAAAACTGCTATTGCTTTTAACCCAGGCAAAATTTTTGGTGCAGCCGTCACTTTACGAAGGTTTCGGAATTCCGCCGTTGCAAGCGCTTTTCTGCGGAACAAAAGCAGTTATTTCAGATATTCCAGTTTTCAAGGAAATTTACGACGGATTTCCTGTTGTCTTTTTTCAAAGCGGAAACAGCAACGATTTGTGCGAAAAAATGCAAAAAACTTTTTGCAACGACAGTCCACTTGGAGAAATTCCTGAGAAATATTCCTATAAAAAAACAGCAGCCTTGATTTTAAGTGAAATAACTAGAAAATAATGCGTTTTTATGTGTAACAATAGACAATTCCGCTTTTTTCCTTTATACTGGATAGACTTATGATTTCTAGTATCAATGCGAAAGAATTAGAAAAGCACCTAAAATCTCAATACAAATACACAAGTTCATTTATTTCTGGTATTTCGCTTGGTTTTATAGATGCCTTGGTTTTTATGCTTTCAATTTGCATTGGATTTTTTATTGTGAATGCAGTTGATCCTTCTTGTATAAATTTCAGATCTTTTTTGAAGTATTCAGTTTTCTTGCCGGCAGTTTTCATTGTTTTCTATTTAAATGGACTTTACCCAGGAATTCTTTTAGCTCCAGAAGACGAAGTAAGACGATTTTCACTTTCATCGTTTTTTATTCTTATAGGAGAAGCTTTTGCGCTCACAACTATAAAATCCACAAAAGACCTTATTCCAATTGCCATTGCCCTTGTGCTTTCATGGCCATTTGCAACAATCTTGCTTCCGCTTGGAAGAGAAATAAGCAGAAGATATTTTGCAAAATTCTCATGGTGGGGAGTTCCTGCGGTAGTTTACAACAAAGATGACAGGGCAAATTTAATCGTAGAGCGTCTTTTGAAAAAAAAATATCTTGGCTACAGACCAATTCTTATTGTAACGGATTCTGCCATTCACAAAGATGAATTCCTTGGAATAAAAATTGTTGAGCAGTCCGCTGAAATTTCCGCAGTTCTAAAAAAAATCAACATAAAAGTTGGAATTCTTTGCGGATTCAATAAAAATCTTGAAGAGCTTCAGACAAACTACAGATATTTAATTCGAGTTCCAAGAGAGCAGCTGAACACAACAATGTCTTTGCACATGAAAGATTTCGGCGGAATTCTTGCATTTTCTTCAACAAATTATCTTACAAAGAAAAGTTCATTATTATTAAAAAGAGCCATAGACATTGTTGTATGCATTTGCGTTTCGCCGATTTTGATTCCGCTTACATTGATTATAGCAGTTGCAATAAAAATAAGCTCGCCCGGACCAGTTTTCTACGGACACAAAAGAGTCGGAAAAAATCATTCAGTTTTAAAATGCTGGAAATTCCGCTCAATGTGCATCGACGCAGACAAAAAGCTAAAGGAAATTCTTGAAAATGATCCTGCAAGAGCTGCTGAATGGGAAAAGGACAGAAAATTCACAGACGATCCTCGCGTAACAAAACTTGGAAAATTCCTAAGGAAAACCAGCCTTGATGAAATTCCGCAGATTTGGAATATTTTTGTCGGAGAAATGTCTTTGGTTGGTCCGCGTCCAGTTACAGAGCCTGAACTCACAAAATACGGAAAATATTCAGACTATGTGCTTTCTGTAAAACCGGGACTAAGCGGAATGTGGCAGATTTCAGGACGGAGCGACACTGGCTATGAGGAAAGAATCAATTTGGACACTTATTATATTCAAAACTGGTCTGTATGGCTTGATATTTGGATTTTGATAAAAACAGTCGGAGTTGTAATAAAAGGCAAAGGAGCCTATTAAGCTATGCTGAAAAATTTAAAAACACTTGTCTTCGTTGTGATTTCTTGTGCATCAGCAATTTTTGCACAGGAAGACCTTTTTCAAATAAAAAAAGTTGACTTCATTTCAAAAGGAAAAACAAAAGAGTCAGCATTAAAAAAAAATATTTCAGATATAAACTACAAAAGAGTTTTCAATTCTAAGGAAGAACTCGAAAAATATCTTCATGACATATATCAGAACATAGAAAACACAAGGCTTCTTACAGACATCGAATATTCATACGACATAGCAGAAACCACAGGCGACGGAATAAATCTTATTGAAGCGCAATACACTTTTAATGATTCACATTCAATGCTGATTTTTCCAAAGCCGTCTTTAGACACAAACTCAGGAATAGAAATCAAGCTCAAGCTTAAAGACAACAACTTTTTAGGACTTATGAACGACTTGAATGTTGATTTGAATTTGAACTTTGGAGATGACGACGAGCCGGACAATTATTCAAAAGTAACAACAGGATTCGCTTTTAGCTACGACTACCCTTTTGATATTGGAATCACCGAAAATACTTGGAGCAATTCATTTGACTTCAATTGGACAATAGGCGACAATGCTCCTGAATACGACTACACAACAGGAATCGCTGTTATAGTTCCAATCGGCCAGCATAAAATTAAATTTGAATTTTCACAGTCAATAATAAAAAATCTTGACTATGAAAAATATGACGATGCTCTTTACTTTGTAGAAGACGCGACAATTTCACTTCCGTTTTCAATTGGCTACATAGGAAACACAACAGAAGTTACTTACACGCCTTCTATAAATTTTACGCATAACTGGGATAGAAACGGAATTAGTAAAAACAACGATGATTTGTACCAGACTCCGATGATAAAGCCGGGACAGACAATAAGCTTCAGCAATATAAACTGGGTGGGCGTAAACAACTTTAGGACTGGATATTCATTTTCAGCATCTCAATACATGGGCTGGGACATAACGGCAGATACGATTGATGAAAAAGTAGTTCCATCAGTTGAAGCGAATTTAAAATTATTCAAAAGTTTCAAATATGTTGGTTTTGCAATCAACGCAAACGGATTTGCAGGTTACAACACAAAATTTTCGATCGGCGAATATTTAAGAGGCGCGCCAGACAAACAGGAATTTGACGACTACGAAGTTGACGCGGACAACTATGCGCTAAAAACTCCGGCTGCGATAGTTTTTAACTTTGATATGCCAATACACATTGTTACCGTCCGCTGGCTTGACTGGAGCCATGCATTGTTCGGAAGCTATGACACAAAGCCAAAAGTTATAAAAGCGATTGCATTTTTACCCCATAAAATTTTCAAGTACCTGAACTTTGAATTTCAGCTAAGTCCATTCTTTGACGCTGCCTTGATAAAAAACAGAGGCACTGGCTCGAACTTGAACTATAAAGAAGGAATTTATACAGGCGGACTTGAAGCTCTTGTGTATCCTGAAAAATGGAAAAGTTTTGTTGTGCGCGCAAGTCTTGGTGTAGACCTTTCCAAAAAGATACTCAACGGACACATGGACTTTGACAGTTCCTGGAGAAAAGGAAAAGCTTGGGAAGCGTATTTTGGCTTAGGACTTCAATTCTAATTCAGTTTTCAGATTTTACAATTTTTTCTGAAGCGTAAGATTTCCAGTATTCAACAGGCGAAGATTCTGAAAGAGAAACAAAAAGTGAACGGGAAAAAACTATTTTTCCAGAATTAGCTGCGGATTCAGCAAGGTCGCAGAAAAGTTCCCATACACCGTTTTTTATGCCCCACTCCACAATGTCGCTGTAGCTGGAAGATTTAGCAAGAAGCGTCTTAAAATTTGAATATTTAAAGCCGTTTATTCTTTGCATTAAAACAGATTCAATTTTTGTTACAGCCAAAATTCCTGCAAAAGCATTAAATTTCAACGCTTTGTCATTTTCAGCTTCTGACATATAAAGTTTTCCAAGCTTCACAAACGCTTTCAATCCTGCTGTATCTTCCGCACGGTACAAAAGAAAAAATTTTTCAAGGGTATCTGAAGAATCAGTATTAATAATATGAAGAAGCGCATCCATGTAGCCTAAATTCGTAAAAACAGAATCATCGCTTGCAATCACAAGAAGATATTTTTCGTAGTCGTCTTTGCTTCCCAAGTCATAAGAAAGTTCGGCAAGCTCATAAAGCAAATCATATTTTTCCATTGAAACATCAAGATTCACAGAATACTCATAAGCATCTTTCATGTAATTCAAGGCAACAGAATACTCGCCTTCAAGCTTATAAATTTTTCCAAGAAGAAAATCAGCCTCTGGATAATGCGCATAAACTGAAACAAACTCAATCAGCTCTGAATAGCTTCCGTTAAAAAAATCCAAGCCATGTTTTTCAATATGCATTGAAACGATTTTTGAAGCTTCTGTAAATTTCAATTCATTTAAAACCTGCGAAACACGTTCAATTGAATCTCCAGCACGCCGGACTCTTGAATTTTTTAAAGTTTCATCAAGAATATAAGTTTGCCACTTGGCATTTTGAGAACGTATAACTTTTGCTTGCTCTGCAAATTTTACAGCAGTTCCAAAGTCATTTTTTTCAAAAGAATCTTTGGCTTTTTGCAATGCCCTCCAATCTTCCTGCCCCTTTTGAGGTTTTCTAGGAGCGGCAAAAATATCAAAGCAAAAAAACAATATAAACGAAAAAACAACAAAAACTTTTATGGCAAACTTTCTCATTGAATTAAAGATTCTCCAAAACCTTTTTGAATTCTATATCGGCATTTTTTTCATCAATTGTTTGCACTATTTTTCCTTTTTTGAAAATTATGCATTTTCCGCCGCCGCCAGCAATTCCTAAATCAGCATGCTTGCCCTCTCCCGGTCCATTTACAATGCAACCCATTACCGCAACTGTGATATTTTTATCAAGTGAAAGCAACTTATTCTGCCAGCGTTCCATAAATCCGTGGACATCAAAACCTAAACGTCCGCATCTAGGACAGCTTATCAGAGTAACGCCGCCAGTTCTAAGTCCGCATTCATGCAAAATTTCCCTTCCTGCAATAACTTCATTTTCAGGGGAAGATGAAAGGCTGACGCGGATTGTAGAGCCAATTCCTTCAGTTAAAAGACGGGAAAAAGCCAGTGTAGATTTTACAACTCCGGTAATCAAAGGTCCCGCCTCTGTTACGCCGATGTGCAAAGGAATATCTGACTGACGGGCAAAAGCCTCGTTCGCCTCTATTGTTTCCTGAACACTCGAAGCTTTCATGCTGACTGCAAAATTTTCAAATTTAAGAGATGCAAAAATTTCAGCTTCTCTTAATGCAGTTTCCGCTAAAGCCTGTGCCCTTGTAATTTCTGAATTTTCAACTTTTCTTTCCAAGTCTTTAGGCAAAGATCCTGTGTTCACGCCAATTCTTATAGCCGCGCTTTTTTCCTTGCAAGCCTCTACAACAGCTTTTGTCCTGTCGAAATTTCCTATGTTTCCAGGATTGATTCTGATTACAGAAATATTTCCTTTCAAGCACTCTAGTGCCAGCCTATAGTCAAAGTGTATATCAGCAACAAGCGGAACATCCGTGTTCCCGGCAATTTTGCACAAAGAATGCGCGCTTTCCATGTCAGGAACAGCAAAACGGACAATGTCGCAGCCAAGGGATTTCAAACTGTCAATGCGCTTTATAATTGAATCAAGACGGCTGTTGTCAATTTCAGTTATTGACTCTTTCCACATTGTCTGAACTGTAACAGGATTTTTTCCGCCGATATATATTTTTTTTATTCCGTTATTTCCACCGATTTGAATTACACGCGGAGTTTTAAATTTTTCTTCCATAATATTCTTTATGATATATTTAATATATTAAATAATCATAATCTCCTTTCTTTAATTTTTTACAAGCTTTTGTAACTATAAAAATGAAAAACCGCCGATATTTACCGACGGAATTTCGTTATTGCTAGTTCCGTTCCTTAGATCACTACCGCAATGGTAGCAATGGTTGCCAGTACGGCAACGCCAGTAGAAACGATTGATTTTTTTGTCCTTTTCATCATTGCTCGTCTCGTGCCCACAAATACCATGGGCACCAGTTTTACGACATTGACGATCAGCAATGCCACACCTCTAGCTACCTGCCTTACGAGATATGCAGTAGCCCTAAAGATGCCCCCAACAATGGTGGAGCCTAGGTTCTTTGCAATAGTAAAGCCTACTGCTCCGAACACCATGACAATTCCTGCCAAAACAATAATGACAGGACCAATCGCTGTGAAAAAAGTGTTCATGCACTTTTCAGCGACGGGAATCGCATACCGTACGATCAACATATACATAACAATAACCATTCTACATCCTCCAAATAATATTTTTTGCCTGGTTGTTCTCTTCATCATGTAACGCGAGGCTATTTATGTAAAATAGGAAAGTCCTATATATATATTATTATACCATATTATGTTGATTTTGTCAAAATTAAGAATTTGGAATTTTTTCGCTTGTACCCATTTTTGAACTAATTTATGTCAGATATTTATAGTT
>OIYG01002806.1_pt1 | contig 10533 bp, 6 predicted proteins | sample 1587861 | NCBI WGS metagenome assembly OIYG01 (sample SAMN03283272) | human gut metagenome | biome: human-associated habitat; material: feces | host: Homo sapiens | place: Peru | collected 2012 | reverse complement strand
TCATTTGAATGGTATAAGAATGTAATAAGTAGTAATGGGGAAGTGTTGTAAGGAGTATTAATATGAAAGTGACAATGAAAGATATTGCGAAAGAATTGAATATTTCTATTAATGCTGTATCAATTGCGTTAAATGATAAGCCAGGTGTAAGTGATTCAATGCGTCTAAAAATATTAAGAACAGCAGATAAAATGGGATATATTAATGAAAAACATCATTATCTTTCAGTCTTTTCTAAATCTAATATTTGTATTCTAATGCAGAGTTATTATGCAAATACGGGACACTTTTATTCTATTGTCTTACGTTCAATCGTTGAACGTGCAAAACAATTAGGCTATATATCTATTCTGAATTATTTTGAAGACAACCAATTTGAATTTCCGGATTGTATTATAGATAGAAAAGTAGCTGGTATCTTAGTAGTTGGAAAAATATCAGATCAGAATTTAAATCAGTTGAAAAATACAGGTGTTCCTGTCGTTCTTGTAGACTATACATCATTAGGAGATACATGTGATTGTGTTTTGACTCACAACAAACAAGGAGGATATTTGATCACTCAATATGTTCTTGATAAAGGATATAAAAGAGTTGGATTTTTTGGAGATTTAGAATACTCTTTAAGCTTTTCTGATCGTTTTATGGGATACAAGCAGGCTCTGGTAAATAGAAATATTACAGATGATATAGATTCCTATATAAATCAATATTCCATTCTTCATGAAACAGAGAAATATGTATTAGAAAACGATGTTCATAGTATTGTATCATTACTAGGAAAAAGAGAAATACCTGAAGTTTTTGTGTGTGCCAATGATTCAAATGCATTTATATTGTTGAATGCATTGACTTTAATGAATATAAAAGTGCCTGATCAAATAGGTATTACTGGCTTTGATGATACACCTCTATGTGATAAAACAATCCCTAAACTTACTACAGTTCAAGTACAAAAAGAATTAATGGGGGAAATTGCAGTAAATAAACTTATAGATCGTATTCATCGTGAAAATGATGTTCAAATGACTCAATTATTGTCTACTAAAATAATTGAAAGAGATTCAGTGAAATAATAATTATTCAAGTTAATCCAAATTGAAATTAAAGTGCTTGAATGGCATTCTATAATTAGAAAGCGATTACAAGAGGAGGGTTAATGATGAATAAAGTAGTAAAAATAATGATTTCTTTGTTTGTTGTATTCACAATGTCACTTTCAAATGTACAGGTGACATTTGGATTAACATCCAATGAAGAAATAAGCATTATCAAGGGAAGGCTAAAGGAACATTTCTTATCTTTAGATACTATTGATGATGGTTCTAAAGTTGAAACATGTTATGTTTCTAAAGCAAGTGAGTATCTAAAACTTATAAAAGAAGATGGTTCTTTTGATGATGTTAATTATAAGGCGAATAATAATGCGGCAAATGGAGCAGCATGGTCTCCTTATCTAGCACTAGATCGTCTTCAGGCTATTTCTATAGCTTATAGTAAAGAAGGCAATGCCCTATATAAAAAGCAAGAAGTAGTAAATAAACTAGAGAAAGCTATAAAATATTGGGCTGAACAAAATCCTCGTTCAACAAACTGGTGGGAAAATCAAGTTGGTGTACAGCTTCGTTTTTCTAGAATAGCTTTATTTTTAGAAGAAGTTGTAGATGAAGATGTAGAAAATATCATGCTAAAGAAACTTCTAGAAAAAGTGCCAGTAAAGTATGGAACAGGTCAAAATAATCTATGGTTTGATCAAAACTACCTCTATTATTATTTGTTGACAGAAGATTCTGACCATTTACATGATATGATTGATAATTACTTAAGTTACTGTTTAGTTACACAAAAGGATGATAAAACAGCTGAAGCTGTGCAAGTAGATAATAGCTTTTATATGCATGGTAAACAGTTTTATTCAAATGGCTATGGAATGTCTATGTTTAGAGATATGAGTTTCTGGATTTATATGTTAAGAGATACTTCATTCTCGTTAGGAAAAGATGTTATTAATCGTATGGCGGATTATATGATTAATGGTACAAGCTGGACAATTAGAGGAGATATTCAAGAATTATACTTAGGATATCGTGAATATAAATATTCAGTCGGTTATAAAAATTATGCTGCTGAGTATATTGAGCCGTTAAAGAGAATGATTGCTTCTGATAAGACAAATGCTAAAAAGTATCAGGATATTTTGAATAATATTGAAAACCCACAGATCACAAATGGTAAAAATGGAAACTATTATATGTGGAGATCTGGATATGCCTCTCATATGAGAAATGATTATGGTATTAATATAAAAATGGATTCCAATGAAATCATTGGTGGGGAATGGAGAGGAAGCTGGCCTAATGGAAATAAAGGTCAACTTATCTATTGGACTTCATCAGCCACATCTACTATTACTGTTGATGGTGATGAATATACTACTGTTTATCCAACTTATGATTGGGCGCATTGTCCTGGAACAACAACTGCTGCAAGATTAGTACAGGATTATTCTAATTCAGGACGTTTTACTAATGGAACAAGTCATACTATTGGTGTATCGAATGGACAATATGGTGCATGTGCTTATGCAATGGATAAAAAAGGAACACAAGTAAAGAAAGGATATTTCTTCTTTGATGATGAAATTGTCGCATTAGGTTCAGGTATTACATCTAGTGAATCAGTAGCAATCCATACAACACTTAATCAGGCAAAAGCCAATGATGTTTTAGTAGATGGAGATGTAATCTCTCAAGATACCACTCAAACTATTAAAAACAGTAAATGGATTTATAATAATAAAGTTGGATATGTTTTTCCAGATGAAACTTCAGTGACTGTATCTAATGCTTATCAGAAAGATAATCCTTCTTTATGGGCAGAAGAAAAGAAGGATTCTACTCCAAGAACATTTAAAGCATATATTAATCATGGAATAAAGCCTAGTAATCAGTCATATTCTTATATTATTCTGCCAAACAAAACAAGCCAGAAGGTTTCAGAGTATGCTGATAATAATCCTATAACTATTGTTGCAAATAATGAAAATATTCAGGCAGTTAGAAATGAAAATCTTAAACAGACACAAATCAATTTCTATAAAGCAGGGACATTAGAATATAAAACAGGATATAAAGTAACAGTTGATCAGCCTTGTAGTTTAATTATTGATGAATCTGGAAATCAGAGAAAAATTACTCTTGCATCATCAGAAAATCAAAGTAATACTAGAATTCAAGTTAAACTTGATTATGATAGTACTACTACAAAAACTGATTTTATTACGCCATCAGCACCGTATACTGGTTCATCTATGACTTTGAATGAAAACGATAGTAATTTGTATAATGCTAGTTCATCTTTATCACCACATGATGTCAAATCAGCTTTTGATAGTGATATGAGTACTTATTGGCAGAGTAAGTCTAATGATGAAGAATGGATCAGCTTTTATGCTGGTAATAGTTATATTTCAGAACTAAATATCAAATGGGGAGATAACTATGCTTCAGATTTTGATATATATACATCTAAAGATGGTAAAACATATACTTATTTAAAGTCAGTGAATCAAAAAGATGATGTAAAAGATTCTACCGTCAGCATAGGTGGTATATATCCTTATTTAAAGATAGTAATGAAAAAATCAAACGGTTCTAATTATCAAATAAAAGAAATCAATTGTAAAAACCAGAATGCATTAACACATAAGAAACCTGTTGAAGTAAGTTCTCAATACAATGATGAATTAAAGAAAGAGAATGCTGTTGATGGTAATACAAATACAAGATGGGGTTCAAAAAGAGATAGTGATGATAACTGGATTATTGTAGATTTGCAGAAGAACTGCTCAATTAAAGCTTTAAATATTTTATGGGAAGCTGCATGTTCAGATGAATATAGTATTGAGGTTTCTTTAGATAAGAAGAATTGGACTACTATAAAAGATAAGTTAAAAACAAGTTCATCATTATCTGATCAATATTTATTCGATGATAATGTTTATGGTCGTTATTTAAAGATACATTCTACGAAAACCAGAATTGTTAATGGAAAAAATTATGGAATTAGTATATATGAACTAGTTGCATATGGAAGCGAAGAACAAGAAGATACGAATTATAGTAATATCGCATTAAATAAGTCAGTAGAAACAAGTTCACAATACAATGATGAATTAAAGAAAGAAAATGCTGTTGATGGTAATATTAAAACACGTTGGGGATCAATTAGAAACAGTGATGATAATTGGATTATTATTGATTTAGAACAGTTTTCAAAAATTAATAAGATTCAAATTGATTGGGAAAGTGCCTGCTCAGATGATTATACAATAGAAGTATCTAATGATAAGAAAACTTGGCAGGTAGTTACTGAAACAAAAACAAATGCATCGTTAAGAGATATTCATACATATGATTCATATATTTATGGTAGATATATGAAAATTCATTCTTATAAAACAAGACGTGTAAATAATAAGAATTATGGTATTGGTATCAATGAAGTAGAAGTATATGGTGTTCAATCATCGATAGTTAATGAAAACCAAAATATTGCATTAAATAAACCTTCATATTCATCTAGTGCTTATAAGAGTCAATATGGTTCTGAAAAAGCATTTGATGGAAGCGTAGATAAAACATCTGGTAAAGAATCAAGATGGGTTTCTCAAAGAAGAAAAGATAATTCTGGTAAATATGTTGATTATCAATGGATTTATGTAGATTTACAGAATTATTATGATATTTCAAAGATAGTTTTAAATTGGGAAGCAGCATGTGCTAAAAGTTATAAAATTCAGATTTCTTCAAATGGGAAAAACTGGAAGGATATCACTTCAGTGAGTGATGGAAAAGGCGGTAAAAGAGAGTTTGACTATACTGATCAAACAATAGCTAGATATGTAAGAGTAGAGTGTCTCGAACCTTCTGGTATTTATGGTTATTCATTATGGGAATTTGAAGTATATGGTAATAGAGTGAAACAGCCAAAGACTACAAATTTAGCTCTAAATAAGAAGTCTAGTGCATCTAGTTCATATAAAGCACAATATGATTCTTCTAAGGCATTTGATGGAAGTGAAGATGCCACTTCAGGAAAGGAATCTCGTTGGGTTTCTTTAAGACAGAAAGATAATAAGGAAGATGTTTCAAATCAGTGGATTTCTGTTGATCTTGGAGATTATTACAATGTTAATCAGATTAAGTTGAATTGGGAAGGAACTGGTGCAGAGGAATATAAGTTACAGGTTTCTTTAGATGGTGAAACATGGACTGATATTACACATGCACAACATTCTAATGGTGGCATTGAAACATATAATTATAATGGTGTAACAGCTAAATATGTGAAAATGCAGGGAATTAAACCTAACAGTATTTATGGATATTCATTGTGGGAATTTGAAGTGTATGGAGATTCACTTGATAAATGTGAATTAACAAATCTATATTATATGAATGTTAATATGGATACTTCTATTTATACACCAGAAACCAAGGAGAGATTCAATCAAGCATTGAATAATACCTATAAGGTAATAAATGAAGATGTTGATTCTTCTACAATATTAGAAATAAAACAAGAATTACTGGATAGTATTAGTAATTTGAAATTGTTAGCTAATTTTGATTATCTGGGTAGCTTGATTAAAGAATGCAAAAATCTTGATAAGTCAGTATATACACCTGCTACTTTTGAAAAATTAGAAGCTAAATTACAAGAAGCTGAAATGATTTATAATGATAAAAACAGTAGCCAGGAAAAGATTGATTCTATTTGTGATGAACTTGTTGAAGCAAAAGATAAATTGATTTTTAAGAGTGATAAAACAGGTTTAATTATATTGATTGATGAAGTGAATAAGCTTGATCGTTCATTGTATTTAGATGTTTGTGTAGAGGAATTAAATATTTATTTGAATAAAGCACAAGCAGTAGTAAATGATGAAAATGCGAGTGAAGAGTCTGTTTTAGAAGCATATAAGAATTTATCTAATGCAAAGGATCATCTTGTCACTAAAGAATCTTATGCTTATTTACAAGAATTGATTGTAAAGGCATTAGATATTGATGAATCTAAATATACAGAAGAATCAATTAAATTACTTACAGACAAGAGAAAGCAAGCTGAAGAAGCTTATAAAGAATCTATTCCACAAAATGATAAGGTACAAAAGGCAATAATAGAATTAGAGTCTGCCTTAAAATCCTTAGAGAAGAAGATTGATTATTCTCAGTTAATAACTATTATTGATAAAGCTGAATCTGTTGATCAAACAAAATATACTCCTTCATCATTGTTAAGAGTGAATAATGAAGTACTTAAAGCAAAAGCACTCATGGAAAAAGCTGATGTTACTCAGGAAGAAATTGATGAAATGGTTACTACTTTATCAGATGTGATTGATCATCTTGTTTTAAAAGCAGACAAGACAGAACTTGAAGAGTTGATTACAAAAATCGATGCTATAGATTTGACTAAGTATGAAAATACAGACTCTTTAATTACTGTATTAAATCAAAGCAAAGAAGTATTAATGAATGAAGAAGCTACACAAAGTGAAGTGGATCAAGCTTATGAAATGTTGAATGCTTCTTATAAACAGCTTAAACTTAAGTCTGATAATGTTGAAATTACAGAAATACCAACTCAGAGTACAAATAAGACTGATAAAAATGAACAGATTAAGACTGGTGATACCACTTATATTAATATGATTGGATGGTCTTTATTAGTTATGATGAGTTGCTTAGGAATATTCTTTATAAGAAAGAGAATGTATTAAAATAAATAATATAGAGAAGATGGTTGCAAATAGCACCATCTTTTTTATTCGCATAAAATACGTAAATAAGTAAGAAGATATAAACCATATGGACAACATTATATAATATAAAAACATTATAAGCGTTGTTAAAAACAAAAAATAACATTCTAATATAATTAGAATAAAATTAAAAACAGAATACACGTTTTTAAAGCAGGAGGATATTATGAAAATACTAAGAATAACAGCACAGGGACTTCCTTTGTTTAAAGAAACATTAGATTTGAAGTTCTATGCCCAGCAAAGAGTAGCTGATAAAGACAAAGATAACTTATATTATCTGTTTTCTAATGTCTATTTGAATCCAACATCTTCATTTATTGGAATCAATGCATCTGGTAAAACATCTGTATTAAAAGTATTACGACTTGCATTGGGCATTATCAGCAATGAACCTATTAATCATATAAGTACAAAACAAATTCTAGGTAATACAAAGCAGACAGTCTTTAATATTTATTTCTATTGTGAAGAGAGAAATGAAATAGGCAGATTAGAAACAGTTATTACTTCTAGGGTAACCAAGACAGAAGGACTTGTTTATAGAATAGTATCAGAAAGATTATGGACTAAAGGTGTAGAAGAAATTTCTACACGTAAAAGTATGTTAGATTTTAATGATAAACAACTCGTATTAGTACGTGATGGTCAGGATGATTTCTTATCCGATGATGTAAGTATTATGATTGCATATAATAAGAAAAGCGGAACACGTATGAGTGTTGTGGATTTATTAGTATTCGCAAATCTTAATATCCTTTCTGATTTTACTGATATACCATTAGAAGTTATTTCTTTTCTTGATCCTACCATTGAAAGTATTCAGTTTGAAAAAATTAATGAAAAATCACTAATTCACTTAAAATTTAGAGAAAAACAAGAAATTCTTTTGAATAATATATTAGAGATAGATCATTACTTATCTTCAGGAACGATTAAAGGAATAGTTACTTTCACAATGGCAAGAGAAATATTAAGAGAAGGAGGTTATTTGGTGATTGATGAAATAGTGAATCATTTTAATAAAGAAATAGTAAGTACTCTTATACGTTTCTTTAAGGATAAACAATTAAATAAAAAAGGTGGTGTCTTATTCTTTTCTACTCATTATCCAGAACTTTTGGATGAATATGACCGTAACGATAGTATATTTATCACAAGAAATAGTAATGGTATTACTGTAGAAAATCTTTGTACTATTCTGAAAAGAAATGATATTAAGAAGAGTGAAGCTTATGAGAGTGGATATCTTCAAGGAACTACACCATCTTGTGAGGCTTATATGAAGTTGAAGAAGAGTATGAGTGAATAACTGATTGAAAAATGTGAGGAGGATAATGGTATTGAAATCTAAATACTCTGTAGACGAACAATTGAAAAATCTCGAAGATAAGAATGTTCAATTTAATATTATAAGTAAGGAAGAAGCGCGAGAGTATCTACAATGTAATACGTACTATTTTAAACTGAAATCTTATGAAAAATCATTTGAGTATAACGTGTCAAAGAATCAATATATTAATCTTGAATTTGCATATCTGGTAGAACTTGCTAAACTGGATATGTATTTAAGAGAATTGATTATCAGAATATCATTACATACAGAACATTTTTTGAAAGTCAAATTAATTGATGATCTTACAAAGAATGAAAAAGAAGATGGGTATCATATTGTAAGAGAACTGTTTTCTAAATATCCATTTATATTAGATAATCTTAATCAAAAAAGATCTAATTCAGCATGTTCTGATTTAATACGTAAATATGAAAATGAATGGGCTGCTTGGAATCTTGTAGAAGTATTATCTTTTGGTGATTTCATCAAGTTTTATGAATTGTATTATACATTGTATCCAGAAAACTCTAATGAAACTGTTAGAAATCTTTTATGGCCAGTGAAATTCATTAGAAATGCATCGGCACATAATAATTGTTTATTAAATACTTTGAGGAAACCATATGTATATACACATATGTATGATAAAAAGAAAAAGGTAATTATAGTTAATAAAAGTCTTATTTCATTATTATCATCAGTTCCATCTATCTCAAAAAGGAATAGAAAGAAAAAGATAACTAATCCTATTATCCATGATTTTGTGGCAAGCTTATTCTTGTTTGATGAAATATGTACAAGCCAAGTATTCAAGAAGAAGATATTTACAGAATTGAAAGATTTTGTGGATGGGAGACTTATTGAGAATAGAGAGTATTTCAATAATGATAATGTCTTTACATCTATTTATGGATTTATTAAAAATATTTATGGATTTATTAAAAATATTGTTGACTATTTATATGAAAAGAATCTATAATACTAGCGAAGGACAAAAACATTTTGTTTTATGTGACGAAACGCCTGCGTTTTGTCACTTTTTTTTATGCCAAAAGTTTGGCTTGTTCTTTTTTGGGGAATAATATCAATATTTACATTATAGGTGAAGGAGAAAATAATATACCATCAAAGGAGGACAAAAAATATGAATAACCCATATCAGTCACTGGCTTATCACGAATATGCGAATAACTATTCGTTTGACCCATATCTTGTTTTAGATTTAGATCATTGTTCCTATGGAATTTGTAAATGTGGGGGTAATTATTGTGACCTATTATATACAAATAACATGAATGTGGACTTATGTACAATGTATCATACGTTACTAGAGAAATATGCAAAGGATATCTATGCGAGTGTAGAACAGCAGGTTGATTCTTCTAATCAAGCAATTAAGAAGGCTATAAAAGAGAATAACTTTCAACAAGTTGTATATCGTTTTGAGAATAAGGATATAACTTACTCTGATTTAGATATGATTCTTACACCATTGAAATATAAATTAAAAGATTTATTCGAAGATGCCTGTCATCATATTGAAGACCCTCAGCATGTTAATATAATTGTCTTGGGGGATATTTATTGTTCATATATAATTGAACGATATTGTAAAGAATACTTCACTAACCCACCTTTTAAATCTGACCAAAGTATTATTCCTTCAAGTTATTTGTTTGTGATTCTAGGGGATATGCTATTAAGAGAAGATTTCTGGGAATAATACTCCTATTCTTCATGCGTATATGATAGATATAGAAGGGATTGTCTTGTATTTGGATGTAAAAAATAGCGATTAAATATGTTGTTGACTATTTATACGAAAGAGACGTATAATACAAACAGGAACAAAAACATTTTTGTTTTATGTGACGAAACGCCTGCGTTTTGTCACTTTTTTTATGCCAAAAATTCTGCTTGTTCTTTTTTAGGGAATAATATCAATACTTACATTATAGGTGAAGGAGAAAACAATATGAAACGAAAACGACCAGTATTTAGATCACCTTTATCTAAAACAAATCTATTATGGAAAATATTAGAGGATCCAGAAAAATGTAAAAAGATGCTTATTATACCCTCAAAGGAGAACAAAAAACATGAATAACCCATATCAGCCACTTGCATATTATCATTATACAAATAACCCTTCAAATGATCCTTATCTTGTTATAAACCTTAATAATTGTTCATATGGAATTTGTGAATGTAGTCCTAATTGTTCTGAACTATTATATACAGATTGTGTGAATATAAACTTATGGACAATGTATCATACGCTTCTAGAGAAATATACAAAAGATATCTATGCGGTGTTAAACCGCAAACTCTACCCATCTGATGACTGCAAATTATATTACCCTATATA
>OIYG01002805.1_pt1 | contig 10535 bp, 9 predicted proteins | sample 1587861 | NCBI WGS metagenome assembly OIYG01 (sample SAMN03283272) | human gut metagenome | biome: human-associated habitat; material: feces | host: Homo sapiens | place: Peru | collected 2012 | reverse complement strand
ATTACGTGTTCCTGTACTGATCAGAACTTCATTTTCACCGATAACTCCCTGGCAGCTTCCCCAGCAGACACTGCAGTTCGGATTCATCACAATTGCGCCTGCCTCCATGAAAATGTCAAGAAGTCCTTCCTTGAGAGCCTGACGGTAAATTGTCTGGCTTGCCGGAACAACAAGGAAACGAACCTTATCTGCAACTTTCTTTCCTTTGATGACTTCTGCTCCGACACGAAGATCTTCAATACGTCCATTATTACAGGAACCTAAAAATGCTTCATCAATCTTAATTCCACGCACTTCCTTTGCCGGACTTAAATTATCTACAAAATCAGGTTTTGCCACAACCGGTTCCACTTTAGAAAGATCGATTGTATACTCTCTGATATAATGTGCATCCGGATCACTGTGGAATACAGCTTTCGGCTCACGTCCATGCTCTTTCAAGTATTCCATTGCTTTTTCATCTGCCTCGAAGATACCTGTCTTTGCTCCGGCTTCTACTGCCATATTGCAAAGTGCGATACGATCACTGATACTCAGCGTCTTTGCGCCTTCTCCTGTGAACTCCATTACCTGATAGTTGCATCCGTTCGCACCAACCTGACCGATAATTGTCAGGATCAGGTCTCTTGCATAAACACCTTCCGGAAGTTCTCCAATCAGATTGAATTTTACTGATTCCGGAACAAGTACCCAGGACTGTCCTGTCACCATTCCATAAAGAAAGTCTGTACATCCGACACCTGTACCGAATGCTCCAAGTGCTCCGTAGGAACAAGTATGGCTGTCAGCTCCAAAGATCAGTTCTCCCGGACGGACATAGTTCTCCATCATAACCTGATGGCAGACACCCTTACCTTCCCAGAAGTCAATTCCGTTCTCTTTTGCAAAATCTCTCATCTTCTTCTGAGATGCCGCTGTCTTCGGACTGTCTGACGGCACATTATGATCCACAATGAACACCAGTTTCTTTGGATCTGCAATACGAGGATTCTTTAATTTGTTATTATACATATCCACAGTAAGATGTGTCGTTCCATCATTACTCATCATTCTGTCCAATGTTACTGTATGGATATCTCCCGGTTTTACGCTGTCCACACCGGCTGCGGCAGCGATGATCTTCTCTGCGATTGTCATTCCCATAGCTCTAGTCCTCCTTGTTCAGTGAAGCGATCAGTCCGCCCTGATTCAGAATGTTCTGCATATACTCCGGCAGCTTTGTGCAGGAATAAGTCTTTCCATTCGCCTCAGCTGTTCCGTCAGACATACGAAGTTCCATTGTATCCCCTGTCTTCACCTCATCCGGAAGTTCCTTACAGACAATAACCGGAAGTCCGATATTGATTGCATTTCTATAGAAGATTCTTGCAAATGATTTCGCAATGACAGCCTGTACTCCAAGTGCTTTGAGCACACCCGGTGCCTGCTCTCTGGAAGATCCACATCCAAAGTTCTCTCCTCCGACTACGAAATCTCCCGGTTTTACTTTTTTCGCAAAATCCGGATCCAATGATTCAAATGTATGGCTCTTCATCTCATCTAAGTTCGGCAGAAGCAGATACTGGGATGCGATGATCTGATCTGTATCAAGATCATTATGAAATTTAAAAATTGTACCTTTTTCCATAATAATAATGTCCTTTCTGTTGTCCTGTGGATAAATTGTATCAATTTAACGTGATGAAGTCCATGAACTTTTTTAACAAATCTTCATCTTATTTTGCATTGATTTTCTATATTATACTTCCACTTCAAATGGCAGAAGATCTAAAATATCCTTCTGCACATCAATTCCAGGATATACTTCTATCAATTTCAGTCCCTTCGGTGTCAGGCGAAATACACAGCGTTCTGTCACATAAAGTACCTTCTGTCCATTTGAGATCGCACGTCTGGCGGAAAAACTGATACTCTTGACCTGATCTACAAATTTCGGGATAGAACCTTCCTTCTCAATTGCAACAATCCCCTTCTTCTGTGAGACTTCCAATCCTTTTGCCGTAAAACTGAAACAGAATACAACGGTTGGTGTCTTAGCTGTGATATTCGCAAATCCTCCGATTCCGGCAAATGCTCCCGGTCCACGATGTGCATTCACATTTCCTTCCTTATCCACTTCAAGTGCACCCATAAAGCAGACATCCAGGCCTCCATTATCATAAAGGTCAAACTGGTTTGCCATATCATAGACAGATGCCGCACCGATCATTGCTCCAAATGCTTCTCCTGAAACCGGAAATCCTCCGATTCCTCCGGACTCAACCGTCAATGTCACCATATCAAGCATTCCACTCTTTCTTGCAAAACGGGAAACCATCTCCGGAATGCCGATTCCAATATTTACGATATCATCCACACGTAATTCCTTCGATGCACGTTTTCCGATGATATTCGCTACTGTACTGTTCTTTGACTGCTTCACTGAGACAGAATCTAAACGCTCACTCCAGGTGTTCCACTCTTCATACGGAATCTCAAAGCTTCCTGTCAGCGCTGTATAGGCTTCATTTCTTGCTTCTGGTTCTGCCACAACGATCGCATCTACCAGACAACCAGGAATAATTGCATTTCTCGGTCGTGACGGAGTGTCCACCAGGCGGTCTACCTGTACGATCACCTTGCCGCGATTCGCTTTTACTGCCTGGCAAATAGACAGCGCATCACCGGACATAAACATATCGTCAAAAGTGATGTTTCCCTTTCGGTCTGCTGCTGTCCCTTTGATCAATGCAATATTGATTTTCGGTAATTTATAATAGAGAAATTCCTCTCCATCCACTTCCACATGCCTGACCAGTGAATCATCAATTGAGATTCTGTTAATTCCTGGTCCTTCTTTTCTTGGATCCACAAATATATCCAGACCAACCTTTGAAAGTGCACCCGGAAGTCCTCCGGCCTGTGCACGGATTGCATGTGAAATACATCCGAGAGGAAGATTATATGCCTCAAACCGGTCTTCTAAAACCAGTTTCTTCGTACTGAGCATTGCTCCGAAATGTCCGCAGATCAGCTTGTCCACGGCACCCTCTCTGATGTATCCTTCTGCGTTATGTTCATCATCCCAGACGCCAAAACCGGCACTGGAAATCATTGTCAGATGTGTTGGGGACTGCATCTTCTGGTATCTTCTGTAAATTGCTTCGTGAAGTTCAATTGGATTCTCTATTCCGACAAATGAATTCACACAGATACAGTCTCCGTCCCGAATCAGCCGGATTGCTTCATCGGCAGTCATTATTTCATACATGGTGTATTTTCTCCTAGTTCAAATATTCTTCTAATGCAGGATATTCTGATATATGATCCCTGACATACGTTCTTTTGAATGCAGCAAATGCTGACTTTCTTCTCAAAAGTGCTTTTAACTTCCTTTTTACCAGCTTTGAGTCTGGCTGGTTTCTTAACAGTTCAAGATTGTCAAACAGAAGATTCATCTCTTTCTGTAACGACTTGAACCTCATGCTGCTTTTTTCTACCCTCATTCCGGTATTTTTCAAGTTAAACACCTCGTCAATCAACATCATCGTCCGTTCTGTCTCCTGATCTGAAGGATTCACTTTGCTAATCAATTCAATATTCTCCTGATTACAGTGAAATATAATCTTCGATTCCGGATCTGTCTGACAACAATCAATAATTCCATCATCATATTTGTTCTGATTTTTCACACTGTTACAGTGTCCACAAACCCAAAACAGATTGTTCCAGTCAAATTTTCTTTCAGGATACTTTCCATTTTTATGTGGGAGTAAATGTTCAATCTGCGGGTCCTGAAGTTCTTTTAGTTCACAAATATAACACTTATCGTGAAAATCTTCTTTCAGTCTTTCCACTACATCCTTTTCACTATAATTTCCGTTCTTCTTAGCCGCTTCCTCTTTCAATGATGCTGGTGCAGGGAATGATCGTTCCACTTTAACCATCTACATCCTCCCGTTCTTCAAACTGCAGTTTCTGTCTTTGGTACTCTGTCGTTATCCCAAGTGCAAGATAATCAGGTATCTCATCCAAATACATCTCTAGTCTTGTGATTTCTTCGTAATCATCATCCGTCAGATTCTTCTTCTCCGTTAATTCTTTATACCGTTCAAATTTTGTTCTTAACGCTTCTGACATCATATCTGCCTTAAAATATCCCTCTACAATTCCATCATAGGGAACATCTGAAAGTCCATTTTTTACCAGAATTTTTTTCTCAAGATCGTAAATAACAACATCTGGTAAACTGTTTAAAACAAAAGGTGAATGTGTTGTTACAATAAATTGGATTTTGGGAAATATAGTTGTCAGAAGATCCAGAATCTTCCTCTGCAATTCCAGATGTAGATGTGTCTCAATCTCATCAATCAGAACAATTCCCGGAAGATCATATCGGAATTTTCTTCTCGAATGTTTTTCCATCCGAATGATAAGATCTACAACAATATCCAAAATTGCTGCATAGCCACTGGATAAAGTGTTAAAATCATACTTTTCTTTCCCCGGTTCTTCAATGTGAAATTTGAACGTATCCTCATCAAATTCCAAATGAAGTTCCTCATTTTCAAAAATACGTTGTAACAACTTTTCAAAATTGTCAAACCACTCCTGAATACCTGCTGCCTTCTCCCTTTTACCACCGGATATTGCAAGTGCCTGTGTCATCTTCAGATCCAGAAGATATTTCACAAAATTCTTTCGTGGAGTTTCCTGAATAGAGTAGGTATCTTTCAATTCCACTTTTTCTACATGTTGAGGAACATCAGCTGAAAATATACGATCAGCTTTATAATATGCAAGAATGAATTTTCCTGTTTCAAATGCCAGACGAAATTCATCTTCCGAACAATTAAAATCTACTTCTAAACTTTGTTTGACTTCGCTAATTCGTTCTTGATAAGACATGATTCTCTTTTCCATCCCTTTAATAATGTCTCTTGTCGAATAATTCTGTTCCTCTGCGAATCCCAAATTGCTATAATAATCTATCGGAAGATTTTTGTTTGCCTCCATAGGATTGTTTGAACATGCCAAACGATCTAACATCTTGGATAAGCCATTTAAAACTGTAGTCTTCCCACTTCCGTTTTTTCCTGTAAAGATCAAATGCTTTCTTTCATTTTCTGAAAGAGAAATTTCTGTATAATCTAAATTTCTTACTTTTTCTAAAATCAATTTTTTAATAAATATTTCTTTCATACAGCCTCCTGTACTGATATTCTTTTTCCGTTCTGTTTCCCTGCATTCATTATACACTATCTTCGAAGATCAATCATTACAAATCATGCAATTATTTTCCATTTGTCTCATTATTTCAACCGCCTGGTCACTTAATTCCATGTAGAATCATTAAAAGTGCAAAAAACGAGACAAACCTGTTCACACTATTTGCAGGAGGGATTAGAACTATGCCAAAACGAACACCTAATACCGGAGAGAAGAATCTGATCAGTAAAAGGCTCATTGAACTTCGTCGGCAACGCCATATGTCACAGAGACTTTTAGCTTACAAACTCCAATTGCGCGGATATGATATGGACAAAAATGTAATTACAAGAATAGAAACCAACAAACGTTACGTTACAGACATAGAATTGAAAGCTCTAACTGAGATCTTCGACGTTTCTTATGAATATCTCATTGAGGGAAAAGACATCCTTGAACCTTAACGGATGATAGAAACGGAGGTGAAACTATGGCAAATATTCAACTTGCGGATAATCTACGGCGTTTGAGAAAGCAATATAACTACACGCAGGCTCAGATCGGCAAAAAGCTGCATATCACTCATCAGGCTTATTCAAATTATGAAACCGGCGTGCGTGAACCAAACCTTCAACTTCTTGCTGAACTATCCTGGATCTATCACACCTCTGTCGACTCGCTTATCACTCAATACTGCAATGCAAAGAATCCATCATCAGTTGAAGTAAAAAACTATTTCTGTATTAAAATTGAAGATAGTGAAAACGACATTCTTCTTACAAAAAATGAAGTGAATTTTCTTTTGAAATACCGTTCTGCTGACGAAGCTGACCGTAAACTCGCACACAAAGCTTTAGATTTTACTGAACGTTGATTTCTATTTCAAAAAGAACTGAACCCATTGACATTAATCATCTGGGTTCAGTTCTTTTTTTATCTCTATTTTCTTCTACGCTGATATTGCATTTCCTGTATACAGCTGATAATACTTACCTTTTTCTTCGATCAACTGGTCGTGTGTACCTCTCTCGATAATTCTTCCCTGTTCAAGTACCATGATACAATCAGAATTGCGTACCGTTGACAAACGGTGAGCAATTACGAAAGTTGTACGTCCATGCATCAGACGATCCATACTCTCCTGGATAATGCGTTCTGTACGAGTATCGATCGAGCTTGTCGCCTCGTCCAGAATCAGTACCGGTGGATCTGCTACTGCCGCACGGGCAATCGCAAGAAGCTGTCGCTGTCCCTGACTTAAGTTTGCTCCATCCCCAGTGATCACTGTGTCATATCCTTCCGGAAGTCTGCGGATAAATCCATCTGCATTTGCCAGTTTTGCTGCTGCAATGATTTCTTCGTCTGTTGCATCCAGTTTTCCAAAACGAATATTATCTTTTACAGTACCAGTAAACAAATGTGTATCCTGCAATACGATTCCAAGAGAATGTCGAAGGTCTGCTTTCTTAATCTTGTTAATATTAATTCCGTCATAGCGGATCTTACCATCCTGAATATCGTAGAAACGATTGATCAGGTTTGTAATTGTCGTCTTACCTGCTCCGGTGGAACCAACAAAAGCAATCTTCTGTCCCGGCTCTGCATACAGCTTCACATCATGAAGAACAATCTTGTCATCATTGTATCCGAAATCCACTCCGTCAAATACAACATTTCCTTTTAACTCAACATAATCAACAGAACCATCCGCCTGATGTGTATGTTTCCATGCCCAGCGGCCGGTACGTTTCTCACTTTCTGTCAGTTTTCCATTTTCTTCTTTTGCATTAACTAATGTAACATAGCCTTCATCCACTTCCACTTTTTCATCCAGAAGTGTAAAGATACGCTCCGCACCTGCGAGTGCCATAACAATCGCATTCAGCTGCTGGCTCACCTGGTTGATCGGCATGCTGAAGCTTTTATTAAATGTCAGGAAACTTGCCAGACCGCCCAATGTAAATCCACCGACATGATTCAGGGCAAGTGCGCCTCCGACGATTGCACAGATTACATAGCTGATATTTCCAATCTGCGCATTCATAGGACCGAGGAAGTTCGCATAAGTATTTGCACGGTCTGCGCTTACAAACAAATCCTCATTCAGCTTTTTGAACTCTGTCTTACTTTCTTCTTCATGACAAAATACCTTCACAACCTTCTGGCCGTTCATCATTTCTTCAATATATCCATTGACTTTACCAAGATTCTTCTGCTGCTCAAGGAAATATTTTCCACTCTGTCCTGCTGCCTTCTTTGTTCCCCAGATCATGATCGCAACCATAACCATCGTCACTGCTGTCAGAGGAATGTTCAGGATCAGCATACTGATAAACACACTGACAATTGTAAATCCACTGTTGATAATCTGCGGAATACTCTGGCTGACCATCTGTCTGAGTGTATCAATATCATTCGTGTAGATTGACATGATATCGCCATGTGCATGTGTATCGAAATATTTAATTGGAAGTTTCTCCATGTGACTGAACAGATCATTTCTCATATTCATCATCATTCCCTGTGTCACACTGATCATAATACGGTTATAAGCATAAGTGGCCACGATTCCGACTCCATAAAAGCAGGCAACTTTTCCGATTGCATGCGCAAGCGGTGTAAAGTTCGGTGTATCACTGGATAATAAGAACGGTGTAATGTATTTATCAATCAAATCTCTTGTGAACATTGTTCCCTGAACATTTGCAATAACCCCTACAAAAATAAGGATGAATACGATAATGCAATGAAATTTATAATCCCGGAAAATATAATCCATCAGACGCTTAAGTAATTTCCCAGGATTTTCCACTTTATTCTTTGGTTTTCCCATTGGTCCGCGCATTATGCCTCACCTCCATTTTCATCAAAGTCTCCGCCGCCCTGTGTCTGGGACTCATATACCTCACGATAAATCTCATCTGACGCAAGCAGTTCATCATGTGTTCCGAATCCATGGATCTTTCCTTCATCCATAACAATAATACGATCTGCATCCTGTACACTGGATACACGCTGTGCAATGATCAGCTTTGTCGTATCCGGAATCTCTTCACGGAATGCACGGCGGATCTTCGCATCTGTTGCAGTATCAACAGCACTTGTACTGTCATCAAGGATCAGGATCTTCGGTTTCTTTAACAATGCTCTTGCAATACAGAGTCTCTGTTTCTGACCACCGGATACATTGTTTCCGCCCTGTTCAATATGTGTATTATATTTGTCCGGAAAGCGCTCGATAAATTCATCTGCGCAGGCCAGTTTACATGCCTGGATGCACTCTTCATCTGTCGCTTCTTTATCTCCCCAACGAAGATTGTCTAAAATACTTCCTGTAAATAATACATTTTTCTGAAGCACTACAGATACCTGATTACGAAGCACCTCAAGATCATATTCTTTTACATTTTTTCCACCAACCAGAATCTCTCCGTCCGTCACATCATACAGACGGCTGATCAGATTGACCAGACTGGTCTTTGCACTTCCGGTTCCTCCGATAATTCCAATCGTCTCTCCGGAACGGATCTCCAGATTGATATCTTTGAGAACCTTCTCTGCACTGTCTTTCTTATAAGAAAAGTCTACATTTTTAAATGTGATGCTTCCATCTGCGACTTCATATACCGGATGCTCCGGGTTATGAATGTCTGTTTTTTCATTCAGCACTTCCGCAATACGACGCATACTTGCCATACTCATAGAAATCATGACGAAAACCATTGAAAGCATCATCAGACTCATAAGAATATTCATACAATAGGCAAGAAGACTCATCAGTTCTCCGGTTGTAAGAGAATCCACAACAATCATCTTCGCACCAAACCAGCTAATCAAAATGATACAGGTATAAACTGTAAACATCATGATCGGCGCATTCCAGATAACATTCTTCTCTGCTTTTACAAAAATATCATAAATGTTCTTGCTTGCACGCTTAAATTTACTTGTCTCTTCCTCTTCTCTTACATATGCCTTTACAACACGGATTGCAGAAACATTTTCCTGAACAGACTCATTGAGTGCGTCATATTTCGGAAATGCCTGCTGAAAATATGCGGTTGCATGACGGATGATGAAGAATAAAATAATTCCAAGAATCAGAACTGCCACAAGATAAATACTTGCCAGTCTTGCATTGATTGCAAATGCCATCACCATCGCACAGATCATACTTGCCGGTGCTCTCATCATCATACGCAACATCATCTGATAGGAGTTCTGCACATTTGTTACATCTGTTGTCAGACGTGTCACTAATCCTGCTGTACTAAAATGATCAATATTTGCAAACGAATATGTTTGAATCCGATCAAACATCGCATTTCTCAAATTCTTTGCAAATCCTGTGGATGCTTTCGCTCCATAACGTCCCCCTGCCATTCCGGCAAGCAGACCTAAAAACGCTGCCACGATCATAATTCCACCCACTTTATAAATGTGGTGGATATCACCCGTATTAACCCCTTTATCAATGATCGATGCCATCAAAAACGGGATCAATGTCTCAAATAAAACTTCAAGAATCATGAAAATCGGTGTCGCGATCGATGCTGCCTTATACTCTTTTACTTCTTTTAATAAAGTACGAATCATGAATTCTCTCCTCTCATTTTTCTTAGATTGAGATGAACCTTATGAGTCACTCTCAAAAATGCCTGTAATTCTTCTTCGGTAATTCCTTCTTCCAGTTCTGCGTCCATTCGCTTGAAAATCTCTCCAAGCTTTTCGTGACTTTCGCGTCCTGCCTCTGTCAGCATAACCTTTTTCAACCTTGCATCACTCTCAACCGAAGCTCGACAGACGAGTCCTTTCTTTTCTAAAGCCTGAATGATATTCGTTACTCCCGAACGGCAGATTCCGAAATACTTCTCTATGTCTTTCTGATAAATCTCTGCATCCTGATGTTCATAGAGATAACGCAAAATCCATCCATGCATAAGGGTTACTTCATCCAAACCTTCCGCTTTTACTCTTGCCTCAAGTAATTTTGAAATAGCACGGTCAATTTTATGTACCTGTGGTCCGATACGAAAATGTTCTTCACACAAAATTGTAATCCTCCTTTCTTTACGCACAAAAACTGTTCATCAACGAATTGTTCATTTGTGAACAGTTTTTATATAAACAAGTTTATCACATGAGCTTTTAATGTCAATAGAAAATTTGGATTTTTTTCTATTACTTTATTATCACAGAGCTAAAAAACGGGCAACACCTTTTTTTCGTAACCAGAGATAGAATAAAATCCCGCGATGGTTATACACGGAGTCCACAGATTCATTCCCACAGCGGATTGCTCTGTCCAGTCCCATGATAGTGGCGATCATACACATCTGATGCACGTG
>OIYG01002802.1_pt1 | contig 10544 bp, 9 predicted proteins | sample 1587861 | NCBI WGS metagenome assembly OIYG01 (sample SAMN03283272) | human gut metagenome | biome: human-associated habitat; material: feces | host: Homo sapiens | place: Peru | collected 2012 | reverse complement strand
TGAGTATAGAACTCAACTAGGGTTTAAATAAATATCTTTTTATTGTCTACTTTTTGTTGACAAGTTTATATTACTATCTATCTATCTCAGTTTCCACATTAGTAGCATCATCAACTACAATATTTCTATCTGTTAATATATCTGTATCAATACTTTGTATCTTTTCTTCAACTACATTATCTAACAAACTTAAAGTTCCATTATCATCTTTTATTTTTCGAATAACTTTTTTATTAACTAAATCAACATAATCACATACATCACTTAAACATCTTAATGGTTCTTTAATATATATTGAATATACATTTTCGCTATAAGGCTCATAATCAGTCATTATATCATTTTTTTCTATTTGTATACTATTTAAATCAATTATATTTTTATTATTATTTAATCTTAATATAATAGTCTTAAGAAGAGAATTACTATTATGATTAAAAGTATAATAAACTTTTATTTTTTTGTTTAATTCTAAGTTATTAAAAACATAACTAAGATATTTACTATTATTATCATAAATTAAAATACTTATATTTTTATTATATTTTCCAATTTCCAAAAGTGTTACATAAAATGATATTGTATAAGTTTGGTTAGAAGGTATTTTTAAATTATTTATATTAATTGCGAAAGCCCCTGCAGAATGTGCATAAACTTTCAAACCTTCCGCACCTTTAGCGGTCAAAATATTATTTTCTAAAGAATACTCATCTAAATTAGCATAAGTAGTAGTACATTTATCTAAATTAAACAAATTCTTCCCAACACTTTTTATATCAACTTTATACATACCATTAAATCTATCAGTATCATTACTAACTAATGTTCCTAATCCATCAGTATTACCATAAATATTTAATTTATTATAATTATATTCACTATCTCTTATATTAACTTTAGCTTCAATATTTTTATCCATATCATCACTTTGATCTAAGTTTGTTTCATGATAAGTCAAAGTTAAAGTATAAGTATGTGTTTCTCCAACTTTAATAGAATTTGTAATTATAGAATTATCATATATTGGGAACGTATCATCTGAACCGCCACATGTTCCAATATCACTTTTACACTCTAACTCATACGTTAAATCATTATAATATTTTAATTCATTTATTACGTTTTCTAAAATAACTTCATAACTATCAATATCTCCAGTTCCTGTATTTTTAACTGTAAATGTTTTACTTTTAATTACTTCTCCTGGTTGTATTTTATCTACTTTTATAAAACCATTACCATCACCATAGGTAAGTTCCAATTTCCCAGCACTTACATCTACACTTTTATCATTAGTATTTCCTTTTACTTTGGCTGTAAAATATGCGTATGTTATACCAAATAATGCAAATATTAATAACAATATTGCAATCATACTTGTAATTATTCTTTTTTTTACATTATCTATATCATGCATATCTATTCCTACCTTCATAACAATAATTTTATAGTAATATTTAAAAAAATTCAATATATTTTACAAAATTTATAAAAATAAATTGACAAAGTATACATAAGTATAGTAAAATTTATTTATCGGGCATGGAGTGATACTCAAGAGGCTGAAGAGGCGTCCCTGCTAAGGATGTAGAGCGGGTAACTGCTGCGAGGGTTCAAATCCCTCTCACTCCGCCATTTAGAAAAAATAAAAGTCTTGAATTTGTTTCAAGGCTTTTTTCATATCTTTATTTATTAGGTTTTTTTATATATTTTAATATATTTTTATTTTCTAAATAATCTTCTATAGAAGTTTTAGTATATTTACCATTTGTATAACAATAAACGTTTATATATTTTAAAAGTACATCAATATTTTTATTTGATATTATAGTTTTTAAAGCATCATCTAATATAACATATATTTTAGCTGTTCCACTTTTTCTAATATTACTTACTTCATATAAATAATTATCTTCACTACTAATATAATATGGGATAGTATTACTACATAAACTATATAATAATCTATATGAATCAGAGTTAAAAGTATTTACTGTTTCACTTCTTATAGAATCTATTGCAATAAAATGATATTCTTTTAATTCATATTTGTCCTGTCCTTTTTTTATTAAGTCGATTTTATATCCTTTATATTTTTCTAATAATTCTTTATTTTCAGTATAAAAATATATATCATTTACTATATCATCTTGTTTTAATTCTTGCCTAGTTTGTTTTATGCTTTGTTTTGAAATGATATTTTCTGTATCTTTTATTTCGTAAACGCCTTTATTTTTATTGTATTTTAGTACAAAAATATATCCAGTATTAATATCAGATACTTTTAGATTAGTTAATGTATTATATTTTAGAAGATTAATTTCTTTTGATTCTTCTTTTTTTAAATAATAACTTTTATTACGTTTTTCATATTCTTTTATTACTAATGGATTATATTTTTTTGCTTCTTCTTCTATTAATTCAAACGCAAAAGAAATATTTTTTCTCTTTTTTTCTACTATATCTACAAAAGAGTCTAGATTTTCTATATAACTTGTAAAATAAAGTATTGGTTCTATTTTTATTGAACCGTCTTTTTCTCTTTTTAATATTTTTAGTTTTTCATTATATGGACTTATTTCTAAATCTAATTTATTGTCATTTATTAAATCTTTATAATTAATAAAATATTTTTTCATTTAAAACCACCCTTTATTTTTTTAAATATTCTATACCTTCTTTAAAAGTACTAATACTAACTAATTCTATATCTAAATTATGTTTCTTTTTATATTTTAAAGCTTCTTCATAATTATCTTTAGGAACTAGCATAATATCTGCACCTTTATTTACTGCTCCAGCAAGTTTATAAGTTACTCCGCCTATTTCACCTACATTACCTTCATTATCTATTGTTCCAGTACCTGCAATTATTCTTCCTTTTGTTATATCATTCTCAGTAATTGCATTATATATTGCAAGTGCAGTCATAAATCCACCGCTAGAACCAGATTCACTTTGATTACTTTTAACTTCAACATTTTTTTTACTATCATATTCATTAATTACAGCAGAAGTTAATCCAACTTTAGCATTACCGTCCAAATCAATTAATTCTGCATAGCACTTTATATTTTTACCATTACGTACTACATCAAATGTTATTTTATCACCAACTTTTTTATTTGTTATATATTTTTGCATTTTCGTAAATGTAGTAAATTCTATATTATCATATTTTACTATGTTATCAAATAATTTTAAGTCAGTTTTTGCATTCTCATAAATATATGTAACATAATTATTACTTTTTTTAATAGAATAATCAACACCAGCAGAGTTATATGCAACCATATAAGCATTAGAAATACTTTCATATAAGTAGTATTTATCTATCTTAATTGTTTCATCTATATCTCCATCATATGTAATATCATCGTTACTAACTATATCCCAGGTAGGTATAACTTTTGCTAACAAGTAAGTTGGTATAGTACCTTTAACTAATTTAACATATGTCATATTAATACTACCTTTACTTTTATTAATGTTGCTTTTACTTTCAATTCTACTATCTAAATTAATTAATCCACCAGGACTATATATACTAAAATCCAACTGAAAATTAAACAATAAATATATAAATACTATTATAAGTATTCCCTTATAATTTTCTTTAAAAAACTTTTTTATACTATTAAATATTCTTTTCATATCTCATCACCTAACTATTATATCATAATACTCATGAATTTTTTAAGAATTAAATAAATATATTTTATTATGAAAAATAAATTAACTAAACTAACTATAATATTTTTCTTTATACTAATATTTATTAAAAAAGATATAATGTATTACACTATATATAATACTGTTATTTTATGGTTTAAAAATATTGTCCCAAATTTACTACCTATGTTTATTATTACAAGTTTAATTATAGAATCTAATTTAATTATTAATATATGTAATATTTTTGGTAAATTATTTAATAAAATATTTAAATGTTCTAATTATGGTATATTTATATATTTTTTAAGTTTATTTACTGGTAGTCCTTCTAATGCTAAATATATAAATGATTTAGTAAATAATAATTTAATATCAAATACTTTATCAGATAAACTATTACTATTTACTTCTAATTATAATATTTTATTAATATATAGTTTACTTACTTTATATTTAAATAAGTCCATATCAATTAAAATAATAAGTATTATAGTTATGTCTAATATTATAGTAGGTTTAATATTTAGAAATATAAATTATATAGATTTAAAAACAAATTATATTAAAAGAAAAATAAATATATCTAAAATTATAAAAAATACTATTGATACTTTATTAATGATATTAGGAACTTTAATATTTTTTAATATTATAATTAATCTTTTACCAATAAAAAATATGTTATTAAAAAATATATTAAATGGATTTTTAGAAATAACTACTGGATTAAAGGGATTAGAATATTTAGATATAAGTACAAATATTAAAATTTTACTAAGTACAATATATTTATCCTTTGGAGGATTATCTATTCATACACAAATAAAAAGTATCTTACCAGATACTAATTATACTTTATTTTTAAAATCAAGATTGTATGCAGTTATTATTTCGATTGTATTATTAATTATTTTTATAATATGAAATTAATATTGAATAATCTTTTCCATCACTACCTATTATTGGTATTTCAATTTTATGAAAAATATCTTTATCTAATGTTATTGCATTTATCTCATTATATAGTTTTGTTGGTCCACTTGAATTACTATACTTTATTTCAAATCCAGATTTTATATTTCCACTATCATCTACGTTGTATTTTTCAAATTCAGGAAGTAATCTAGTTGCTTTCGTATTACCATGTATATATGAAATAACGTAAGAGTTTTTATTTTTATAATAGTATATGCCTAAGTGAGCAACGTTACTATTATCATCATTAAAAATAAATTTAATACATTCGCTAGCTTTTTGTTTATCTTCTAAACTATCTTTATATGTGTTGTATGTTTTATAAAAATCATTTATTTCACAAGTGTTTAATTTTAAACTATCTGCTTTATCCAAATCTTCTTCTATATTTTTTAATATTAGAGCTTTATTAATTAAATAATCTGAATTGATACTTGCTTCATCATTCATATCTTTTACATCAACTAATAAATTAAATAAGAATATAAGAACTATAGAGATTAATGCTATAGAAATAATTATTTCAACTAATGTAATACCTTTTTTATTTAGTTTCATTAATCCCACTCCAAACTAGATATATATGTTTCATATAAAATATTGCCTTGAGTATCTTTTACCTCTTCATTACCTGTATCTTTAACTACTCTCTTATACTCAACAATTAATAATTTATCTTCATTTTTAACATCTAACTTTTTTATATAATCTATCATATATGCATCCACTTTATCTTCTTTGCCACCAAAATTATTTAGATTAGTTAATAAATATATTTTTTCTACTCCATATAGTGATTTTAAATTATTGGAATTGCTAATTTTGCTAAGGTAATTAGTGATATTAGCAGAAATATCATCTACATTAATTCCCAAAGTACTTTGATTATTTTGCATGTAATCTTTTATATATTTAGTTATATATATGTATTCACTTGTATCATATTTATTTTCAGTACGCAGTTTAGACAATATCTTATTATATGAAGAAAATATCGTAAGAAGTGCAACTGATACTACTACAATAACAACTATAGTTTCCATTAATACAAAACCTTTTTTATTCATTATTTCACCTACTCTACAATATATGTGGTACCTGTTGCATCATTTTCTACTTTGCATACCTTTTTCCTATCATTAATAGATAATTCTTTTTTTTGTCTGTAGTTTAATTCACTACAATTACTACTAACATATCCTTCGGTAGTTGTATAAGTTGGGTCTTCAATATCCCCGCTAGGAACACCAGATTTAATACAAAGGTTGTCATTTATTTTATAAGACTTATTGCCAGCATTATCCTTAAAACTATAAAGTATTTTATTATAATAAGTCGGATTCATGTATCCCGTATCAATATCATTTAATATAATATTAGCCACAGAATCTGACTTGTCCAAACTATATAAAATTATTTTATTATTATTATAATCAATTTTACTTATGACATAAAGCTCTGCACCATTTACATTATCACAAGATACAGTTATCCCAATAAAACTTCCTACTTCAAAATCTTGTATACCCATAGTACTATTTATATCATCCTTTATACCTTTTTCTATAGTGTTTAATAAAACTTTATTTTGTAAATAATCAGCTATTATAGTTAGAAAAAGAGTAATAAATATTAGAAAAAAAGAATAAATTAAACTTGTTGCAATAAAACCTTTATTATTCATATAATCACTCTACTTTACATAATTAAGTATATAATAAATAATAATATTTTACAATTGTTTTCGTTAAATCTTTTTGTCTAAATAATTACATCTTTTACATAATTCTTCACATTTTTTATTATTTTTAAAATTATTTAACATATTCTGATATCTACTACTATTAATAATTGTTTCTAAATCATCTTTAAAAATATTTCCTAATTTAATATTGCCTTTACTATCTAAACAGCATGGTACAACAGTACCATCTACAAGTATTCCTATATGATCTTTTAATGCGTAACATGTACCATTTTCATTTATTTTATTATTATTTAAATCAGGCCATGTAAACTCTTCATTTATACTTATAAAAATATTATTTTTGATAGTACTATTATTTTTTATATTATCTATTTTTAAATTTGTATTATATTTTTTATTAATCATATCTAGTATATTTTTGCTATATTTATTTTTTACCCAAAATCTATATGAAATATAAGTTTTATCTTTTAAAATATCAACTGCATTGAATATATTATTCATGTAATCTTCTAAACTTATTCCATATAATTCGTTATAACTTTGTAAAGATATATTTATTTGTCTTATATTATCATTATTAATTATATTATTTATTAAGTATCCGTTAGTTGTAATATTTACATTAAAATTTTTGCTAGAATAATCAATAAATTTATTAATTTCTGGATGTAGTAATGGTTCACCTAGAATGTGTAGATATATGTAATTAGTATATTTTTTTATTTTATTTAATATTGTTTTGAATTCGTCAAAACTCATATATTTTTTTATTCTTTTATTTTTAATACAAAAATCACATGCTAAATTACAATTATTTGTTATTTCAATATATATTTTTTTATACATAATATTCTCCTACTTAAAAAAGTTATAGAATTATAACTTAAAATCATTAATGAAATCATCTATTGTCATTTCTTTAATTTCATTATCTTCAATTTTTTTAGGCATTTCTATAACTTCTTCACTTACAATAACTAATTCTTTTGATAATGCAACATTTTTATATTTTTCTTTAGATATATTACTTCCAGTACTTACTTCGTCCATTATAGGTATATCAGTATTTTTTATTGTAATAACTTCATCATTTATTAATAATATATTATCATTCTTATTAGTTATAAATGCGTTTATTATCTCATAATTAGTAGATTTTACTTTTTTAATTAATGTGCTTCCACGTTTTGCACGAGATAAACTATTTAATTCTGATATCTTTATACGTTTTGCAGTATTTTTATTAGTAAATATAGTTAAATATTCGTCGGTATCTTTATATGTTAAACCACATACTAAAGTATCGTCTTTTAAATTTATTCCTTTAACACCGCTTGCTTTTGTACCTGCAACTGGTATTTCGTCAATGCTATAATTTAAGTAATATCCAGTTTTTGTTATTAAAATATTTTTATTTTCACTTAATGTTGCGCTAACAATTTTATCCTTATCTTTTAATTTCATTGCAGTATATGTTTTACTTGTTCTACTTACTATAAAATCAGATAATTTTGTACGTTTAACCATACCTTGTTCTGAATACAATACAATATCTAAATCTTTATTACCTTCGGTTATTACGAAAGATTTAACTACTTCATCATCAGGACTAATACTAACGTAATTGCTTACATGTTTTCCTAAATCTTTCCATTTTGTACTAATAATTTCATGAATTGGTAAGAAAATATAATTTCCTAAACTAGTAATAATTAATAATTTATTTAATGTATTAGTATCATACATATCTATTACATAATCTCCAGGTTTTAATCCAGTTAATTCTTCACTTGATGAATAAGATTTTTTACTAACTTTCTTTAAATAACCATCATGAGTTAATACAACTATTACATTCTCTTTTATAATTAAATCGTTGGCATCAATTTTTATTTCATTTACTACTTCACTAATTTCTGTTTTTCTTGGAATGCTATATTCTTTTTTTATAGAATTTAATTCCTTTTTAATTACACTATCTAATTTTTTAGGATTTTCTAAAATTTCGTTTAATAATTCTATAGCTTGTCTTAATTTAGCTAATTTTTCTTCTAGAACTGTTACATCAAAATTAGTTAATCTATAAAGTTGTAAATCTAATATTGCAGTTGCTTGTTCTACTGTAAAATCAAATTCACTAACTAAATTATCTCTAGCATCGCCTTTATTTTTACTTTTTCTAATACATGCAATAACTTCATCTAATATGCTTAATGCTTTTACTAAACCTTCTAAAGTGTGTATTTCTTTTTTTGCAGTTGCTAAATCAAATTCACTTCTTAAACGAATAACTTCTCTTTGATGATTGATATATGCATCTAATATTGGTATTATACCTAAAAGTTTTGGTCTTCTATTAACTATTGTTACCATGTTATAGTTATAATTGGCTTGTAAGTCTGTATTTTTTAATAAATAATTTAATACTAAATTTTTATCTGCACCAGTTTTTAAATCAATAACTATTCTAATATTAGAATCTTTATCAGATTCATCTCTTACTTCAGCGATGCCATCTATTTTTTTATCTAATCTAATATTATCTATTTTATTTACTAATTGTTGTTTATTAACTTCAAATGGTATTTCAGATATAACAATTTGGTCTTTGCCTTTATTTTTTACAAATTCACATCTACTACTTACAACAACTTTACCACGACCTTTTGAAAAAGCATCTTTTATTCCATCTAAGCCTTCAACAATTCCTCCTGTAGGAAAATCAGGCCCTTTAACAATATTCATTATATCTTCTAGTGTTGAATTAGGTTTTTCTATACGTAATATTGTTGCATCTATTATTTCGCCTAAGTTATGTGGTGGAATATTTGTTGCATATCCTGCACTAATACCAGTTGTTCCATTAACTAAAAGATTTGGAAATTTTGCCGGTAAAACTGTTGGTTCCATCAAAGTATCACTATAGTTAGGAGCCATCATTACAGTATTTTTATCTATATCTCTTAATAATTCTTCTGTTATTTTAGCAAGACGAGTTTCTGTATAACGATATGCTGCTGGTCCATCACCATCTATTGAACCATTATTACCATCTATTTCTACTAATATATGGTTTTGTTTCCAATCTTGGCTCATTCTTACCATTGCTTCATAAACTGATGAATCACCATGTGGGTGATATTTACCTAATACAATACCTACTGCATTTGCACATTTTTTAAATTGTTTATCATATGTATTGTGATCTTTATACATAGCATATATTATTCTTCTTTGTACAGGCTTTAAACCATCTCTAACATCTGGTATTGCTCTATCTTGTATTATATATTTGGAGTATCTAGCAAAGCGTTCCTCCATTATTTCTTCTAAACTATATTCATGTATTTTGTTTAATACGTTTTCCATACATTCACATCCTATAGAATATTTTATCAAATTTTGTTTAATTTACAAAGAAAAATTGACAAATATAAGTCAATTTTCATAACATCATAATCATATTTTTAGATAATTTTGTTATTTTTGATATTTTATCTGTAGAGTAGCCTTCATTTTTTAATGCTTTTGCCAATGAAATTTTTTCTTTTTCGAGTTCTTGTTTATTTTGTTCGAACTCTTTTTGTATTATTTTCTATTTTTCTTCTATCTTGTTCTACAAACATTAGCATTGATTTTTCAAATTCATTTAACTTACTATTAGTATAATGTTTTTTCTTTAGATAGTCAAGATTAATATGTAATATTCTTATACCATTATACACAGATATTTTATATTTGTTAAATAATAATTTAGAATCATTTATAAAATTATTTTTACTTATTACATCATAATTATCTATGTTTATTAATATGTTTTTATATCTTGTGTATAATTATTATTATTACTTAAACTTGATGTATGTTCTAAAAATAAATACCAATAGTTTTTATCTATGTGTTTTTGTTTGTTACTATTATTGATTTCTAATATTATGTATATTTTTTTATATTTAAGTATTATATCACTATGACCATTATTATGACCTACTACGTTTGTTGGTATTTCACCATTAACAATACTTAAATTTTCTTTTAAATCATTATAATCATAACCTAATAAATAATTTAGAAAATAGCATAAGTAGTCTAAAGATTATTTATTTAAAAATACATTTTTAAAAGTCAAATCAAATTGTAAATTAAATAGTAAATTTTTATTATTTATAATATTATCATAAGT
>OIYG01002800.1_pt1 | contig 10550 bp, 9 predicted proteins | sample 1587861 | NCBI WGS metagenome assembly OIYG01 (sample SAMN03283272) | human gut metagenome | biome: human-associated habitat; material: feces | host: Homo sapiens | place: Peru | collected 2012 | reverse complement strand
ATATTTACCTGGTTAGAATTAAGTCCATTTTTAATATCTGTTGAAAATTCACTCTCAACTTCCTCTATTTTTTTACTATAATACACCAAATTTAATCACCTCTTATTTCTTATTTTACTATTTTATATAAAAAAATATTTTTTTTCAATTTAAAATAAAAATTTTTATATTAATTACTAAACGGTAATACTTATCCTAATCATATTCTTGCCTAATTATACCACCTTGTGATATAATTAGTAGATAGTTTATTAGAATTAACAATTTTCAATATAATTTAAAGTAAAAGGTTTTTAATAAATTTTAAATTCGTAAACCTTGAAAGGAGTACCGACGTGGCAAAAAAGGTTAAAATCACTGCAGACAGTACATGTGATCTTCCTCAAGATATTATTGAGAAATATAATATAGAAATCATACCGCTCTATGTTAATTTAGGAGATAAAAGTTACCGCGATAGAATTGATATGTCTCCTGATATGATTTTCAGTTATTATGCTGAAACTCATAAACTGGCAGCTACATCTGCAATTAATATCATCGATTATACTAACTTATTTAATAAATACATCAGTGAAGATCAAGAAATTATTCACATTTCATTAAGTTCTGAAATATCGTCCTGTTACCAAAATGCATGTCTTGCTGCTTCTAAACTAGACGGTGTTTATATTGTAGATTCAAAAAATTTATCTACTGGAAGTGGACATCTTGTACTTCTAGCTGCTGACCTAGCAAACAATGGCCTAAGTGCAAAGGAAATATACGATGAACTTAATAAAGCAAGAAATTTAGTAGATGCTAGTTTTGTTATAGATACTCTTGAATATCTATATAAAGGAGGAAGGTGTTCCGCCTTAGCGGTTTTAGGTGCAAATATTTTAAATCTAAAACCTTGTATAGATGTAAAAGACGGTAAAATGGGAGTTACAAAAAAGTATAGAGGTAAAATGGAACAACTACTCTTACAATATACAGATGATAGATTAGCTGACCTAGATAATATCAACGGCAAACGCATATTTATAACTTATGCCGGAGTTAATGACAAAATAGTAAATGAAGTACGTAAAAAAATTGAATGTTTAAATAAGTTCGATGAAATTATTACTTCTGTCGCTGGAAGCGCAATTACATGTCACTGTGGTCCAGGAACATTGGGTGTTCTTTTAATGAAAAAATCTATATAAATATAATTGTAAAAAGATCATATGAATATAATAGTTCATATGATCTTTTATTTTAAATATTAACACGTATTATAAAAACATATAGAGGTGAACATTATGGCCAATATTAAACCGTTCAAAGCATTGAGATTTAACACAAAAATTGTAGGTAATATAAAAGACCTTGTTTCTCCACCATACGACATAATTAACGATAAACAATACAAAAATTATATTGATTCAAGTGAATTTAATATTGTAAGATTAGGCCTACCAAAAGGTACCAACCCATATAACAATGCCAAACACCTACTTAATGAATGGATAAAAAATGGTATACTAAAAAAAGACGAACAAGATTCCATATACATATACGAAGAAGAATTTAATTTATCTGGACAAAATAAAAAAATTAGAGGATTTATATGTCTTGTAAAATTAGAAGAATTTTCGAAAAAAATAATTCTTCCCCATGAAGAAACACTCTCAAAGGCTAAAGAAGACAGATTAAATCTTCTTAAAGCAACTTCCTGTAACTTTAGCCAAATTTATTCTTTATACATAGATGAACAAAATAAAACAACCTCTATTATAAATACAGCTTGCTCTCGTAAGCCAGATATAGAAACTACCGATAGCGAACATTTAACTCATAGAATTTGGCAAATAACAGATAAAAATATTATTGACAATCTATCAAAACAATTTGCAAACAAAAAATTATACATAGCAGACGGACATCATAGATATGAAACTGCAATTAATTACAGAAATTATTTAAGAGAAAATAACATTATAAAAGATGAATCTCCTGCAAATTACACCATGATGATGTTAGTAAATATTACTGACGAAGGTTTAGTTGTTTTTCCTACTCATAGACTAATCAAAAACATTAATAACTTTAATTCTGATGAAGTTATATATAAATGTAGACCTTACTTTGAAATTGAGCAAAAAAACAACATTCACACAATAAATGAAGAATTAAATATACTATATAACGAAAACAAAAAAGCATTTGCATTCTACTGTGGAGAGAAAAAATGGACTTTGCTTAAATTAAAAAATAATATTAATATTAAAGAGCTTGTCCCAAACTGTTCTGAATCTCTATTAAACCTCGATGTAACAATACTTCATAATTTAATTTTAGATAAAGCATTCGGTATAAATAAGGAAAACATGAAAAATCAGAGTAATCTCTCATATACCCGAAGTATAAATGAAGCAATAGAATCTGTCGATAATAAAGCATTTCAGTGCGCATTTATACTTAATCCTACAAGAGTAACTGAAATAATAGATGTTGCTCTTGCTGGAGAAAAAATGCCACAAAAGTCAACATATTTTTATCCTAAACTTATAACTGGTCTTATTATGAATCAAATAGATTTAAATTAAAATAAATGCCCACCATTCGTGAATGGTGGGTATAATATTATCACTTTTTTCGAAGACTCTGTAATAGTCCTCCATTTTTTATTATATTTTGAATAAACTCAGGAAATGGTTCTGCTTTATAACTTTTAGCTTTTGTTTTGTTGAATATAACCCCTGAATTAAAATCGATTTGAACTTCATCCCTATATTCAATATCTTTAGATGCTTCATCACATTCTAAAATTGGTAGTCCTATATTAATAGCATTTCTATAAAAAATTCTTGCAAATGTAGATGCAATAATACAGCTTATTCCAGAAGCTTTAATTGCTATAGGGGCATGTTCTCTTGAAGAGCCACATCCAAAATTTTTTCCTGCAACAATTATATCACCTTTAGAAATATTGTTTACAAAATCTTTACTTATATCTTCCATACAATGTTTACCTAATTCATTAGGCGATGATATATTTAAATATCTAGCAGGAATTATTACATCAGTATCAATATTATCACCAAATTTATATACATAACCGCTAATTTCCATTTAAACACCTCATTCTTAAAATTACATAACAATCAAAATAAGTTTACAGCAATTTTTATATATCACAAACAACTAATTCTTCTACTTCGAAATAACTAGAAAATAACTTTTTATTTTACTTATTCGCTACAAATAAAACTAAATAATATCTATTTTTACAACTTGTTAGGATCTTGAATAATCCCAGTAACCGCACTTGCAGCTGCCACTGCAGGACTTGCTAGATAAACTTCTGAGTCAATATGTCCCATTCTGCCTACAAAATTTCTATTTGTTGTAGAAACAGCCCGTTCTTTACTTGCAAGGATCCCCATGTGTCCACCTAAGCATGGTCCACATGTTGGCGTTGATACTACAGCCCCTGCATTTATAAATATCTCCACAAAACCTAGCTTCACTGCTTGCAAATATACATACTGTGTTGCTGGTATAATTATGCATCTTACTCTGTTATTAATTTTTCTCCCTCGTAAAATCTCTGCAGCAACTTTCAAATCTGAAAGTCTTCCATTTGTACAAGAACCAATTACAACCTGATCAATTTCAATATTGCCTATTTTATCAATAGTTTTTATATTTTCAGGTAAATGCGGAAATGCAACTGTTGGTTTAATGTTAGATAAATCTAAATTATAAATTTTTTCATATACCGCATCATTATCTGCAGTATATTCAATCGATTTACGTTTAAATCTTCCTTTTACATATTCACGTGTAATATCATCCACAGGAAAAATTCCATTTTTAGCACCTGCTTCTATAACCATATTAGATATGCAAAACCTATCATCCATAGATAGCCATTTTAGTCCTTCCCCGCTAAATTCAATAGATTTATATCTAGCTCCATCTACACCAATAAGTCCTATAATATTTAAAATAATATCCTTTCCACTTATCCATGTAGAAGGCTTACCTACTAAATTAAACTTAATTGCACTGGGCACCTTAAGCCATGCTTTACCTGTAATCATTGCAGCCGCCATATCAGTTGAACCAACACCTGTAGAAAATGCACCTAGCGCCCCATATGTACAAGTATGTGAATCAGCTCCTATTATACAATCGCCTGGTCCCACTAAACCTTGTTCAGGTAAAATTACATGTTCAATTCCCATTGAACCGATGTCAAAAAAATTCTCTATAGAATATTTTTTAGCAAAATTTCGTACCTGCTTGCATTGTTCTGCCGCTTTTATATCTTTATTAGGTGTAAAATGATCCATTACTAAAGATACTTTAGATCTATTAAAAACACTATCCACTTCACATTTTTCAAACTCATTTATAGCAACAGGTGAAGTAATATCATTTCCTAAAACCATATCAAGGTTAACTTCTACTAATTGCCCCGCTTTAACTTTATCAAATTGAGTATGAGCTGCTAAAATCTTCTGAGTTAAAGTCATAGACACTATATCTCCTCCTAAAAATTATAAATTAAATATGATACTCAAACATAGCAAAAAATAGTCTCCTCCATTTTAATATTTACGCCTTGCAATACCAAAAGATACAATTTTTGAACTTAAAAAGTCATCTATAAAAAATAACCATATTAATTTATGTAAAAGTTAAGGGTACCAATTAAAATTTTGGTACCCTTTTATACATAAATAATATTGAATTGTAAACTATATTAATAGCCATTTAGTTTATGGCTTTTCATTAATGAAGGATAATCTATATAAGCGTAATCTAAGTCTACTTTTCCATCTATTCCAGGAACATACCCTTCAGAAGTGTATTGCCAAATTCCACATGGTTTAGATGGACTTTCAATGTTCCATTGAGCTAACCATAAATCATATCTACCCAATAACTCATTAGAATACAAATAATTATCTAGCCAATTCGGATTAGCATAAAAAGCTGCATAATATCCAGCTTGTTCTATCCTGTTGCAAAATGCTTTAACAATATCAGTCATAATTCTTTTATTTTCTTGAGTTGCCTCTAGGATTTTTTTATCTTCAATATCAAATACTATAGGATATTCATATGCATAGCCAGATATAATACTCAAGCAATGCTCTGCTTCTTGCCTAGCTTCATCTACACTTCTTGCATAACTATAATGATATACACCTATAGGCATATTTACTTCCTTAGCTTTTTTAACATTTTCATTAAACCTTTGATCTATTTCATGTGTTTGTGGATTATCAACTCCGGTACTCCATCCACTTCTAAGCATAGCAAACTTAACCCCAGAATTTTTAACAGACTGCCAGTTTATGTTTCCTTGCCAATCTGAAACATCTATGCCTTGAATACCTTTAGACGGATCTATTCTAAAATTTAAAGACCTAGTTTCTGTCTTACCGTTTTGATCTTTAATATCAAGATATATGCTATAACTACCTGTTTCTAATGGTTTCCAATTAACTGAACTTACCTCATTGAAATCTTTTATTATTCCCCAGCTACTCCAATCTGCCTTCATCCACACAAATTTATACTTTAAACCTGTAGTCGTTCCTCCTACATCTGCACTTAATTTTATATTTGTATCTTCTATTTGAGGTGATTGCTTATCTACTTTTATCCCATTATGTACCCAACCAACGTTTATTTTATAACCTATTGTTTTAGTAACCATTCTTCCTTTTTGATCTTTTATATCTAAATACAAAGTATAGTCCCCTGGACTTGTTGGCTTCCAGTTTACATTATTTGAAGAATCAAAATCCTTTATTACTCCCCAACTCTTCCAATTTTCTTTCATCCATACAAATTTGTACTCTAAACCTGTAGTTGTTCCTTCTACATTCGCACTTAATTTTATATTTGTATTTTCTATTTGAGGTGATTGCTTGTCTACTTTTATTCCATTGTGCGACCAACCCATGTTTATTTTATAGCCTATTGTTTTAGTAATTGTTCTTCCTTTTTGATCTTTTATATCTAAATACAAAGTATAATTTCCCGGACTTGTTGGCTTCCAGTCTACATTGTTTGAAGAATCAAAATCCTTTATTACCCCCCAACTCTTCCAATTTTCTTTCATCCATACAAATTTGTACTTTAAACCTGTAGTTGTTCCTCCTACATTCGCACTTAATTTTACAGCTGTATTTTCTATTTGAGGTGACTGCTTGTCCACTTTTATTCCATTGTGTGACCATGTTTCATATGCATACGTATTGGGTGATAAAAGAGCTAAACTAAAAGTCATAAGAAATATAAATGACAAAACAAATGTTATAATCTTTTTCACTATTCTCATCCCTTTTTAATATTTACATTTATTTTATATATAATATCATATTTTTCGCTTCATTTCAACACTTTATAATATAATCGTGTTAACTAAAACATATGCCTTACCTCTTATTTTAATCGCAATTTATGCATTATAACTAATCATAACAAAATACACATATAGTACAACATTGCTTACCATTCTTATTCTTACGTACTAGATCTACATACCTATGTATAAAAATTAAATAAAAAAGCGATACTAAAATTAGAAAAATATAAAAAATAAAAGTTATAAATTTTTCATCTTATTTTTTAAAATTGTATTACATCGAGTTTTTTAATAACCTGATAATAAATTTATGGTGAATAAAAATGTCAAATTCTATACACAAAGGAAGTATAGCTGTATTAAAAATAAGATACAGTTTACTATACTCAATTTTAACATTCTTTTGCGGCTTTATAGGTATATTTAACGTATATACTTCCTTATTTATTTTTATAATTTTGGTATTAAGTTATGTTTTTATAATCATTTATTATTGCCCTGAAAATTATAGAAGGAAATCATATCATATATCCAGCCAACTAATTACAATAAACTATGGAGTATTTTTTTTTAAATCTATTTCTGTAAATCTTAATAAATTACAATATATAGAATTAATTCAAAGTCCTTCTCAAAAAATGTTTTCAACTTGTTCTCTAATATTTCATACTTCCGGCTCTAAAACAGTCCTTTCAAACATCGAGCTTTCTGCAGGATCTAAAATAAAAAGCAAATTAACTAGGAGAATAGTTAATGAAATATAATAAAACTCACCCTTATACTATACTTGAATATCTCTCTAAATTTTCTTTCTTATTCATAATTCCTGTATTACAACAATTAATAATACGCCCTAGAAGTCTATTAGAAATAATTAATACCATGGGCATAAATATACTTATTCTTTTTCTAATAGTTGCTTTTTCTATAAAGGAATATTCAGCTATAAATTACCACAGTTCAAAGCATTGTTTATATTTATCATACGGTGTAATTTTCAAAAAAAGGTCCACCATACCATATAAAAATATACATTCAATAGCAGTAACTCAAAGCATTATTCCCGCTATATTTGGTTCTATAAGATTAACACTTGATACTCCATCAAAAAAAAGTACAAAAGCAGATATTTCAATTAACTTGTCTAACAAAAATCTTAACAACACACTTAAAATAATCAATCCTAAAACATCTTATAAAACTGTATATACTTCAAGCACACCTAAAATTATTCTAATGTCAGCATCTTGGTCAAATTCCGCAGCTGGCTTACTATTTTTAGCCCCATTTATAAACAAACTTGGTACATTAATTGGTGAAGAAGCAACAGAACGTTTATATTCAACCGTCGATATAAGTTTACAGCTGGTAGCTTTTGGTGTACCTCCAATAGCTGCAACACTTGCTTATATTTTGTTAGCAGGGTGGGTAATTTCTTTACTGCTACAAATATCTAGATATACAGGTTTCACAGTTCTTAAGTTTAAAGATAACATTTTAATAAAAAGAGGATTAATTAACACCTATAATAGAATTTTAAAAATTACTGATATAAGCGCTATATCAGTAAAACAAAGTCTTCTTATGAAAATACTAAAACTAGAAAGTGCATATATAAATGCTGTTGGCAATAGTAAAGAAAAAGGTGATAAAAATATGCTTATTGCCTGCGCATCTAAAAAAGCTTTAAAACAATCTTTATATAATACAATTCCAGAAAGTTTATTTGTAGATTTAACTAAACAATCTTTATTTTCAATATTTCCTAAAACAACATCAATAAAAAGTTTTCTCTTTGTCCCAATATCTATTTTTATATCCAGTTTAGTAATATCTATTATTTTTTATACCAATAGTAATTACAAACAATTTATAATATTATTCTTAATTTTTATAATACCTGTACTTATATGGTGGATACTTTTTAGAGTAACTGCATACAAGCACTCAAAAGCATGTTTATATCCGAAACAACTTTTAATTAACGGATTTAGACGGTTATCATTAATTTCAGGAAATATCCCTTTAAACAAAATACAGTCAATACAAATAACACAAAACCCTCTTCAAAAAAAGGTGAAGAGGGCAAATCTTAAAATATATGTTTTTTCTGAACGAAAAGATTATTTTCTGGTTAAACATTTAGATTTAGCTAATGTTGAAAACTTTGTTGAAAAGGTGAATAACTTGTATAATTAATCTAAAAATATATTTTATAATAATTCAACTTAATATATAATTTATATTTTTTGTATTACCCTTTTTATTAACTCACAAGATTTTTGAGCAGAAATTTCTACAAATTTTTCATAACTATAAGCAGAGTTCTCATCTGCACTATCAGATATAGATCTTAAAACAATAAACTCTACTCCATTTATGTAGCAAACTTGTCCTATACTTCCACCTTCCATTTCACATGCTATTCCCTTAAAATCATTTCCTAATTTATATAAGTCTTCTTTATTAGCAATAAATTGATCTCCTGTAATAATAGTCCCCTTAAAGAACGTTATATCTTGTTCCTCTAAAATTTGCGAAACCTTTTCTATTAAATATTTAGAACAAGGAATCTCTATTAAATTAATTCCTGATATCATCCCTTTAGGGTCCCCTAATGGAGATGTATCAACATCATGTTGAACTACATTTTCAGCTAAAGCTACATCACCAACATGTAACGAATTCAAAATAGCTCCTGCAACTCCTATATTTATTATATAATCAGGGGAAAATTTTAGTATCATTGTTTGAGTACAAATTGCCGCATTGACTTTGCCAGGACTAGACTTGGCTATAACACATTCTCTTCCACTCAATATACCTTTAGTATATTTTATTTCACTTATTACAAATTCTTGTTCATCTTTTAAGTTTTTTACTAAAGTATCAACTTCTACATCCATTGCCCCAATAATACCAATCATACTAAAATATTCACCCTTTATTTTTTATTATTCCTGTTAACTAAGATATTCAATAGATATATCAACATCTTTATATCTAGATCTAATTATATTAGAATCTTCTGCATTAACCTCATAGTCACTTAGCCCTAACTCCTCAGTTAATTCTTCTAAGGCATATTGAACTTTATCATCATACGTTCTACTGTCTTCGCCCTTATGTGTTTTTTTAACTAACGGCAAAGATTCTTCTTTTTCATCTTTTATTTCTATTTTATCTACCGAATTTATTTCTTCTACATATCCTTCATTTACGTTTTCAGTTTTTATAGATTGAAACCTAGACCTAGTTTTTTTCTGTGATTTAACACTTTTCTTTCTCATTAATATCAAACCTTTATAAATATTATATTATTATTCTAGTTCTAATAACACCATCAATATTATAGATCTTCCGTATAATATCTTCAAATACATCTCCAGTAACGTCTAAAATAGCATAAGCATAAGCATTTCTAGATTTACTACTCATATTTTCAATATTTACACTATTAGAAGATAAAACCCCTGACACAGAACTAATTATATTAGGAATATTTTTGTGCAAAACACAAATTCTTGTACCACCATCTCTAGCCATAGATATATTAGGCATATTAACAGAATTCACAATATTGCCATTTTCTAAATAATCTTTTAATTGATTAACTGCCATTACAGAACAATTCTCTTCCGATTCTGGTGTAGATGCTCCCAAATGAGGTATCGTAATTATACCATCAACACCTATAAGATCATAAGATGGGAAATCAGTTACATAGCTCATAACTTTTCCAGATTTAACTGCATCTACAATATCTTTATTACTTACAAGGCCTCCTCTGGAAAAATTTAAAATCCTAACACCATTTTTCATTAAACGAATTGATTCACTATTAATCATATTTTCAGTATCTGGCGATAGCGGAACGTGCATAGTTATATAATCACAGTTTGAAAATATTTTTTCCATTGAAAAAGAATGTTTTACTTTAGAAGATAACCCCCAAGCTGAATCAATAGATATATATGGATCATACCCAAATACTTCCATACCTAAACATAAAGCGGCATTTGCAACTAACACACCAATTGCTCCCAGCCCAATAACACCAAGTTTTTTCCCTTTCAGCTCAGGCCCTGCAAAAGATGACTTTCCCTTCTCTACCATTTTTCCCACTAATTCGTTCTGCCCCTTTAAACTTTCAACCCATTTAATACCATTATATATTTTTCTAGATGATAGTAGT
>OIYG01002797.1_pt1 | contig 10561 bp, 8 predicted proteins | sample 1587861 | NCBI WGS metagenome assembly OIYG01 (sample SAMN03283272) | human gut metagenome | biome: human-associated habitat; material: feces | host: Homo sapiens | place: Peru | collected 2012 | reverse complement strand
CTGGGCCTGTCCCGCGCCTGTGTCGCAGAGTTCACCTTCTATCTGGCCATCCCGGTCATGGCAGGTGCTTCTCTGCTCAAGGTGCTCAAGTTCGCGCTGTCGGGCGCTGCCATGACCGGCACCGAGATCGCCGTGCTGGTAGTGGGCTGCGTGGTGGCCTTTGCGGTGAGCATGGGGGCCATCCGCTTCCTGATGGACTACGTCAAGCGGCACAACTTCAAGTTCTTTGGCGTGTACCGCATCGTGCTGGGCCTCATCGTACTGGCAGTCGCGGCCATCACCGCCATTGCCTGAAGGTAAAAAATGCAGAAGGGACGGTCGGCACCGTCCCTTTTCTCATGCCCGGAAGTGTGCTATACTGGGCGCAGAGAGTATTTTTGCGGCGCTGCGCCGCACACAGAAAAAGGTTATCAGGGAGGAGAAACACCATGGAAGCATCCAACGTTTATTATACCGATTTCCGCTGTCCCGTGGGCACCAGCCTGCTGGAAAAGCTCCGCCGCCTGTGCCTGGCGGCCGGGATCCGTCAGCTGGACATGGAGGGCAAGTTCGTGGCCATCAAAATGCACTTTGGTGAGCTGGGCAACCTGGCCTTTCTGCGGCCCAACTACGCCAAGGTGGTGGCAGACCTGTGCAAGGAGCAGGGTGGTATGCCCTTTTTGACCGACTGCAACACCCTGTACCCCGGCAGCCGCAAAAACGCGCTGGAACACCTGACCTGTGCCCAGCTCAACGGCTTCTGGCCCATGACTACCGGCTGCCAGGTGATCATCGGTGACGGCCTCCGGGGCACCGATGAGGTGGAGGTGCCGGTGCCCAACGGCGAATACTGCAAGACCGCCAAGATCGGCCGGGCCATTATGGACGCCGATGTGTTCATCAGCCTGACCCACTTCAAGGGCCACGAGTCCACCGGCTTTGGGGGAACCATCAAGAACATCGGCATGGGCTGCGGCTCCCGGGCCGGCAAGATGGAGCAGCACGCCGCCGGCAAGCCTGCAGTGCAGGAGAGCCTGTGCCGGGGCTGCCACCGCTGCGCCAAGGAGTGCGGCTCCGACGCCATTACCTACAACCAGCAGAACAAGGCTGTCATCGACTACGACAAGTGCAAGGGCTGCGGCCGCTGCATCGGTGCGTGCAGCTTTGACGCCATCTATTCTCCCAACGACTGCGCCAACGAGCTGCTGGACCGCAAGATGGCGGAGTACGCCGCCGCAGTCTGCCACGACCGTCCCTGCTTCCACATTTCTCTGGTGCAGGACATCAGCCCCAACTGCGACTGCCACGGCGAGAACGACGCGCCCATCCTGCCGGATATCGGCATTTTTGCATCCTTTGACCCTGTTGCGCTGGATCAGGCCTGCGTGGATGCCTGCCTGAGCGCCACCCCGCTGCCCAACAGCCAGCTGAGCACGAACCTTGCAAAGCCGGGCTGGAACTGCTACCACGACAACTTCAAGGACTCCAACCCCAACATCGAGTGGAAGGCTACCCTTGAGCAGGCCGAGAAGGTGGGCATGGGCACCCGCCAGTATGTGCTGAAAAAGGTATAAAGACAAAATGGGGTGCTGACCACACGGTCAGCGCCCCATTGCGCTTTGAAAATTAAGTTTAAGCTTCGCCGTTTGTCTCCGGCACAATGTCGTCCAGCACGGTCTGCAGCGCCTGCCAGTTTTTCAGGGTGCAGCCGGGCAGGGTGTCAGCATCCAGCCCTGCGTCCGCAATGCGTTCGGTCATGCTGTCCTTGTCGCTGAGCAGGTCCAGCGCCGCGTCCTTGATCAGCGGCCAGGCCTCGGCAAAGCCCTCCTGCTGGTTATCGGTCAGGCCGTCGTACCAGCTGTAAAAGGCCTCCTGAATGGCCTCCGGGGAGCGGCTGGACATCCGTGCGCCCTCGGCCCATTGCAGCAGCGATGCCGCCGCGATGACCGATTTCAAAGAGCAGCCGGATACCCCGGGCCCCCAGCCCAGACAGGGCGCAAAGGCGTTTTCCGTGCCGGTGATGGAGAACACCGAGTTCTCGTCAAAGTTGCTGGGATTCAGCTCTCCGGTGTTGGCCTCGGTGGTGGAAGAGGGCAGCTCGCTGCTGCCGGAAGCGGATGCGCTGTCCGAAGCGGGCGCAGCGCTGGATGCGGGGCTATCGGCAGAGCCGCCGCAGGCTGCCAGCAGGCAGCCCAGCAAAGCGGTGCACAGCAGCAGCGCAAGGGGACGGATATATTTCGATCTCATAAGAAAAACCTCCGTAAACGGTGCTCCGGCAAGCCGCCGGAGCGATGCGGAACCTACACCCTAAGTATACGTTCTGCGCCCGGCGTTGTCAATCGTTCTGCGCAGGACGAATTTCAAGCAGACCTGTGCAGGATATACAAAAATGCGGCTTAAATTTCGGGCAGTTCAACGCATTGACATTTTCTGCGCTGGCTCGTATAATCAAAGCAGACAAGTGAATTTATCAGTGCGTGTAACTGTTCGATCAGGCATGAGCATCAGAGGGAAGGCGGCAACGGCATCCCTTTGGTTCTTGTGCCCTTTTTCTTTTTCACAAAAGCTGCGGCATGGAAGCGGAGGAGTGCGGCGATGCAGGCTGTAAAGGTATTCAATAACAATGCGGTGTCGGTGGTCATGCCGGACGGCAGGGAAGCCATTCTCGTGGGCAACGGGCTTGGGTTTGGCCGCCGCCCGGGGGACGTGATCGACAAAAGCCGCGTTTCCAAGGTGTACTATGTGCAGAATGAATTGCAGACCAAGTTCCTCAAGATGCTGGATAACGTTACCCCGCAGGTGATGCAGGCCGCCGAGCGCATCTCGCTGGCGGCAGAAGAGCAGGGCATCCTGCTCAGCAGCAAAAGCACCATCTCGCTGGTGGATCACATCAGCTTTGCGCTGGAACGTGTGGAAAAGGGCACCTTTCTGCCCAACCTCATGCTCTCGGAGACCCGAATGCTGTACCCGAAGGAGTACGCGGTGGGGCAAAGGGCACTGGAGCTTGTCCGGCAGTTCTGCGGCGTACAGCTGCCGGAGGACGAAGCGGGCTACATTGCCCTGCATCTGGTAGCCGGTGCGGCGGACGGTGCGCTGGCTTATGATACCGTAAAATTCGTCATGGCGGTCAAGGAGATCATCTGCGATACCTATCATTGTACCTTTGAGGAAGAGAGCCTCGAGACCATCCGCCTGACCGTGCACCTCAAGTTTCTGGCGGCGCGCATCCTGCGGCACACCCCGTGGCAGGACGCCGGGCTGGAATCCATGTACACGGTGCTTTTGCAGCGCGACAGCCGCAACGAGGTGTGCTTACAGCGCATCAATGCCTATCTGCGGCAGGAATTTGATTACGAGCTGGATCATCAGGAGCAGGTCTATCTGCTCATCCACCTGACCAAGATCGTTGGTTAAAATGTTTCAACAGGGCGTCCGGAAGCCCTGCGGAATAGAAATCATCCCCCAAAAACAGTCAAGTCAAAAAGTGAGGAGTATTACACGATGAAAGAAAAAGTCATGAATGGCTTGGAAAAGTTCTCCAAAGCCATGCTCTCACCGCTGTCGTATATCTCGGCAGCAGGCCTGATCCTTGTGCTGGGCGCATTGCTTACCAGCACAAGCCTTAGTGCGATGATCCCCGTTCTGCAGTGGACCCCCATCAAGCTGCTGGGACAGCTGATCTACAACTGCATCATGGTCATCATCAACAACCTCAGCCTGATGTTCTGCGTGGGCATCGCAGCGGCGCTTGCCAAAAAGAACAAGCAGCAGGCTGCCATCATCGGCCTGATGAGCTACTTTATGTACCTGACCGCCGGCAACGTCACGCTGACCCAGCTGGGCATGCTGGCCGAGGCTGATCCTATGGTGGGTCTGTACGGCACCGGTCAGTCCACCGTGTTCGGCATCCAGACGGTGGATATGGGCGTGTTCGGCGGCATCCTGCTGGGTCTGGTCTGCGGCTGGGTGTACAACCGCACCTGTGAAAAGCAGTTCAAGGGCATCATCACCCAGATCTACTCCGGCAACCGCTGGTCCTTTACCTGCATGGTGGTCTTTTCCATCCTGTTCGGCTTTGGCTCCTGCTTCTTCTGGCCGCCGGTGCAGAGCGTCATCAGCGCACTGACCGATCTGATCGCCACCTCCGGCAACTTCGGCCTGTTCCTGTACGGTTTCCTGGAGCGCTTCCTCATCCCCACCGGCCTGCACCACCTCATCTACACCCCCTTCCAGTTCTCTGCACTGGGCAACAGCCTGACCGTGGGCGATGCCACCTACACCGGCTCCTATATCGTCATGATGATGGAGTACAGCATGGGTCTGCCCTTCTCGGACGGCATCGTGTGGATGTACACCGGCTTCACCAAGACCTTCGGCTACTTTGGCATCGTGGCGGCCTTCATCTTCTGCGCCCGCAAGGAGAACCGCAAAAAGACCGCTGCCGTTCTGGTGCCGCTGGCCTTTACCGCTTCTCTGGCTTCCATCACCGAGCCGCTGGACTTCATGTTCTGCTTCTCTGCCCCCATCCTGTGGGTGGCACACGCCTGCATCTCCGGCCTGTTCATCGTGCTGCTGCACACCTTCCATGTCACCGGCTTTACCACCAACCTCCTTGGCTCGGTGCTGATGAACCTTTCTGCCGGTGCAGATAAGACCAACTATCCCATCCTGTACCTGCTGGCGCTGTGCCAGATCGCAGTGTACTTTGTGGTGTTCACCCTGCTGATCAAGGCCTTTAACATCCACACCCCCGGCCGGGAAGAGGTGAGCACCGAGACCGCGGGGAGTGATGCACCCGCCAAGAAGGCAAGCGTGAAGAACGCTGCCGAGGTGCAGTGCGTCATCGACGGTCTGGGCGGCAAGGAGAATATCCTGTCGGTGGACAACTGCTTCACCCGTCTGCGGGTAAACATCAAGGACCCCGCAAAGCTGGACGAAGCTGCCATCAACAAGCTGCCGAACAGCGGCATCGTAAAAAAGGGTACCGATATCCAGATCGTTTACGGTCTGCAGGTAGCCGATATCAAGCGTGCCGTGGAAGCACAGCTGGAAAACCAGTAAACCGTTTTACCGCGCCCCGGCGGACTGCGCCGGGCTAACCTGAAAATACAAAAAAGGAGCGTTTATTATGGTCATTACCATCGCTGGCGGCGGCAGCACTTTTACCGCCGGTATCGTCAAATCCATCGCCCTGCGCCGGGAAGAACTGGAAGTGGACGAGATCCGTCTGTTCGACATCAACAAGGAGCGGCAGGACAAGGTGGCCGTTGTGGTGGACTGGGTCCTGCATAAGGAGCTGAATACCGACATCAAGCTGGTGGTCACCACCGATGTGCAGCAGGCTTACACGGATACCTCTTTTGTGTTTGCCCAGATGCGCGTGGGCGGCTACGCCATGCGGGAGCAGGACGAAAAGATCCCCCTGCGCCACGGCTGCGTGGGACAGGAGACCTGCGGCTGCGGCGGCATGGCCTACGGAATGCGCACCATCTTCCCCATGATCAAGCTGATCGACGATGTGGAAAAGTATGCCAAGAAGGACTATTGGATCCTGAACTACTCCAACCCCGCCGCCATCGTATCCGAAGCCTGCCGCAAGCTGCGCCCGAAGGCACGGATCATCAACATCTGCGATATGCCCATCGCCATCATTGACGTGGTGGCAGCTGCCATGGGCATCCAGAACAAGAAGGAGATCGTTTACGATTACTTTGGCCTGAACCACTTCGGCTGGTTCACCTCCATCCAGTACCGCGGCGAGGATCTGATGCCCAAGCTGCGCGCCTACATCAAGGAAAACCAGATCCTTCTGCCGGAAAGCTACCTCAAGGGCATGGGCGCGCTGACCTCCTCCGGCAGCCAGAACCGCCACACCAAGGGCAGCTGGTACTATGTGTGGAAGGGCGAGTACGAGATCATGGAAAACTTCCCGGAGTACCTGCCCAACACCTACCTGAACTACTATCTGCAGGCCAAGGAGTTCGTGGAGCACTCGGACCCGAACCACACCCGCGCCAACGAGGTGGAGGAGACCCGCGAAAAGAACCTGTTCGACGGCATCGACCACTACCTCAAGACCGGCGAGGTGGACGCCAACACCTTCTATGCCGGCAGCCACGGCGACTGGATCGCAGATCTTTCCGCTGCGCTGAAGAACGACACCAAGGCACGCTTCCTCATCATCACCGAGAACCGCGGTGCGATCCCCAATATGCCCTATGACGCAATGGTGGAACTGCCCGCCTACATCGGCAAGAACGGCCCGGAGGTCATTGCCCGGGACAACATCCCGCTGTTCCAGCAGGGCCTGATGATGCAGCAGCTCAACAGCGAAAAGCTGCTGGTGGAGGGCTGCGTGGAAGGCAGCTACGAGAAGGTGCTGCAGGCCTTTACCCTGAACAAGACTGTGCCCAGCATGAACGTTGCCAAGGCCATTCTGGACGATATGATCGAAGCCAACAAGGGCTACTGGCCGGAGCTGCACTGAGCAGCCGGCTTTCCCGCCGCCGCAGGCATTGCCGCCTGCGGCGGCTTTTTTGTACGCATTGACCTTTGCAGAGCAAGGGCTTATAATGAGTAGAACCAGTAAAAGCGAAAGGAAGCATCCCCATGCAAAACAAAGCATTTTCCATGGAAGATCTGTTTGCGTTTCTGAACGCCGGTGTCAGCGCGTTCCACTCTACGGCGGCCGCCGCGGCCATTCTGGAAGCCGAGGGCTACCGGAACTGCCCGGAGAGCGCGGCATGGCACCTTGTGCCCGGCGGCAAATACTACACCACCCGCAACGGCTCGGCCATTCTGGCCTGGCGGATGCCCAAAGGCCCGCTTACCGGCTGGCACGCCGCAGCCAGCCACAGTGACTCGCCCACCTGGCGCATCAAGACGCTGGACGGGGCCGACCACGGCTTTGCCCGTGCCGAGGTGGAGGGCTACGGCGGCATGCTGATGTCCACCTGGTTCGACCGGCCCCTGAGCGTGGCGGGCCGCCTGCTGGTGCGCACCGCCGACGGCGTGGAGAGCCGTCTGGTGCACCCGGAGCGGGCACTGGCCTGCATCCCGAACCTGTGCATCCACTTCAACCGGGAGGCCAACACCGGCCTGAACTACAACCCCCAGGTGGACCTGCAGCCCATCTTCGGGGCCGAGGGCGGCAGCCTGAAGGACACCCTTGCCGCCGAAGCCGGGGGAAAGGCAGAGGACATCCTGGCCACCGACCTGGTGCTCTGCATCACCGAAAAGGCCCAGCGTGTGGGCCTGCAGGGCGAATATTTCATGTCCGGCCGCATCGACGACCTGGAATGTGCCTATGCCACCCTGTATGGTTTCCTGCAGGGGCGCGGTGAGGAAGCGGGCCGCGGCGACATCTGGGTGATGTTCGACAACGAGGAAGTGGGCTCTTCCAGCCGGCAGGGCGCACAGGGCAGCCTGATGAGCGATGTGCTGGCCCGCATTGAGGAGAGCCTTGGTGTGACGAAGGAACAGAGCATCCGCGCCCGCACCAACTGCCTGCTGCTCAGCGCCGACAACGGCCACGCCATCCATCCCAACCACCCGGAAAAGAGCGACCAGAAGCTGCCGGTGAACATGGGCGGCGGCGTCATCCTCAAGTACAATGCCCGCCAGACCTACACCACCAGCGGCCTGACCGGTGCCGCCTTTACCGCCATCTGCGAAAAGGCCGGGGTGCCGGTGCAGACCTTTGCCAACCGTGCCGATGTGGCGGGCGGCAGCACCCTGGGCAACCTGCTGGGCCGCCAGATCCTGATGCCCATGGTGGATATTGGCGTGGGCCAGCTGGCCATGCACTCGGCCATGGAAACGGCCAGCTGCAAGGATGCGGAATATCTGGCCAATGCCTGCGCTGCCTACTACAACACCCCCATCTTCCAGCCGGAGGACGGGCAGTGGAAGCTGGGCCTGTGAGCGGGGCGGTGGTCGGGCGCTTTGCGCCCAGCCCCAGCGGGCGGCTGCATCTGGGCAATCTGGCCTGCAGCCTGCTGGCCTGGCTCAGTGCCAAAAGTCAGGGCGGCCGCATCGTGCTGCGCATCGAGGATCTGGACGCCGAGCGCTGCCCGCGCATTTACGCGGACCTGCTGGAGCAGGACCTTGCATGGCTGGGTCTTGTGTGGGACGAGGGCGGCAGCACCGGCGGCCCCCACGGGCCTTACTACCAGAGCGAATGCGCGGACATCTACACCGGGCAGTACAAAAAGCTGGAAGCGCAGGGCCTTGTGTACCCCTGCTTCTGTTCCCGCGCCCAGCTGCACGCGGCCAGTGCGCCCCACACCTCGGACGGCAACGTCATCTATCCCGGCACCTGCCGGGACCTGACCGCCGCCCAGATCGCCGAAAAGCGCAAAAAGAAGGCCCCGGCCTACCGGGTGCGGGTGCCGGACGAGGAGATCACCTTTTTGGACGGCTGCATGGGCCCCCACACGGAGAACTTGCTGCGGGACTGCGGCGACTTTTACCTGCGCCGGGCGGACGGCGTGTTCGCCTATCAGCTGGCCGTGGTGGTGGACGATGCCCGCATGGGGGTCACCGAGGTGGTGCGCGGGTCGGACCTGCTGTCCTCCACGGCGCGGCAGCTGTACCTGTACCGTCTGCTGGGCCTGCAGGCTCCAACCTTTGCCCACTGCCCGCTGCTGCTGGCCCCGGACGGGCGGCGGCTGTCCAAGCGGGACGGGGACCAGAGCCTGGAGAACCTGCGGGAAAAATACACCGCGCAGGAGATCGTGGGCAAGCTGGCCTATGCCTACGGCCTGCAGCCGGAACCGGCGCCCTGCACGCCGGAAAGCCTCATCCCAGGTTTTTCCTGGGCAAAGGTGCCCAAGCAGGACGTCTGCCTGCCGGAGGGGCTGTTCTGAATCAAACTACAACAAAGGGCGGAAGCGCACGTTTTCGGTGCGCTTCCGCCCTTTTGCTTTGTGGGTCACTGCCCGGCGGTTTCCGGGCGGGCATTCTGAAGGGATCCGTTTAAGCGTGCCAGATCTGCGGCTGTTCGCTGCGCTCAGCGGCGCGGTTGAACAGGGCATCCAGCACCAGTGCCAGCAGGGCACCCAGCACCACGTCGATGCAGCTGTGCTGCTTGAGCAGCATGGTGGAACACACGATGGAGAAGCACAGCACATCGGCAGCCGGACGCATCCAGCGGCGGCGGGGCTCCTCAAACAGGCGGCAGCGGTGGTAGGCCAGCATCAGGGTCACCGAGTTGAACACATGGATGGACGGGCACACGTTGGTGGCAGTGTCGGTGCGGTACAGCATCCGAACGGCACGGGCAAAAAGATCGGTGCCCGGCACATAGTAGGGGCGCAGGTCCAGCCCGGTGGGCAGGATCACATAGCAGGCCAGTGCGATGGTCATACCGCCGAACAGCGGCAGGCACAGCCGCCAGAAGTCCTCGCGCGGGGCCTTCCACAGCAGGTAGAACAGGGTGAAAGGGATCCATGCGAACCATGCAAAGTAGGGCAGGATGGCGTATTTGCAGAAGGGGATCAGATCGTCCAGCCGACAGTGCACCAGCAGGACACGGGGCATGGAGATCTGCGTCTCCAGAAAGTTGAAAGCGGACAGATACAGCAGAAAATACAGCGCCATGAACCCGATGGGGTGGCGCGCAAACCAGTTGCGTTTCATAGGAAAAAGCCTCCTTTTTGCGACAGGGCAAACTCTTAGCATTCAAAGATTATACGCCCACGTTGTTGCGAAAACAAGAAGGAAAGGTGACAACTTTGTCAAAAAACGAACGATTTATTTGTAGAATCTGCGTAAAATTGGCACCCAAAAGAACCTTCTGACTACAATACGATCCAGCGCGGCGTTTTCTTGCACAGGGCAAAAAAGAAAAACCGCCCGCACCCCGCAAAGGGTGCAGACGGCTTGGAAAACACAGGGGGTCAGATGACGCTCTGTTCCATCCACCGGCCCCGTGCAAAGCGCACGAAGAAGCACAGCGAGCGGAACACCCAGTCCAGGAACATGCCCATCCAGATGGAGAGCAGACGGCCGTGGAAGCCCAGCACCATCACATAGCAGAAGCCCACCCGGAACACCCACATGGAAAGGATGCTCACGGCCATGGTAAACCGGGCGTCGCCGGCGGCGCGCAGGATGTTGGGCAGGGTGAAGCTGGACGGCCAGAAGAACAGGGACACAAAGTTGAACCACACCATCACCTGCAGGGCCATGGTCTGTGCCTCCGGCGAGAGGTTGAACAGGGAAATGGCGAACCGGTTGGCAAACAGGAAGGCAGAAAGGTTCATGACCCAGGCACCGCAGTAGGCGGTGAGCAGCAGGCGGCGGGAGTAGTACACGGCCTGCTCCTTCTCCCCGGCACCAAGGCACTGGCCCACCACGGTCAGGGCGGCCATGCCCACGGCGTTGGCCGGGATGTTCAAAAAGGTGGTGGTGGTGTTGGCCACGGCGTTGGCCGCAATGGCGGCCGTGCCCAGGGTAGAGGTCAGGCTGGACACCGACAGCTTGCCGATCTGGAACATCCCGTTCTCGATGCCTGCCGGGATGCCCACCCGGAGGATGCGGCGGATCAGGCTGCCGTTGGGGGCCAGGGCCTTCAGGCCCT
>OIYG01002795.1_pt1 | contig 10572 bp, 7 predicted proteins | sample 1587861 | NCBI WGS metagenome assembly OIYG01 (sample SAMN03283272) | human gut metagenome | biome: human-associated habitat; material: feces | host: Homo sapiens | place: Peru | collected 2012 | reverse complement strand
TGTTACTTCATAATAAGGACACAAAAATGTACCAAGTTATTTTTTAATCATTACTTAACAATAACAACAATAGTAATTCAAATTCATACGATTACACCAAATATCGAGTTAACGGAAGTAGCGAACTCCTAGGGAAAGGAAAAATGGCTCTTGCCGTAATGGAATATCTGGTTAATGATAAGAAAGAAACATATTCTGAAATATTATCAGATATATCAAGGATTATCAATTCAAAGACAGATCGAATTGTTATAAAAGTTGAGGACTATCCTCAATGGAAAGAGAAATATAAAAATGACAAAGGTAAACGATGGTACAACGATTATCCTTTAACAACAATAGATAATGTCAAATTTTATTTTACAACACAATGGGGCAAAGGAAACATCCAAGCTATTCTTCATTTAGCGAGGACAAAAGGATGTACTGTTGAATCCGTAAAATAATATAACATGAGAATCCTCATAGAAGAACATCAGTATCAGGCTGAACAGATTAGGGATGTTCTGCACGGCATCGACGCCATGCAGGACATTGATGGCAACGTCAGCATCAACTACGTTGGGTATTACTACAATACCCAGCTCAACGATTGCGTCTTTATTTTGCCGAAAGTACTGCTCGAAGACACCCCAGAAGGCGAAAAAGTATTCGGCAAATACGCCCCGGAAACCATCGTCAACCTGAACCAGAACAACCCACTCTCTCAACAGGAGAAAGACTTCATCTATGAGTTCTCTGTCTGGATTTACCGCACCATCGAGGTTTACAACAATACCACCAGAAACGGCATTGTCTATCACCAGAAAATAGCGTGCCTCGGTAAAAGTAACAGACAAATCAACAACACATTCCTCGATATTCTGCTGGCTCTCATCGACTTCAACAAGCATAACCAGAATTTTATCTTCTTCATCCTGAAGAACATCCATTCCGGTTACAACCGCATTCATTGGTCAAAGACCATAGCCACCACGAGTGCCATCATCAGCAAAAACAGCCCTGTTTATACCCATCCTGTCAACAGGAAAAAGCAGATTAATTTTGATGAAGAACTCTTGATTATCTTCTATTCCATCCTGAATTATATCAGCGAAAGATACGGCTTCGCCAATCATGTCAACTGCAATTTCCAGCTGATAACAGGCTATCGTTTCAAGACCTATCTGGATGGATTAGGGAAGACTAGGCTGCTCCAGATTAAGTATAAATACTTCTCAGACAAGGCTTTACACCTCTGGCAACTATGCTACGATTTCTTTGACAATGCCAAGCGCATGAACATCCAGCAGGAACGCAAGGAGTATCTTCTGGTTAAGAGTTTCAATATCGTTTTCGAGGCCATTATTGATGAACTTCTAGGCGAGAAGAACATTCCAGCCGGACTGAAAGAACAGGCTGACGGCAAGCGCATAGACCATCTGTACAGCTACCAGAACCTGATTACAACAAGAAATCAGGAGCCAGTTTATTACATCGGCGACAGCAAATATTACAAGTTAGGTCATTCCATCGGAAAAGAATCTGTGTATAAGCAGTTTACGTACGCCAGAAACATCATCCAGTGGAACCTGAACCTCTTTATGAACGACGATAAGGACGATGAAGAACTGCAATACGACAAGCGTAACTTTGGCAACGTACCCAAGCTTCGCGATGACCTGACGGAAGGCTACAACATCATTCCGAACTTCTTCATCAGCGCAAAGATGGCAGAGAATCTCTCTTTCTCAGACCAGATTTCGTCAACCGACAGGGAAAAGAAGTGCTTCAACACCCAGCATTTCAACGACCGCCTGTTCGACCGCGACACCCTTCTCGTCTTCCACTACGATGTCAACTTCCTCTATGTAGTATCTCTGTATGCCCGTCATAACGAGCACCAGAAATTCGCCTGGAAAAACCGGGTTCGCAAGATGTTCCGTGATGAAATCCAGAAGATGCTGGACGAAAGATACGACTTCTATCGCCTCACGCCGAAAGAAGATACGCAAGTAGAAGAATTTGTTAGCAGGCATTTCAGAATGCTTATCGGCAAAATCTTCTCTCCATCAAAAGACAATGATTATCTGATACTTGCACTCGAAAAGAACAATTCTGACGAGAAGCAAAAAGAAGAGATAATAGAAGCTGCCAAGGAGAAATTCCATCTAGAGGAATTTGCCTTATCAGCTAACGACAAGATAGGCTAATGTATTATAAGATGCTTTTCACTACCCCAACATCAAAAGGAACAAAACTAGATATGGTTCTCCCCCGTTGGAGACCGGAGGAATGATGAAGGCCTATGCAAAAGTGTACCCCCTATATAACAACCCTCTATTATATGTTAAAAACAGGGTATAATATATTATAGTTCAACATCTTATATATTCTCGCACACGCTGCTATACAAAGTTACATATATAGGGGGGTCACACTCTCTTTCCCCACCAAGGGAAAAACCAACTCATAATTGGTGCTACTTCCTCCCTCTCCAGTTGGCTTTAATATACCTTTGGCTATCAAATCCCTGATATCACGATTGGCGGTGTCTTGAGAGCAATGATTAATCTTATACCATTTGGAAGAATTCAGCTTCCCTTCGAAACCATCAAAAAGCATATTGAAAACCTTGCGCTGACGCTCAAACCAAAGGTGCATCACGGCAGTCTTTACCAATGGATCAAGCGTATTCTCTGTATCAAACCAGTAAAGAAAGAATGCTTGTTTAAAAGTAATCAGGATGCATTATGAAAGGGAAAAGAGCTTGTGCTACTTCATGTCATAAAAGAGACGGATGATGTCGTAAAAGGAAAAGCAAATGTCACAAAAGAATTTGCAAAAGCTCAACGACAAATCTATAAGTTGATTTCTCAGATGCCTCAAATCAGTGCTGCCCAAATGTCGGAAAACATGGGGATTACAAATCCCCGGTTTTAATGGTCGAACATTTTTCGATAGCGGATTGCAAATCCGCAAGGATGCCTAACGGTATATATCAACTTGCTTGTTTATAAATATACTGTTCTTTCGCATATAAGGAAGTTACAAAACTTATTTACATTACAAGAAGCCACACGGAGATTGTCTGTTGATACTGACACGGACCTGAAATTTGGCTCAGTTTGACTCAATTACTCAGTTACTCAATTACTCAGTTTCTTTCTAGACCCCTACACCTGGAACTTGGTTATAAACTGAAAGTATATTTTTTATATTATATATTTATATATATATAAATATATAATATACTATCTATACAAGAAGAAACATACGGTCAGAATAAAACTGAGTAATTGAGTAACTGAGTAATTGAGTACGATTTTAGAGGATACGGAAAGAAGACTCATAATGGCTTAAAGCTTTATTTAATAGTAGTTTAGACTGAATTACTATGTTTTTTAAACAACAACTCGATGTTTCTCTCTTCCTTATCTTACGAGTTAGGATTATTAACGTAGTTTCAAATTGAAAGCTGCTGAATATCGCCCCTTATCACATCTTGAAATTTGGTGGTTCCAGAAAAAAGCCGTATCTTTGCATCGTCATTCAGAGATAGGGAACCAATCGGAAGAGTGACAAAAAAATAAATTATCAACCCCTTAAAAACTGATTGATTATGGGACAAGGAACTAGTAAGTATTGTAAGATTAGCGTACCCCTCAGACGGGTGAGAATGAAGGTAAGAAGCTGTACGGTTAAAAGGTGATGCCACTAGGCTCAAGAAGATACTTCCTTGAACCCCGAAAGATATATTCTTGAACCCCGAAAGAAACATCCTTGCAATCAAGAAGATACATTTAATATCCATAATCGTGGAATAATTGGTACTTCAAGGGAAAAAATAATTTTCTGAATGAAAAATTTGGTAGTTACTGAATAAAGCTGTAACTTTGCACATCCAAACGGAAGTTTAGATTTAGAACATCAAGAAAAAGATTAGTAATTAAAAGCAATATGAATAATCATACAACATCCATTGCAACGAATAAGAAACATCATTACCGGGAACTGCTTTCGATAGGATTTCCTATTATTATCGGACAACTAGGAACCATCATTCTTGGATTTGCTGATACGCTGATGATCGGTCATCACAGTACACCCGAACTGGCTGCAGCCGGATTGGTGAACAACATTTTCGGTCTCGTCTTTGTATCCTATATGGGATTTACCTACGGACTCACTCCTATCATCGGCAAGCTTTACGGAGAGGAACGTACCGACTGTATCGGACAGAAGGTTCGCAACTCTTTCTTTGCCAATATGCTGACGGGAGCCATTTTTACGGCTGTTCTCATCCTGCTCTATCTCAATCTGGCACATATCGGACAGCCGGAAGAACTGCTTTCACTCATCCGTCCCTACTTCCTGGTGAACCTTGCCTCGGTTCTTTTCATGGGTATCTTCTTTACGATGAAGCAATTCCTGGACGGAATCGGAAAAACCAAGGTGGCGATGTGGGCGATGATAGGCGGAAATGTGGTCAATATCCTCGGCAACTGGGTATTGATTTACGGTGTGGCTGGCTTTCCGGAACTGGGTTTGCTCGGAGCCGGAATCTCAACCTTGGTAAGCCGCATCCTCATGGCTCTGGCAATGGTGAGCATTGTGATTGCCGGCAAGAGTTTCAGAGAATACAGACACGACCTCATCCATAGCTCCATCAATAAGACAGACTTCAAGGAGATGAACCGCCTGGGCTGGCCGGTAGCCTTACAGCTGGGAATGGAATCGGCAGCCTTTACGCTGAGTTGCGTGATGGTAGGCTGGCTGGGTACTATCCCGTTGGCAGCTCATCAGGTAATGATTACCCTCTCCCAGCTCTTCTATCTCGTACTTTCGGGTATGGCAGCAGCGCTGGCAATCCGCGTGAGTCACTTTATGGGACAGAAAGACTATGCCGCCGTACGCCGCAACGCCTACGATGGCTTCCGTCTGAACCTGCTGTTCTCTCTCTGCATGGGAATTCCGGTATTTCTGCTTCGCCACCAGATAGGCGGTTGGTTTAATGACAATGCCGAGGTACAGGCGTATGTGTCGGTATTGATCATCCTGATGATGGTATATCAGTTTGGTGACGGTTTGCAATATACCTTTGCCAATGCCCTTCGAGGTATCGCCTGTGTGAAGCCGATGGTGCTCTATGCCTTCATCGCCTACTTCGTCATCTCACTTCCATTAGGCTATACTCTCGGTTTTACTTGCGGCATGGGTATACTGGGCATCTGGATTGCCTTCCCGTTCGGCTTGACGATAGCAGGCGAAATGTATCGTCGCCGGTTTGAGAAAGAACTGAAGAAAATAGAGCAAAGATAGGATAAGAATATACGATTTCTCTATAAAAATGTATACTTTTGCTCTATATTACATTTTTTTAGAACAAAAAACTTGTATTCTATTGTTTTTTCTCTTATCTTTGCCCCTAGTAAGAGATGCAGAGATACCTAAGACTCTGCATCAACAGAGCTAAGGCTTATCAACAAAAAGTAGTATTAATAATTTAAAATTTAGAGATTATGAAGAAATTATTGGTTATGGCAGCTATGGTGCTGTCTTCAGTAGGGGCTTTCGCACAGTACAATGCAGGCGATGTTACAATTCAGCCTAAGGTCGGTTTGAGCATCGCAGATTACACAGACACAGATAACTCTAAGACACGTGCCGGTGTTGTTGCTGGTGCAGAATTGGAGTATCACGTTTCTCCTATGTTCGGTCTTAGCGCAGGTTTGCTCTACTCTATGCAGGGAACTAAGGGCGATATAGAAGAAGAGGGTGTTAAAGCTTCAGCAACTATCAAGAACGATTATCTCAACATTCCAATCCTCGCTAATGTTTACGTAGCTCCGGGTTTGGCTCTCAAGGCTGGTCTTCAGCCAGGTTTCAAGGTAAGCAGCAAGGTTACAGCCAAGGCTGGTGGGCTTTCTGTTACTGAAAACCTCGATGATGCATTCAAGTCATTCGACCTCTCAGTACCTGTAGGTATCTCTTACGAGTACATGAACGTTTGTCTGGATGCTCGCTACAACATCGGTGTAACAAAGGTTATGGACGGCGCTGATAGTAAGAACTCTGTATTCCAGATTACATTGGGTTACAAGTTCGCTCTCTAATCGAGAACTCTTGACAAGACAAAATAACTATCCCCGTTCTTCATTACGAAGAGCGGGGATTTCTTTTTTTCTCGTCATACTTATTTGAAATAAGCCTCGCATAAACATTGAGTGAGGCTTACTATCGTTTTAAATGAAGCTTACTTCATTTTCTTTTTTAGAACATTCTTCCACCTGGATGGCCACCACCGAATGGGCGACCACGGAAATCAGGACGACCACCAGGACCACCAGGACCACCAGGACCACCAGGACCACCCTGACGTGCCTGCTTGCCTCCGAAGAGATTCAAGCGATATACCACATGAAGCATCGCATAGCTGTTGACAGCATTATACTCGGTATCAGTACGGGATGTAGCGGAGATAGCACGAGAGAAGGTGCTCTGCTGACGAAGAATGTCATAGAACTGGAGCATGATGGTAAGAGGCTTGCCCTTCAGGAAACTCTGAGAGAGCTGCGCATTCCATACAAACTCATCGGTGTTCATACTACTGTCATTATATCCACGGCGACTGCTGATAGAGAGGCTTGAGTTCAGGCTGGTTCCCCAAGGAGCTGTAAGCGTCATGCTAGGACCATAAGAGAACTGCCAGGTCTCAAGATTGCTCGTAGGCTGAAGCTTGTTCTTTGCCTTATTGTAAGTAAGCGTACCATCAAGAGAGAACTCTGCCCAGTCATTACGATAGCTGAAAGAAAGATTCTGACGCCAGGTGATACTGCGGGTAGTATTCTTCTGAGAGTCTGATTTCTTGTCAAGACTCAGATAACTTACATAGTTATTGTAATTAGCATGGGCTCCAGTATTGATGTTCCAGATGCCTGCACTATCAAGAGAGCAGTTGAACATGAAGGCTCCCATCGCATTCCAGTTGCCATTGATATTCTCCGGTCGGGTGATTCTTCCACCAGTCTTCTCATCGTAGGTCACCTTATTGCTGATGCTATTGTTGGTGGTTGAGAAGTTGACGAATGTCATGATACCCTTGTTGTGGTTCTGCACGAAGTTGTTGTAGAACAATCGGAAGTTCTGGGTGAACGATGGCTTCAAGCCAGGGTTACCCATAGAGATGTTCAACGGGTCGCTGTTGTCGGTGATATCAAGCAACTGTGAGATGCTTGGCTGCGAAGTGGTACCACGATAGTTGATTCGCAGGTTGCTCATCTTGGAGAAGCGATAACGGAAATCGAGCGTTGGACTCACATTCACCACATTGCGAACGGTATCTACATGCACGCCCTGATAATCCTGGATATACTTAGACTGCTGTGGCTGAACCATCACACCGAAGTTCAGGTTGTACTTCTGACGGATGAATCGCATCATCACCTGGATATCATGGTTGTAGTTGCGATACTCTGAGAAACGGCTCTGATCATCATCCTTGTAATCTTCGAGATGACCGGCAAACGGATTCAGATAGCTGTCCCAACCACGGTACTCCTGATTACCACTCATCGCATACTTGCTGAAATCGTAGGTGCTGCGGTCGCTCTTGGAGTAGCTGTAAGTAAACTTATAGCTGAACTGCAGGAAGGTTGCCTTCCAGAGTGGCTCACTATAGGTCAACTGTCCCGCATAACTGTAATTCTTAGAAGGAGTCAGGTTATAGCGGTTGGTCTGATAAGTAGAATCCTTACCCTCCGCTGTCTGTACGAGATAGAGCTTGGCATTGTTGAGCGAGATGCTCTTGCTGTCCTTATCCGTATATTTGGCATCCACACGGAAGGTGATGTTACGTCCCTTGTTGCCCAACTTGCGGTTGATCTGCAACATACCGTTGATATTGTTATTATCAGAATAGGTGATGCCATTGGTCAACTGGCTGTTCACCATAGCCTCCGCCTTATCCAACTCCTCAATACCTTCCTCAGAAAGAGGGTCTTTGGAAGTAATGGTATAAGGATCCTTGTTGTAAGAAGCCGACTGGCTGCCACTCAATCCATCGCTGGTACTCCAGGAGATGGAAGGACGGAAGAGAATATTGGTCATGGAATCAGGCATCCACTCCAATCGGATGTTACCATTCCAGCTGTTGCTGCGGGAGAAACTCTGGCTCAGGCTATTGCTGAAAGAGCTGCTGCTACCCATGAAGTTCTCGCTGGAACGGCTGCTCCATACATCGCCATCGCTGTGGTTCCAGCGGAGGGAAGTATTGAACTTGAACTTGTTCTTCAACTCATAGTTGTAGTTGGCAGCTATCATCTTGCTGGCATTCAAACCGTTGGCACCGCCCCAGAATCCTCTGCCAGGACCACCGCCGAATCCACGGTCACTGGTATTATTGGCATTGGCAAAGAGCATGAATCGGTTGTTGTTGGCAAAATAGCCACCCATACCACGCATATTGTAACGGTCCTTATTACCGACACCCAGGTCGATATTGGAAATCATTCCCTTATTCATTCCTTTCTTTACACCAAAGTCGAGCACGGTCTGTTCTTCTCCGTCATCAATGCCGGTCACCTTAGAGAGATCACTCTTCTCATCATACGCCTTGATCTTGTCGATGATGCTGGTAGGCAGGTTTTTCAGGGCAGTTTTGGTATCACCCGTCATAAACTCCTTGCCGTCTACCAGGATTTTCTTCACTTCCTTACCGTTGATCTTGATGGTACCGTCGTCGCTAACCTCTGCACCAGGCAGACGCTTGACGAGTTCCTCAACCACAGAACCTTCCGGTGTGCGGTAAGCAGCCGAATTATAAACGAAGGTATCTTCCTTGAGGGTTACTTTCTGCGCCATTGCAGTAACTACGGCACCTTTCAGCATGATAGCCTCAGCACTTACGACCACATTACCCATTGCCAGATTCTTGTCTTCTGAAATCTGGATGCGCTTTACGGTAGGCTTGTAACCTACACTCGTAATCTTGAGAAGATACTTGCCATTAGCAGGAGCATTGACATGAAAAAGTCCCTGCTCATTCGAAATGGCACCCGACACGTAGGTACTGTCGGTTTTGAGTAGTTGAATCGTTACTTGCTCTACAGGCTCCTTGGTATCACGGTCTGTTATCTTACCGCTAATCAAACGCTCTTGAGCTAAGGATGCCATTGCAACGAGCATCAACAGCATCGATAGAATTGATCTTTTCATTATTTGTTGAATGTTATTTATTATTTCTAAATTGTATATAGACTTGCTTTTATATGATTAGACCCGATTAGAGCGCAATTGTAAAAAACAGATGCACTTTTTGGGCATTTTGCTTCTTTTGACGAACGAAATGTATCAAGGTTTAAACTTTTATAGATAAAAAAGTGCTTATTTATTTTGTTTTGTCTTCATTTTAACGTACCTTTGCAGCCAAGATAGCCGTATCGTTGTCCTATTGGGACTTCACAACGGCCCTATATAAATTCGTCTTTTTAAAAAACGTTAGTAAGTTATGAGTCAAAGAGTAATCATATCAACCCATCTGGAGAGCGAACTGGTAACCGCTCTCGCTGAGTGCGAGCACGACAAGCTGTTTGTGCTTACCGATACCACGACCCAAGAGCTGTGTCTGCCAGCCATCAAGAACTTCTACAGCTTGAAGCATATGCAGATAATCACAATTCCTGCCAGCGACAGCCATAAGGACATAGAAAGTCTGATGATGGTCTGGAAGGGACTGCAAGAAGGGGGTGCTTCACGCCATTCGTGCATGATAAACCTGGGAGGCGGTATGATAACCGACCTGGGTGGTTTTGCAGCCAGCACCTTCAAGCGCGGCATCAACTTCATCAACATCCCTACTACCCTACTTGCCATGGTAGATGCATCGGTAGGCGGAAAGACCGGTATCAATTTCGGTGGATTGAAGAACGAAGTGGGTGTATTCAACGACTCTAAGTACGTGATTCTCGACACTGAGTTTCTGAGGACACTCGATGCCGAGAACATCTGTTCGGGCTATGCAGAGATGCTGAAGCATGGCTTGATTTCTACCGAGGCGATGTGGGAGGAACTGGTCAGCTTCGACCTTGCCAACCCAGACTTGAAGCAGTTGCAGCGCATGGTGGGCGACAGCGTCAAGGTAAAAGAACACATCGTGGAGCAGGATCCTCATGAGAAGGGCATCCGCAAGGCTTTGAACCTGGGGCATACCTTCGGTCATGCTTTCGAGAGCTGGGCGTTGAAGCGCAAACCTATTCTGCATGGCTATGCTGTGGCATTCGGTCTCATCCCTGAGCTTTATCTCAGCGTGGCAAAGACAGGATTCCCAACAGACAAGATGCGACAGACCGTTACTTTCATCAAGGAAAACTATGGTACGCTGAATATCACCTGTGATGACTATGATGAGCTCATCGAGCTGATGCAGCACGACAAGAAGAATCAGAATGGCATCATCAATTTCACCATGCTTGGCGGTATAGGGGATATCCGTATCAACCAGACAGCAACTACAGAAGAAATCAAAGAAGCACTCGACTTCTTTAGAGAAGGTTAATATAAAGAGAAGGATAATATAATATGGCGGGCTATCAA
>OIYG01002787.1_pt1 | contig 10589 bp, 9 predicted proteins | sample 1587861 | NCBI WGS metagenome assembly OIYG01 (sample SAMN03283272) | human gut metagenome | biome: human-associated habitat; material: feces | host: Homo sapiens | place: Peru | collected 2012 | reverse complement strand
ATAAATGTTATTACATTGAAAATGTAACATTTGCAGGAGAACAGTGGGATACATGTCAATTTGATTTCTATAAAGATACATTGTGTTTTGTCGGCTTTGGTTTAAAGTCCGATAAGGATAAGGTTATTAATGTTTATAATCGAAACATTGAAAATGTTAAAACAAAGTATGACAAGGTTGAAGGCAAAATGATTAGAGATAATCAAAACAGTAAACTATGTTATTTTGATGATGGCATTGTAATATTGAGTATAGGTTATAATATAGAAGAAGATAATTACGTGAGTTTGATATATCAAAGTAAAAAACTTATAAATCAGATGGATGAAGATGCATATGATGATATATAGCCTCTTTTCTGTTTGAATGTTTTTCTTAAGGCATGAATGATATCATCTAATGTTTAGTCCATGTTAATAGATAAGTTTAGAGGTCTGATTCGTTCGGATTTTGATAGGAAGAAGATACTCATGTATAGTCTTCCTATTGTTTCGTTTATTATAGGCTTGCTTGTGCATCACCATTGTTTGATAGATTGCGTGAGGAGGCTTCTGATGAGGAAGAGCAGCTTGTGGAAGTTACGGGGTTGGTGCTTGCTGACGGAAGCCGTTATGACGGCTCCATTATCAAAGGTACTAAAACAAGGCAGGGATATGGACGATTGACCACAGCCGACAGTACCGTATATGAAGGTAATTAGCGTAATGATGAGTTGCCGTATGGACAACGTACTACGCCTTCTTCTGTTTACCGTGGACGCTTTGACAAGGAAATCGGTCAAGGTGGATGGTAGTATGGACTTTGATAGGTATGATAAAGGTGTTCTTGAAGGCTATGATATAGGCAGAATAGATATTAATCAGTTCAAGGGGGATTATGCATCCTTTATAAGATTCATCAATAATAAGAACCCACGTTAGTTATTGGAGGTTTATTGAAAAAAATACTGTCTACAGAAGCAGTTTATGAATCAAAAAAGTGTCTGGTGAAATCAGAAAAAGACAAAAGGCAGCCCATGCTTATAGGTAATATAATATGCTTATGAATACAGAATGAGAATAAAAATCATCACATACTTTCTTATATTGCTCTCTTTGTCTGTGCATGTAACAGCACAGACAAAGAGAGTTTTGGTTATAGGGTTAGGTGAACAGCAGGATAAGGCTTGGAATAAAATTAATGGAGACAAGGATGTGGTGCTTGTGCAAGGAATGCTGAAAAGCGCAGGATTCAAGTCGGTAACACAATTATTTATTAAAATAGCTAAAAATAGAACAGAAAAACAAGGAAAAGTTAGTTTTCTGTTCAAAATTTTACTATTTTTGCAGAAAAAAGTTGCGGCTCGGCAATTGGAATAAGTTTCATAGCTCTCGCACTTGCATGATTATTGCACTATGATATTGGATTTAGAACATATAGGTAACATACCAGTCAGTACTTCGGTAATAGCTTCTTTGTTTACAAATATTGAAGCAGGAAATCAGAAAGTGCGCAATCTTGAGGCGGCTCATAAGATTATCCGCCTCAAGAAGGGGCTTTATGTGGTCTCTCCAAATGTGTCTCGTGTTGCTCTATCCACAGAACTTGTTGCCAATCATCTTTATGCTCCTTCATACGTATCAATGCAGACAGCTTTACGCTATTATGGCTTAATCCCAGAAGCTGTATATATTACCCAGTCGATGACATTGAAGCATTCTCGTTGTTTTGATACTCCTGTAGGACGCTTTGAGTATAAGAACATGTCAAGAGAAGCTTTTCCCATAGGAATCACAAGCATCAATAGGCAGAGTTACGCCTTTTTGATGGCAACCCCCGAAAAAGCACTTTGCGATTTGATTGCTAATTCTCCCAAGGTTAACTTACGCTATCTGAAAGATGTTGAGATCTATTTGGAAGAGGACATCCGAATGGAAATGGATGATTTTAAGAATATGGACATAGGTATATTTGAGCGATACGCTCAGGTTGGCAAGAAGTCTAAATCCATAGAAACTCTAATTAAATATTTAAGAAAATGAGCACAAACGAAATATTCAATCAAATGCTTTCGGGCTATGATATAACAATTGAGCAGCAAAAGCGCAATGCTATCTTTGAGGTCAATCAGCAGGTTATTCTTGCAGGTCTTTACAATGGTGGATTTTTCAATGAGGCTGCTTTCTATGGTGGAACATGCTTACGCATATTCCATGGATTGCAGCGTTTCTCTGAGGATATGGATTTTTCCTTGCTTGCTCCAAATGAGAACTTTGCCTTTTGTGAGAAATCCAAAAGAGTTGGATATTTGGTCGAATGACTATTTTTTGCAATTAGCCAAGATGATTAGATTTGAATGAAAATAAGAATCATCACATACCTTGATATAACCTATGAAAAAGTTAGAAATAGTCTGTCTGATCATGAAGTAGTGGTAGATTTCTCTGATTATCAAACGGAAGATTCTGTACGTCAGTATGCTGCATATATTTATGATAAAGATAAAAGCCATCCTCTTTTGGTGAAGTATTTTGACCAACAGCAGCTGGATTCTCTACTGGAGTTTGCTGTTTGACTATTCAAAGCATGAGGATTTAAAGGTAAAGTTACAAAGATTTATCAAATAATTGTATTTGTGGGTGTTAATATATACATGGAATTATGACTATCAATATTTATATAATAAGGTTAGGTAATAAAAGCTACGTTACAGACAGATAAAGGGTAAGAAGGCATCAATATGAGGATGCCTTCTTCGTTTTCTCATTCTATTACCCAGTCTGTAATGTTCCTTGTCGTGCCGTCAAAGTTGACGCCTACCTTGGTAATTGGCTTCTCGCTTAAAGCGAAACGCTGGCGGTAGTTCTTGAGGTTGATCTGCTGCATTGCAGTCTGGGCATCCTGATTAAGTTTCAATTCTATGAGGTAGAGATTGGTCTTGGTCAGGAGAACAATGTCAACTCTGCCTTTTGGGGTATGAACCTCCACATCTACTAAATAGTCTGTGAGCAACGTAAATATGATGAATAACATCTTTTACCTCTTTGTTTGGAATGTCGAGGGTATAATAATTATACTCCTGATTGTAATCTTTGATGGTGATGTAACCACTTTGGTAGAGTAATGGCATGATGGTTGTCATGTTCTCCGTTGGTGCATCAAATTCGCTTGCATCAGCTTCTACTCTTGTTATATCCGATGGTATAACGTCGAATTTGCGCATCATATTGACGAGATATGTAGGAGTGCTAGAGGCAAACCAATACGAACCGAATTTCTTCTCATTGAAGCAATTCAGCAAACTGTAAGGATTGTAAATGTCTGGTGATTCGCCAGAGAAGTGATAACCATCGTAATGCTCTTTGAGCTTTTCGATGGCTTGCTCCTTGGTAATGCCTATTTTCTCAGCCAATTCTTCTATGTCTTCCGCCATTTGGGTAAGCAGTTCTTCTTTTGTGATACCACAAATTCCTGCATAGTCATCATTCATGGAGAGAAGGGTGATGTTGTTTAGTTCACTGAAAATGCTGACTTGCGAGAAGTTGGTAATGCCTGTGAGAAAAACAAAGCGGAGAACTGGTTCTCTGTATTTCAAAGGGCTGTAGAAATTGCGCATAACATCACGAAGAGCTATCAGTCTGTCATTGTCATGAGCAACGTCTAACAATGGCGCATCATACTCATCAATGAGAACGACCACTTGTTTGCCGCTTTTTTCATGAGCTGTGTTGATAAGGTCTATCAAACGATTGTTGTTACCTTTTGCAGGGTTAGAAATTCCCCATTTCTTTTCCTCATCTTGGAGGCGATATCCCAGGTACTCTTCCAGCTGCTCCTTGTCCATGTGCTTTCCACCGCTCATGTCAAAATGCAGTACAGGATATTCTGTCCATTCTTTCTCAAGCTTTTCGATGGCAAGTCCTTTAAATAAATCTTTCTTGCCCTCGAAGTAGCTTTGGAGTGTTGAGACAAGTAGTGATTTTCCAAAACGGCGAGGGCGAGCCAGGAAGAAATATGTACCACTGGTATGAGTCATGTGGTAGATATATTCCGTCTTGTCTATATAGAGTTTATCTTCCTTGCGGATTCTCTCAAATGTCTGTATTCCTAAAGGATATAGTTTTCTTGCCATAAGCATCTAAGTCTTGTTTCTGCCGACAAAGTTAACATTATTATTTGGAATATGCAAAATTTCCTTGATTTCTTTTGCGTAACAACTTTTTTTGTGTAATTTTGCAAAAATTATCAAGAAATGATATTTGAAATATAATTTAATTAGTAATGAGAAAACGTTTCATACATATTTTGTGGGCGCTTCTTGCTGGAGGTATTGTTTCTGCAATTGTTGGATTCTTTGCCATTTGGTTTGGCTGGATTGGCTATATGCCAGATATTGAAGATTTGCAGAATCCGATCAACCGCTTTGCGACTCAGGTATATTCTTCTGACGGTAAGGTTATTGGTACATGGAATCTGAATAAGGAAAACAGAATTGTAATACCTTACAAGAAAATGTCACCTTATCTGGTTCAGGCTCTGGTGGCTACTGAGGATGAACGATTTTATGAGCACTCTGGTATTGACTTCAGAGCGCTGGGTCGTGCTATCATTAAGCGTGGTATTTTGGGGCAAGCTAATGCAGGAGGTGGTTCCACCATTACCCAGCAGTTGGCTAAGCAGTTGTATAGTAGTACTGCGCAAAGTGCTGCTCAGCGAATGCTCCAGAAACCAATAGAGTGGGTCATTGCCATCAAGTTGGAACGTTATTATACCAAAGAGGAGATTATTGCTCTCTATCTCAACTATTTTGACTTTCTGCATAATGCTGTCGGTATCAAGACGGCAGCTAATACCTATTTTAATAAGGAACCGAAGGATCTGACGATGTGCGAAGCTGCTACTCTGATTGGTCTTTGCAAGAACCCATCGCTCTTCAATCCAGTACGTTATCCAGAACGTGCTAAGGAGCGTCGTAATGTCGTTCTCTCGCAGATGGTGAAGGCTGGTTATATGGACCGTGCTGAGTATCAGAACTATTCAAGTGAACCTTTGACGCTGAACTTCCATCGTACTGATCATAAGGATGGTACGGCTACTTATTTAAGGGAATTCTTGCGCCAGTACATGATGGCAAAACGCCCTGTTCGTACGGATTATCCTTCGTGGAACAAAGTGCAGTTTGTTGCCGATTCCATAGCCTGGGATACGGATCCTCTCTATGGCTGGTGCAATAAAAACTTCAAGAAAGATGGTTCGCCATACAATGTTTATTCTGATGGTCTGAAAGTGTTTACTACCATAGATAGTCGTATGCAGAAATATGCAGAAGAGGCTGTCTATCAGCATGTTGCCCGTTATCTTCAGCCGGCTTTTGATAAGGAAAATAAACCAAAGCCAAGTTCTCCTTATTCAGATAAGTTGACTCCTCAGCAGATTCGCAATATTCTGAATCGTTCTATCACCCAGAGTGAGCGCTGGCGTACGATGAAGGCTGCGGGATGCACGCCTGAGGAAATCAAAGAGGCTTTCCGCAAGAAAATAGAAATGACGGTGTTCACTTATCATGGGGATATTGATACCTTGATGAGTCCGCTCGATTCCATCAGATATTACAAAGGCTTCCTGCGTAGCGGTTTCATGAGTATGGATCCGAAAACAGGAGCTGTCAAGGCTTATGTGGGCGGTTTGGATTATCCTCACTTCATGTATGATATGGTAAGCTTAGGTAGGAGACAGGTGGGTTCTACCATCAAACCATTCCTCTATAGCTTAGCTATGGAGAACGGATTCACACCTTGTGATTATGCTCCTAACCGTCAGCAGACATATATAGTTGGCGGAAGGCCTTGGACTCCTCGTAACGTGAGTCATGCCCGTTATGGACAGATGGTACCATTGAAGTGGGGATTGGCGCAGAGTAACAACTGGATTAGTGCTTATCTGATGAGTAAGTTGAATCCAAACCAGTTTGTTCAGATTCTCCATGACTTCGGTATTCATAATCCAGATATTCATCCATCCATGAGTCTCTGTCTCGGTCCTTGTGAAGTGAGTGTGAGTGAGATGGTGAGTGCCTATACGGTTTTTGCCAATCATGGTATCCGTACTGCTCCTATGTTTGTGAGTCGAATAGAGGACAATGAAGGAAATACCATTGCTACATTCCAGCCTCGAATGAATGAGGTGATTGGTGCTGCCAACGCCATGAAGATGCTTACGATGCTGATGGGGGTAGTAGATAATGGTACTGCTGGACGTTTGCGCTATCGTTATAATTTCCAGGGACAGATTGGTGCCAAGACTGGTACAACCAACAATAATAGTGATGGTTGGTTTATCGGTTTCACTCCACAGTTGGTAAGCGGCTGTTGGGTGGGCGGTGAAGACCGTGACATCCATTTTGATAGAGGACAGATGGGACAAGGTGCTACGATGGCGCTTCCTATATGGGCTATCTTCATGAAGAAGGTGTATGCTGACAGGTCATTAGGTATAGATCCAATGGCAAAGTTTGATCTTCCGGAAGATTACAATCCTTGCGGTCATAAAGCTGAGGAGGATGATTTTACTGAAAATGGAATTGATGAGGTTTTTGAATAATACCTTGTCTTCCTAATAAATATGTATCCCACGATTATGCAGAAGTAGATGAGGCATAATTGTGGGATATTTATTTTTATCCCATCAATGCTTGCTCCTGGTAGCATGGTTGTGAGTTTCAGAGCCGTATTCGTTGCTTGAGTGATACTGATGAGTCCACTTGCTGCAAAGTGTAGAAGCGGTTCTGACAGTAAGCTCATCAGGGGTATATGAGTAAGAAGGGAAAGCAGGAGAATTGCGGCAGATAACCAAAGGATAGCTGTGGCAGCAGGAATGGCTATGAAACCTGTGAAAAGTGCATAGCATGAGATGCGACCAAAGTAATAGGTGATGAGTGGCATGGTGCCGATTTGAGCGGCTATGGAAATGCAGAGCATACTCCAGGGCCATCGGGTATAAAAATGACGGGTACTGCATAGACCTTCAAGAGGCTGGTAGAATAATAGTATCGAATAAACTGCCATAAACGACATTTGGAAACTGATGTCGAATAAGTAGAGCGGGTTGTAAATGAGCATGATAACATAGGCAAATGCGAGATTGTTGATAGACAGTGCTTTACGATGGGAAAGCATGGCAAAGCAGCAGATGCTGATCATGGTAGCAGAACGTATAGCACTGGCAGGCATTCCGATGAAGATGACATAAGCCCAAATGGCAGTGATGGAAAGTATGATGGTAGGGATACTGCGTCTTCGTCCTCCTAACAATAGAATGAATAGTTGGAAAATAATTCCGATATGTAATCCGCTGACAGCCAGTATATGACTGGCTCCTGATATGGAATAGATATCCTTAGTTTCTTTAGTCAATGAGGTTTTGTCTCCGAGGGTCATGGCAGAGACGATGGCGAAGTCCTGTTCCTGAATGTTGAGGCTTCGCAAATGTTTTTGAATTGTGTTTCTGCATTCTTGAGTGGCTAACATGGTTTTGTCAAATGATGAAAGGTTTTCTTCTGTGATGATTTGCGGTTTATCCTGTTTCTTATCCATCTGGTGAGAAGTCAGGACTCCTCCCATACAGAATACGCAGAAAATCAGGGAAAGGCATTGGGCGTTTATTGTCGATGCAGAGCATTTGAGAAGATAGAATGAAATGCCCCATGAAAGAAGTGCAGCCACCAGCCAATAGATGGTGTCAATATAGCCGTATCCCATCTTTGCGATGAGAATTCCAAAGGTTAGGAAGATGCTGATGTGCATCAGGGGTGTTATCTGTGGGGACTTTTTTTTTCGCATGTTATTTTGCTTTGAAATCTATCTTCCAAATGAAAAAGTTTCTGTTTTCGCTGGAAAAATCGCATTAAACTTTTAATAAGTGCAAATATACGAATATTTTTTCGTCTAAGTCTGTTTTTTTTTGTATTTTTGCAAAGTTTTAGAGAAAATCATAAAAAGTCGAAGTGCGGGAGGTGCTTCGATGTGAATTTTGAGAATACAAATAAAATCATTATAATGAACGTTTCTTACAAATGGCTTAAAGAATACGTCGATTTCGACTTGACTCCTCAGGAAGTTGCGGACGCGCTGACTTCTTGCGGTCTGGAAGTTGACGCTTTGGAAGAAGTTCAGTCTATCAAAGGTGGACTGAAAGGTCTTTACGTGGGTAAAGTGTTGACATGTGAGATGCATCCTAACAGCGATCATCTTCATGTAACAACTGTTGACCTGGGCAAGGGTGAGCCTCAGCAGATTGTCTGTGGTGCGCCAAATGTTGCAGCTGGTCAGAAGGTTATCGTTGCAGACTTAGGTTGTGTACTTTACGATGGTGACCAGAGTTTTACTATCAAGAGAAGCAAGCTCCGTGGAGTGGAGAGCCTTGGTATGATTTGTGCTGAGGATGAGATTGGTGTGGGTACAGACCACGCTGGTATTATTGTTCTCCCAGAGGATGCTCCAGTAGGTCAGCCTGCTGCTGAGTATTATCATCTTGAGAGCGATTGGCTGATTGAGATTGATATCACAGCCAATCGTGCTGATGCACTGGGTCACTGGGGTGTTGCCCGCGACCTTTATGCTTGGTTGAAGCAGAATGGTTATCAGACCAGTCTTCATCGTCCTTCTTGCGATGAGTTTGTCGTAGATAATGAGGATCTTCCTATTGACGTAGAGATTCAGAATACTGACGCCTGCAAGCGTTATGCATGTGTAAGTATCACCGATTGCGAGGTAAAGGAAAGTCCAAAGTGGTTGCAGGATAAGTTGAATATCATCGGCTTGCGCCCAATCAACAATATTGTGGATATTACCAACTATATCATGATGGCATACGGTCAGCCATTGCACTGTTTTGATGCAGACATGGTAACCGGTCATAAGATTGTAGTTCGTACCCAGCCAGAAGGAACTAAGTTTGTTACCCTCGATGGTGAGGAGCACACACTTGGTGAGCACGATTTGAGCATCTGCAATGCAGAAGAGCCAATGTGTATCGCTGGTATCTTTGGCGGTAAGGGTTCAGGTACATACGAGACCACCAAGAATGTAGTTCTGGAGAGTGCTTATTTCCATCCAACCTGGATTCGCAAGAGTGCACGTCGTCATGGTTTGAGTACTGATGCCAGCTATCGTTTTGAGCGTGGTGTTGATCCAAACGGACAGATTTATGCATTGCAGCAGGCAGCTATTCTCTGCAGGCAACTTGCAGGTGGTAAGATTTCCATGCAGATCAAGGATGTTTATCCAGAGCCTATTCAGGATTTCCCTGTTCGCTTGAACTATGAGTACGCTCATCGTCTCATCGGTAAGGAAATCGGCGTGGAGACTATCAAGAACATTGCAACATCCTTAGAGATGAAGATAGTGAAGGAGGATGCTGAAGGTATCGATCTCCTTGTTCCTCCATTCCGTGTAGATGTTCAGCGTCCTTGTGATGTTGTAGAGGATATTCTCCGTATCTATGGTTATAATAATGTGGAAATTCCTACCCAGTTGAAGAGTTCTTTGACTGTTCAAGGAGAGGAAGACAAGCATTATCATACTCAGAATATCGTAGCAGAGCAGTTGGTGGGTGAAGGTTTCATGGAAATCCTGAACAACTCTCTTACCAAGGCAAGCTATTATACTGATTTGGAACTCAATGCTTATCCTGATGAGCATACTGTTAAGATCATGAATCCATTGAGTACTGATCTCGGTGTGATGCGTCAGACTATGCTCTTTGGCGGTTTGGAGAGTGTTTCTCGCAACATCAATCACAAGAGTCAGAATCTGAAGTTCTTCGAGGTTGGTAACACCTATATATATAATAAGGAGAAGTGGGATGCTGAGAATCCTATCAAGGGTTATACTCAGGAGGGTCATATTTCTCTTTTCATTACCGGTAAGCGTGTGGAGGGCAACTGGGCTCATGCTGATGAGCAGAGTAGCATTTACGAGTTGAAGGCTGTGGTAGAGAATATCCTTCGTCGTGTCGGCATGCCTGCCAATAACATTGTGATTAAGCATAGCGACAACAATATCTTCTCTAAGGGTGTACAGTATGAGACACGTGCAGGTAAGGTATTGGTAGAGTTGGGTATCCTGAGTCTCAAGTTGAAGAAGGCTTTTGATATTGAGCAGGATGTATTCTATGCCGATGTACATTGGGACAACCTGATGAAGGCCATCAAGAAGGTGAACCTCACCTATACTGATATCAGCAAATATCCTTCAGTAAGCCGCGACCTGGCTCTCTTGGTAGATAAGAGTGTACAGTTTGAGCAGATTGAGCAAATCGCTCGTCAGACAGAGAAGAAACTTCTGAAGAGTGTCGTTCTCTTTGATGTCTATGAAGGTAAGAACTTGCCAGCTGGCAAGAAGAGTTATGCTGTCAACTTCATTCTTCAGGATGAAGAAAAGACTTTGAATGACAAGCAGATAGATGCAATCATGAAGAAGTTGATTGCCAACCTGACAGGCAAGCTCAATGCAGAGTTAAGATAATATTTTAAACAAAACGATAAACATTTTTAAAATTTATTCCAATGGGAAGAGCATTTGAATATCGTAAAGCTACAAAGCTGAAAAGAT
>OIYG01002778.1_pt1 | contig 10627 bp, 8 predicted proteins | sample 1587861 | NCBI WGS metagenome assembly OIYG01 (sample SAMN03283272) | human gut metagenome | biome: human-associated habitat; material: feces | host: Homo sapiens | place: Peru | collected 2012 | reverse complement strand
CCATTTATACAGCGGATCAGGCTTTTTTAGCTGCAATGAATGGAGCTGAATATTTAGCACCTTATACAAATCGTATGTGTAATTATGGAGATGGTGTTCAGGATGTGAAAGACTTGATTGAAATGTTGAGAGTGAATCATATGCCGGCTAAAGTGATTGCGGCAAGCTTTAAAAATACATATCAAGTACATGAATTGATTAAGGCTGGAATTCAAGCTGTAACTGTTCCTTGTGATGTTTTATATCAAATGATTGATCATCCAGGAACAAAGATTGCGGTGGGTGAATTTAGCGTAAATTGGCAAAGAGCTTATAATCGTAATACATTGGAAAAGTAGAGAAATCTACTTTTCTTTTTTTAAAAATAATTAGCACTTAAGTGTTGACAGTGCCAAAAATGGTGTTATACTATCATTAGCAATCATAAAGAGTGAGTGCTAAGTACAAGGAGGTGCTTATTTATGAATATCGATCAAATGTCAGAGCGTTTGCAGAAGATTTTAATGGATGCCATTAATTTGGCAAAATCCAACCAACATCCAAGTGTAGATACTGTGGATATGTTGGAAACGATTTTTAAGGATGATGTATTGGACGGTTTGTTTGAGCGTATTGGCTTGGATAAAGGTCGTGCATTACAGATGGTTCAACAAGAATCAAATCGTATCGCAAAGAGCTCAACAAGTAATATAAATTTATCCAATGAAGTGCAGAAATCGTTTGAAGATGCACAAAACTGGGCGAGTCAACATGATGAAACTTATCTTTCTGTAGCCAGTGTATTCTTAGCTTTATTGTTTAATCGTTCTTATATTTCTAAAGAATTGGTAAGAGCTTTTAACTTGAATAAGGATGCTTGCTACAAGGCTGAATTAGAGCGTCGTAATGGTAAGAAGTTTGATACGCCAAATTCAGAAGAGAATGTAGAAGCTTTAAAGAAATATGGTCGTGATCTAGTTCAGGATGTGCGTGATGGTAAGATTGATCCAATTATTGGACGTGACGATGAGATTCGTCGTGTTATGCAGATCTTATCACGTAAGACAAAGAACAACCCCGTCTTAATTGGTGAGCCAGGTGTTGGTAAAACGGCAGTTGTCGAAGGTATCGCATGGCGTATTATGAAGGGTGATGTACCTGAGTCTTTAAAAGAAAAACGCTTAATTGAATTGGATATGGGATCTTTGATTGCCGGTGCTAAGTATCGTGGTGAATTTGAGGAGCGTTTAAAATCCATTTTGGATGAAGTCAAAAAATCGGATGGACAGATCATCTTGTTTATTGATGAGATTCATAACTTGGTTGGTGCAGGTAAAACGGAAGGTAGTATGGATGCAGCTAACTTATTAAAGCCAATGTTAGCTCGTGGTGAACTACATTGTATTGGTGCAACAACTTTCAATGAATATCGTAAATATATTGAAAAGGATGCTGCTTTAGAGCGTCGTTTCCAGAAGGTACAAGTGGCTCAGCCAAGTGTAGAGGATACAATCAGTATTTTGCGTGGATTAAAAGATCGCTTTGAAAGCTATCATGGTGTACGTATTTTGGATGAGGCTTTAATTGCGGCAGCAACAATGTCTGATCGTTATATCACAGATCGTTTCTTACCAGATAAGGCAATTGACTTAGTGGATGAGGCTTGTGCTACGTTAAAGGTTGAAATGGAAAGTATGCCTCAAGAGTTGGATGAATTACAGCGTAAGATTTTACAACTTCAAATTGAAAAGACTTCTCTACAAAAAGAAGAAGATAAAAGGGCTATTGAGCGTCGTGAAGAAATTGAAAGTGAATTAGCTTCTTTACAATCAAAGCGTGATGAAATGCATTCTAAGTGGGAAGACGAAAAACGTGGCTTGGCTAATGAAAAAGAGGATAAACAACGTTTGGAGAAGGCTCGTTTAGATTTGGAGCAAGCTCGTAATGAGGCTCGTTATGAAGATGCCGCTAAACTTCAATATGGAACAATTCCAGAATTAGAGGCTCGTATTCAAAAAGAGCAGACGAGTCAAAAAGAGGATGCTTTGATTCAAGAAACGGTCAATGAAGAATTGATTGCGAAAATCGTTTCTAGATGGACAGGTGTTGAAGTTACGCGTTTGGTTGCGAGTGAAAGAGAAAAATTGTTGAATTTGAAAGCAGAACTTGAAAAACGTGTAGTTGGTCAAGATGAAGCTCTAGAACTTGTGACCGATGCGATCTTGCGTTCGAAAGCACAGATTCAAGATGAAAATCGTCCAATTGGATCTTTCATGTTCTTAGGTCCTACAGGTGTTGGTAAAACGGAAGTTGCCAAGGCTTTAGCGGAACAATTATTTGATGATGAAAGACACATTGTACGTATTGATATGAGTGAGTACATGGAAAAACACAGTGTGGCACGTTTAATTGGTGCGCCTCCTGGATATGTTGGATATGATGAAGGTGGTCAATTGACAGAGGCAGTTCGTCGTAATCCATATAGTATTGTCTTGTTTGATGAAATCGAAAAGGCGCATCCAGATGTATTCAATGTATTACTTCAAATCCTAGATGATGGTCGTATTACGGATTCAAAAGGTGTTACCGTTGATTTTAAGAATACAATTATTATCTTAACATCGAACTTAGGTAGTCAATATGCCTTTGAATCTGGTGATGTACATGATAAATATATGGAAGAAGTAAAGCGTCATTTTAAACCAGAATTCATTAATCGTATCGATGAAATTATTGTGTTCAACGCATTAGATGATTCGGCCTTTATTAAGATTGCCCACAAGTTTGTTGGCTTGCTACAAAAACGATTGGCTGAACGTGATATTACATTACATGTAAGTGATGCCGTATATAATCAGATTGCCAAGATGGGTGTAGATCCTGTATATGGTGCTCGTCCTATGAAGCGTTATATCCAAAGAAATCTTGAAACACAGATTGCCAAGGAAATGATCAAGACAGGCGCTATGCAAGGGGATGTAATCAATGTAGATTGTCATAATGGCGAGTATACATTTGATATTCAAGGAAGATAGTGAAATATCTTCCTTTCTTTTCTTATTTAGGGGTATAATAGTTTCAGGAAGTGATATTTATGTCTTTAAAAGATTGGATTCAAGAAAGTAATAATATAGTATTTTTTGGTGGTGCTGGTGTGTCTACAGAAAGTAACATTCCAGATTTTCGTAGTGATAATGGATTATATAAAAAGAAGTATCCATATCCGGCTGAGATTATGTTGTCACATAGTTTTTATTTAAGTCATCCTAAAGAATTCTTTGATTTTTATTTTAATCAGATGATTTATCCAAATGCTAAACCGAATAAGGCGCATTATGCCCTTTCAAAGCTTGAAGAAATGGGTAAGCTAAAAGGGATTGTGACACAGAATATTGATGGCTTGCATCAAATGGCCGGCTCTAAAAAAGTTTATGAATTACATGGAAGTGTTTTAAGAAATACGTGTACGCATTGTCAAACAAAGTATTCTTTAGAGGATATGATGAAGCTAAGAGATGATGAAGGTATTCCTAGATGCCCAAAGTGTGGTGCCATAATTAAGCCAGATGTTGTTTTGTATGAAGAAGGCTTAGATGAATATACATTGTATTCAGCTGTTCATGCGATTGAGCAGGCAGATCTTTTAATTGTAGGTGGTACAAGTCTTGTCGTATATCCTGCGGCTGGTTTAATTAACTATTTTCATGGCAAACATTTGGTTTTGATCAATAAAGATAGTACGAATATGGATTCAAAGGCGGATCTTGTGATTCATGATTCGATTGGTAAGGTTTTAGATGATTCACTATGTGAAGTTTATGTGAAATAAACACTAAACTTGAAATTTAGACATAAATAAACTAAAATTTTATCATGTCAGAAAGAAACAAGAAATCTTTTATCCGTGATGGATTATATAACATAGAAAGAACAATGCAGTTAGACCCAGCTGCACATTCAAAATGGGAAGTATTTTGGTTGTATCCACATATTAAGGCAATTGGTTTTCATCGTATTGCCCATTGGTTTTGGATACACAATCATACCTTTGTTGCGCGTTGGGTAAGTAATCGAGCAAGGCATTGGACAGGAATTGAAATTCACCCGGGTGCAGTGATTGGTCGTGGCTTGATGATTGATCATGGTATGGGAGTTGTGATTGGTGAAACGGCAATTATCGGGGATGATTGTCAGCTTTATCATGGTGTCACACTTGGTGGTACAGGAAAGCAACATGTCAAAAGACATCCAACTTTAGAGGATGGTGTATATATTGGCTGTGGCGCAAAATGTTTAGGAAATATCACTTTGAAAAAGGGTTGTCGTGTAGGGGCCAATGCGGTCGTCTTAAAAGATGTTCCTGAAGGGGCAACTGCAGTGGGTATTCCTGCAAGAATTATAGAGAAGAAATAGGTGGTTGTATGTGGAAATATCGTTGTAAATCCCATTTAATAGCTTTAGTTGTAGCTTTTTTAGTTGGACTTTGCTTAAGTGCGGTTGTATTTGCGAGTGGTATAGATATGAGTTCGGATATGTTGTCGAGTTCATTAAGTTCTGTGCCAGGTGTAGATACAGAATCACTGAAACAGGTTTTAACGTATCTACAAAATAATATGTGGATCTTATATGTAGGTGATGCCTTATTGATTTCAGGAATCATCAATATCATTTATATTGGACAATATGTAACATCACGATTCAACATCAGCCCATGGATCGTTATGTGTTTGATTTTCTTTTTACCTGAATACATGATCTATATAGGTGCCATTTTGGTTGTGCCTGCATTTATTGTATGTATTTATGGAATGTTAAGTTTACGTAAAAACATTTCGAAAGAACGTCGCGAATTTAATTTTACAAGTGATGATGAATTGGTTCGTATGTATAAGATTCATCATGAATTGGATGAGTCTTATAAGGATCTTGCAAAGACTTGTCGTAAAAATGTGCGTAAATTAACAGGTATTTATGCGTTAGGTATTGTTGCCCTATTTGCGATTTTAATTGCCGTGAATAACATGATGCTTCTAGCTGTATTGTTGATGTTCTACTTATTTGCGTTTAATTTAGTGTTACGTTATCGTGCTGTATCACTTTTACCAATCACAAAATTATTATATGAAGATTGTAATCCTGAGGCTTGTGCGAGTGCCATTATTTACTATTGCACAAATTCAAAGGGACATACACGCTTGAGCCAGCACACATTGCTTGCACAATGCTTGATTTATTTAAATGATGCTGAACTTGCTCAAGATGTATTGATTAGTTATCCGCGTAAGGATGCATCGAGTTCTTTACAATATTGGTCATTGATGTCTTACATCTATTATATGTTGAAGGATGAAGAGGCTTTATCTCGTTGTAAAGAAGAGGCACAAAATATTCGTCTTCATTATGGACGTGCAGGTGTCATGATTCAAAGTGAAGAAATGGCGGCCATTGAAAATAAAATCCATCTAATGGATGGGGATTTGAATACTTGTAAGAAATATTATTTACAAGGTCTACAAAGAGCGGCTTTTCCTTTCCAGCAAGTAGATTCATGTTACTACATTGCTCTGATCTCATTTGTAGAAGAAGATTATAAATTGGCTCGCTTATATTTTGAAAAAGTACTTGAGCTCGGAAATCGTATGTATTTTGTGAAAAAAGCGAAAAACTACTTAGATAAGATTGAAAAGATCAATCCTGAAACATCCAGTGATGAAGTAGAATATTCGTAGTGAATGAAAAATAGATTTCGCAAAAGCCAGTAATGTGGCCAAACATAAATGTGAACACAAAACTCAATCCAATGTTGATAAAAAACAGGATTGAGTTTTTATTTAAGTGAACCGGAATATAAAGAAACCATTCAAGGATAAACCAGGCTACAAAAAGAATGGAAAGCCATACGTGTAGATCTTTTAAAATCGTAATATCGTTATATGGAATTGAACAAGAAAGAATCATGCCTAAACAGATTAGGGCATGATTTTTTTTATTGTAATTTACGTTATATTTTTCCCATATTTTTTTTGAATAATAATAAAATCCAATTGCCGAACTAAACGCCCATAGAAATAAATATATGGGGTGATGTAGTTGATTTCCTATATACGTCTGATTGTCATAGAAGATGTCAATCCAGCAAAATGGAAGGAAATTCAGGATGACTTGGATTAAATAAACGTGAATATAAGTTAGAAATTTCATCATTGTTTCATTTTAGACAAAAAAGTGCGAAAAATCAAAAAAATAATGAAAGTTTTCTGGAAAAAGTGCTAAAAAAAACGTTTAAGAGTATGGAGGTGATGAGATGTCCGAATGGATTGAACAAGATCACATGGATGATAATCACTTGTATGTTCATTTGAAAAATCCAGAATTACTCGACCTATCCATTTTTGATCGATTATCGAACGATGATTTTTGTCTGCCTTGTATGTTGACAAACGAAAAAACGGCATCGATGGTGTATGCGATAGAAGGCTATATTCCTTTACATGATTTTTTAAGTCAGTATGTGTTTGAAAAAGAAGAAGGATATATATTCTTGCATCAGTTATTTGAACAAGCCATCGCATCCAATCGCAATAAGCCAGTTCTATTTGACCCAGACTACGTATTTGTCTCTAGTTTTGGAGACCGCTTTGCGTTTGTCGTGGTGCCCATTCAAATATCGAATTGGATGTTTCAAAAGGATATGTCAGAAAAATGGGTGGAGTACATCGCAAAAACAATGCAGACTACAACCGCTTTTGAAATTCCTGGATTTTTATTGAAGTTTTTAAAGAGTGCTGAGTTTAGTTTACCTAATCTTGTCTTAGGTCTGGATAATATACGAAATTTATATTATCCGAAAAAGTTTTCTTTCTTTAAAAACAAGAGAATGCAGACATTTAAAGTCAAAGAACCCATACAAGCTTTCCATAAAGAGAAGCCTGTTGAATCTGTTTTGGAAGAAAAAACACAGCTTTTACAAGTAAAAGTAGATTTTTATGCCTACTTATTATGCGATCAAGAAAAATATGCATTGTGCAATGAAATCAATCTAGTGGGAAGAGCGATGGTATGTGATGTCCGTATACAGGATGCGAGTATATCTTTAAAACATGCCAAGATCGTATGTGAAAATGATCGGTACTATATACAAGATCTAAAGAGTACGAATAAGACGTATCTGAACGAAAAAGAAGTGAAACGTAAGATGCGATTAAAAGATGGCATGACGATACGATTTGGTGATGTCGTGTGTGAATTTAAAGAACAATAGATATAAGATCATACATACCTATAATGCCAATGTCTATCGTGTCATGGATGAAATGAGTACGTGTGTTTATATTCTAAAAATCTGTCCAGATCATGAAACAGAACGATATAAACATCAATTTAAAACGGAAATCAATGTGCTCTCTAACTTAAATTCGATTCATGCCCCTAGCTTGATCACTTGTTTTGAAGAAGACTTTGCGCAATGCTTTGTCGAAACGTATATTCCAGGAATGAATGCGAAACAATACTTTCAAAAACATCGTTGTGTATTTAAGAAGTATCAATTACTTTTTGATGTTTTAAAAGTCCTGCAGGACTTGCATCAGATTGGCTATCTCTATATTGATTTAAAACTTGAAAACATTATTTATTATCAGAACCATTTTTATTTAATTGATTTTAATGCATGTATTGAAAATCACTCACATGTGGCAGTGATGGCTTCAAAATCCAATTGTGCACCTGAATTATTAACACTGAATGAAAAGGATATTCGTTGTGATATTTATGCACTTGGTTCTTTGATTCAAGAACTTTTTGGCATAAGTATGATGCCCATAGTTCTTTTGTGTCATCAAAAACAAGAGCGAAGAATATCTCGATTATCCACATTTAAGAACTTGATTTTTATACATATCATCATTCGAATCTTGCTTGTACTTTCTATATGTATTCTGTCTGTCTTCCGTACAAGTCCAAAAAGTGTCTTTGATGCGTACTACACCCATCATCAAATTGCCTTATTTGAAAAAGCGTATAAAGAGTCTGATAAAAAAGATCGTTTATATACGTGGATCTCTAATGGATGGATCTTGGATGAAGTATATGTCAATGAACAGGCATCTTTATTTTTAATGGAGGAGGCAATAGCGACAAAAGATGCTACTTTGATTCGATATGTATATGATCGTGTTTCTTTAGATAAATGGCCAGAGCTTCAAGCACTTGTGTTGGTGTATTTAAATCCGGATGCCGCACATATTGATACGTGTGTTAAGTTGGTTAATTCAAATAACTTGCTTCTAAAAGATAAATTGAACGTTTTAAATCAATGTCTTCAGTTTGGTTTGCATAAAGAAATTAAAATTTCGATTCAACCGATTAAAGACTGGATTGAAAGTATAAATCCAGAGACATTAAAAACGTATCAAGCCGAATTTGAAAATCTAGGATGTAATTACTTGGAATATGTACTTTTATTACGAAATAAGGAGAGTGAAAATATGGAAATTCCAGTGGTTTTTATTGACAATTTAAAAAGTGAAAGATGGAAAGATCTTTATGAATTTTGGAGGAGCCTATGATTGTTTCTCTACAAGATGTTGAATATACAGATTTTATATATTGGCAGGAAACAGAAAGCTTTATAAATGGTGTGGCCTCTGCGACAGGAAATGTTGAGTTGTTCTTTGATGAAAAAGTGGATCGAGATTCTAGTTTAGTTATTTATGATGGCAAAGAAATTGATTTAAACCAAGAACATACTTTTATCGATATTCAAAAAGAAGGAATCACGCAGCTTGTATTTATTTTAAAAGATATAGATGGTTATGCTTTACAGGAAGGTGAAAAAACAATTCTATTAGATACGACAATGCCAGATATCGTATTCAATGCAGGCAATCAAAATATCATAGATGTGCTTCCTTTAGAAGATAAAGAAACTATTCATGTAAAGATATTCGAACAAAATTTGAAAAGTATTGAGGTTTATTTAGACGATGAACAAATGGATTGTGAAGAACTTGAATTTGATGTGGATGTTACATCCAAAAATCAATCTTTACGAATAATTTGTACGGATATTGCACAAAATAAGTTGGAAAGAGAAGTTAAAATTTTACCTATTGAATATCCTGAATGTTTATTAAATTCTGTCGTGTACACAAAAGAAAATCATTCTAATCTGCAATTTGAATCTGTATGTAAACAGGCTTTTAATCTGCATGTATATTGTGATGGTATATATTATTATTCACTCGATTTAGAAGACAAAAATAAAGTGTTGATTGATCATTCAAAAAATGGAAAGTATACATTTGAGTTAGAACATAAAGAGTATCCACAATTTAAAAAAAGTATCGAAGGCTCTATTGAATATTCCAATATTTTGCCAATAGTCACATTAACTCCTTCAAGTAAGCTATCCAATGAGGATGTCATTGTGAAAGCAATCCGTAATGTATCTAAATTAGAAATAGGATATATAGATGTGGATCTCAATGGTATTAAAACGCGCTATGCGCTCAATGAAACGATTCGTTTACCAGCCATACATAATCAGGATGTCATCTATTGTGTGAGTGCGTATGCCAAAGATATATATGGACATGAGGTAAGTGATCAAATTTATGTCCAAATCGATAAAAAAGCCCCTTCAAGTCAGTTGTTTATGAATAATGAAAGGGTTGTGGATCGCATGAATTTAAAGAAACTACCAAGTCTAGAATACAAGTATGATGATTCAAATGCGTATATGCGGGTGGAATACTATTTAAATGATACTTTCATGGATATGGATTTTGAGAAAGTCTTTAATCGTATGATGAAAGATGATGTATTAAAAATTGTGACATATACAAATGATGTGCTTATGAACCTAGAAAAGAAAGAATATGAATTTGTATTTAGTCCCGATAAAGAGATTGAAATGGTTTCAAAAAGTGAACAAGTTCTAGAAAAAGATGAAGTGGTTGAATTTGAACGTGTCTGGGTTGTGAATGAAGACAATGAAGTGGTCTTAAAAAAGAATACGAAGCATATTCAAAAGGCTTCTAAGCCCGAAATTCACTATATGCGTAAAAAGAACAAGGTACAAATATGGTCTGAAGATAAGATCGAGTATGTTTTAGTCAATGGTAAGCGTATTTTGATTGAAAAAGATGTGGTGGGACACGATTATGTTGAAATTTCTTTGAAGAAGAAAAAGACGTCGATTGAGGTAAAGACAAAGCATCGCGAAGTATTAAAAAAAGAGGAAATCAAAAGGTCAGCTGTGAGAATCACTTTTATGCAGAAAATACGGATGTGGTTTAAACAAATCTTTAAATTATGATCAAACTATGGGTATACACAGATTCATCCTGTCACTACTTTGATTTAAACTGCATAAAGTCATTTTTAAAGTATTCCTTTGAAAAAAGAAAAAATGGTGTGTGTATCGTATGGAATCAATCTAAAAAACTATTGCGGTATGGCGAATCATGCATTTTAGAAGAAGCTTTATTCTATCTAGAAGAAAAGGAAAGTACAATGTGTCATTTTCCGATTTCTAAAAAGATAAAGGTTGGAAGAAGTGATGCGTGTGAGATTCAATTATGTACAAATGGCGTATCTAGATATCATTTTCAAATTGAAGAAGGTGTATTACAGGATTTTGATAGTT
>OIYG01002776.1_pt1 | contig 10629 bp, 9 predicted proteins | sample 1587861 | NCBI WGS metagenome assembly OIYG01 (sample SAMN03283272) | human gut metagenome | biome: human-associated habitat; material: feces | host: Homo sapiens | place: Peru | collected 2012 | reverse complement strand
CTCGAAGTTGGGAAAAAAGAATTCCTGGAAAAAGGATTTAAGGACGCATCTCTGAATAAAATCGTCGCAGAGGCGGGCTTCACGAAGGGCGCCTTCTACGGCTATTACCCGGATAAGGCCGCGCTTTTTGAAGATCTTGTGGGCGAGGCAGCAAAGGGACTGCTGGAGCAGTTCAAAGCCGCACAGGCCGCCCATTTCGATCTTGTCTCCGAGGAAAAGACGAAGGACAGCCTGAAGCTGTCCACTGAGTATTTGCGCGTCTTTGTGGAATATATGTACGCCCATTTTGATGCCTTTAAGCTGATTCTCTGCCGGGCGGAAGGTACGCGCTATGCGAATTTTTTGGAGGAGCTTGTGGAACTGGAGGTAGAGTGCTCAGAGGAATACTACGCACTTCTCCGCAAAAGAGGAAAGCTCTCCGGGAAAATGACAAAGCAGCTTCACCACATGATTACCAGCGCCTATTTTACGGCGGTATGTGAGACAATTGTCCATGATATGCCCAAAGAAGAGGCTATGCGGTATATTGAGGAGCTTGCAAAGTTTTTCAACTCTGGCTGGAAAGGCTTGCTCCGGCTGGAATAATGCACAATCACACCAGCACTTTAATTTTTTACACGCGAGTTAGCGTACTCTAACTGAACAATATAAAATTGGAGGTCGTTTATTATGCTTAAAACAGATTCGAAGAAGCTGGAAACAAGGGACTTTATATCGGTTGGTATCTTTTCGCTCATCTATGCTGTGGTGGCGTTTGTGATTGGCGGTGCTGCGCAGATGACGCCGGTCACTTTCCCGTTTATGCCAATGATCGTGGCGCTCTTTACGGGGACAGTTTTCATGCTCTATGTGGCAAAAATACCGAAGAAGGGAGCTCTCTCCATTCTCGGTGTAATCGCGGCGATTTTGCTGTTTGTTACGGGAATGTTCTGGATGATGTCCGTATTCTTCCTGGTTTTCGGCTTGATCGCGGATTTTATCTGCGCTTCCGCTGATTTCAGATCCTTTAAGAAAAACCTGCTTGCCTACTGCGTCATGGCGCTTGCGCCGATGGGGGCATATATTCCAATGGTTGTCATGCCCGCACAGTTTGATGCTTTTATGAAGAATAAAGGCGACTTCGCCTCCTTTGAAGGAGTGATTCATTCGATCGGGGCTACCTGGTGGGCGATCCCCGCAATGATTATCGGGACGATCGTCTGCGCGATCATCGGCGGACTGATTGGAAAGAAGCTTATGAAAAAACACTTTGAAAAAGCAGGGGTCGTATAAATGAGACTCGACCCACGGACGAAGCTTCTGATTCTCGCGGTCACAAGCGTTTCCGTTTTTATGAATAAAAGCATCGCGGTGGAGTGTGTGCTTGCGGGGATTCCGCTTGTACTTCTGAGCACTTCCGGCAATCTGAAAAGAATGCTGAAATACTCAGCTTTTTTTCTCACGCTTCTGCTGATCCAGCTTTTTATCGTACCGAGGCTGCCCGTGACTTTCGGCGGAATCGTCTATATGTTTGCAGTGTATATCCGCAAGCTTCTTCCCTGTTTTATGCTGGGCAGCTTTCTGATTGCAACGACAAGCGTAAGTAAATTTCTTGCGGCGATCACAAAGCTCCGATTGTCGAAAGGACTCACGATTGCTCTTGCCGTTACGCTCCGTTATTTCCCGACCATGAGAGAAGAGTGGGCCTCCATACGGGATGCCATGGCGCTGCGAGGGATATCAGCGTCCGCGGCTGGGCTGATTAGCCATCCTATACAGACGATGGAGCATGTCTATGTTCCCCTGCTTGTTTCTGCTTCCAGAATTTCGGACGAGATTACGCAGGCAGCGATTACAAGAGGCATTGAGCACACAGGTGAAAGAAGCTGTATAGAGGAAATCGCGTTTTCGTTTGCTGATTTGCTGGTGGTAATTGCTTACGCGGCGGTCGTTGCCGGCATGGTATACGCGGGCATGAAAGGGGTGTTTTGATTATGATATCGTTCCAAAATGTCTCCTTTACATACGCTGAAAGCGGGAACGGCGGAGTCCTTGATTTGAACCTTATTGTTCGGTCCGGCGAATGCGTGCTGCTTTGCGGACCATCCGGATGTGGAAAAACAACAGTTACACGGCTCGCAAACGGACTGATTCCCCATTTCTTCCACGGCAATCTTTCGGGGCAGGTGAGCGTAAACGGTATGGATACACGGGAGACAGAGATTGCTGCGCTATCGGATGCGGTAGGGACGGTTTTTCAGAATCCTCGAACGCAGTTTTTCAATACGGATACGGACAGCGAGATCGTGTTTGGGCTTGAAAATCGGGGCATTCCGCGAGAGGCTCTGCGCTCCCGATTAGATGAACTTACGGAGGAGTTGCATCTTAGCGAGCTCCGGGGTCGAAATATCTTTGAACTGTCCGGCGGCGAGAAGCAGAAGATTGCGTTTTCCAGCGTGTATGCTTCGGCTCCCGATGTCCTTGTGTTTGACGAGCCATCATCGAATCTCGACATGAAGGCCATCGGAGAATTGGCTGATTTGATCCAACGGGCGAAAATATCAGGAAAGACCATTCTGATCGCAGAGCACCGCATCTGGTATCTGATGGACATTGTGGATCGCGTCGTTTATATGCAGGATGGCCGGATTGCATCGGACATGGAGGCTTCAGCGTTCAAGGCGCTGCCTGAAGCGGATATTCGCAGAATGGGACTGCGTGTCAGGGATCTGTCGGTATCCGAATCGGGCGGTGTGAAAACAATCGCTGCCGATGGATTGCTTTCCGTTCAGAAAATCAGCGTCCGTCTCGGCGGCCGGAATGTATTGAATGATATCTCTTTTCAGGCAAGCCGCGGAGAAATCATCGCCATTGCGGGCGTCAACGGCGCCGGGAAATCGACCCTCGCCAGAATGCTCTGCGGATTGCAAAAGAACGGCTCCGGTACTGTTTTGTGGGCTGGAAAACCGATGAGCCGGCGGTTGAGGCGGAAAAAGGCATACATGGTCATGCAGGATGTGGGGCACCAGCTCTTTACCGACAGCGTGGCGGCGGAATGCGCGCTTGGCATAAAAGCTCCGAACAAAGACGAGATTGACCGCACATTAGAAAAGGTGGATCTGCTGGCGTATAAGGAACGGCATCCCTTGTCTCTTTCCGGCGGGCAGATGCAGCGCCTTGCGGTTGTGGTGAGCGATATCTGCGGCAAGGAGCTGCTGGTGTTCGATGAACCTACCAGCGGACTGGATCTGAAAAGCATGGAAGAGGTCGGCACCTTGACACGAAGCCTTGCGACGCAAGGCAAGGTGCTTTTGATCATCACACATGATATTGAGTTTATGATGCGGATTTGCACAAGAATACTGTTCATCCGGGACGGAGAAATCGTGGAGGATCTTTCCGACGGGCAGAAAGAAAAGATTGTAAGACTTTTACGAGGTGAGGAATGATGGCGGAAAAAGAAAAATCGGCGATGACGATTCTGATGGATTTTGCGAAGCCGTGCAAAGGGAAACTGATCGGCTCCGTCGTACTTGCGGTTTTGGGGGCACTTTGCGGCATGATCCCCTACATTGCGGTGTCCCGCGGGATCATTATGATCTGCCACGAAGACTATGCTTTCAGCAAGTTGGCGTTTCTGGCATTGATTGCTTTTGCGGGCTATCTCGGGCAGGTGTGGTTCGGAACTTTTTCTACAATGAAAAGCCATGAATCTGCCTTTATCATTCTGCGGAATATCCGCATGGCGATAACAGAGAAGCTCTCCCGTGTCCCCATGGGAACGATCCTTGATACGCCGTCCGGGAAATTCAAAACGATCATCGTGGACACCGTGGAAAAGCTGGAGCTTCCGCTGGCGCATATGGTACCGGAGCTCACTGCCAACATCCTAATCCCAATTCTAATGCTCGTATACCTCTTTAGCCTTGATTGGAGACTCGCGCTGATTTCTCTTGTGACGATTCCGGTGGGTGCCTTCTGCTATATGGGGATGATGAAGGATTACGAGAAGAGATATGCCAGAGTACTTGCCGCCGGGAAAAACATGGATGCCGCAACGGTGGAATACATCGGCGGCATCGAAGTGGTGAAGACGTTCAATCAGGGTGAACGCTCATATAAAAAATACGCCGACGCCGTGGCGGAAAACGAGACCGCCAAAGCGACTTGGTTCAAGCAGACCAACGGCTACTATGTGATGGGGCTTTCCATCCTGACGGCAACGCTTGTGGGCGTGCTGCCCTTGGGGAGCTGGCTCTTTATAAACGGAAGGGCCGAAGCGGGTACGCTGATTACCTGCATCATTCTCGCCCTTGGACTCGTAAAACCACTGATTCAGGCATTGCAGTACACCGACAGCCTGGCCATGGTGGATTCCACCGTAAAAGAGGTAGGGAATCTTCTGGATGAGCCGGAGCTTGTGCGGCCGACCGAGAGAGCTGTCCTTGCGGACGCCGACGTATCCTTTGATCATGTTACCTTCCGATACAAAGAGACGGAGGTTTTGCATGGAATTTCCTTTGCCTGCGCAAAAAACGGTATGACGGCCATTGTGGGTCCCTCCGGCTCCGGTAAATCTACCATTGCGCGGCTCATCGCCTCCTTCTGGGAGGCGGAGAGCGGCGGCGTCCGTATTGGCGGCGTGGACGTACGGAGCATCCCTCTTCCTCAGATAATGGAGCTTGTCTCATATGTATCACAGGATAACTTCCTGTTCCACCTGTCTATCCGGGAAAACATTCGTATCGGAAAACCGGAGGCCACAGACGCAGAGATCGAGGCAGCGGCAAAAAAAGCGAGCTGTCACGATTTCATCGCCGCTCTGCCGGAGGGCTATGATACGCTGGCGGGCGATGCGGGAAGCCACCTCTCCGGCGGAGAAAGGCAGCGTATCGCCATTGCAAGGGCAATCCTAAAGAATAGCCCGATCGTGGTGCTGGATGAAGCCACGGCATTTACCGATCCTGAAAATGAGGCCGTTATTCAAGCATCCATCGCAGGGCTTGTAGCAGGAAAAACTTTAATTGTCATTGCGCATCGGCTGTCTACCATTACAAAAGCAGACAAGATCCTTGTCGTGGATAAAGGAAATGTCGCTGCGGAAGGAACCCATGAGGAGCTTCTTGAAACAAGCAATCTATACAAGGAATTGTGGAAAGCCCATATGCAGGGCAAGGATACCGCAGAGGAGGTGGCGTGATGATAAGGTTATTTCAAAGACTTTTGTTGTTCTCGGGCTTACAGAAGAAGCGTCTTATCCGCTCTTTCCTTGCATACCTTGTCAGCTCATTCTTTGAGATGATCCCAATCATGGCCATTCTAACGGTGCTCACAGGAATCCTGAAGCAGCTTTCCGGCGATGTTATGCCTGAAAGCACGATCTGGATTTCGCTTGGCATCATGATTGTTTCCATTGTAGGGCGAATTGTATTTGTCAATCTTTCTGCCAATGCCAGAACTCTTGGCAGCTTCGCGTTCGGGTCGGAAAAGCGCATGGAGATCGGCGAGCGTCTGAAAAGGGCGCCTATGGGCTATTTCAATGAAAACAGGCTCGGGGATATCACTGCGGCGGTGACGACCACCCTTGGCGATCTGGAGCAGCAGTCCGTTACCATTATGGAAAATGTGGCGGGCGGGTTTATCCACGCCATCGTGATTGGCGTTTGGCTTATGATCTATGAGTGGCGGATCGGGCTGATCTCTTTGGCCGGGCTTGCCGTGGCGCTCATTGTTTATTCGTTTATCGGCAAGGTCGGCAGGAAATACGCGCCCCGCCGTCAGGCCGCCCAGGCTGGTCTGGTCACTGCCGTTTTGGAATATGTGCAGGGCATGGGCGTAGTCAAGGCGTTTGGGCTGGCGGAACGCACCGGAAAAGCAGTTGACGCCGCAATTGAGGAAAGCAGAGAGGCAAATATCGTGCTTGAAAAGGCGTTTTCCAAAATGACGGCGCTCTATCAGACGGTGTTCAAGCTCGCACGGGCGGCTATTCTGGTTTTTGCGCCCTATCTTCTGACAGGAGGAAGCATCACGCCGGAGAAGTGCCTGCTGCTTCTCGTGTCCAGCTTCATGATCTATGCCGCCGTGGAGGTGGCGGGCAGTATGTCCTCCATTGCCCGCGCGGTGGAGGCTTCCCTGGACCGGCTGGATAACATCATGGACATTCCATCCCTGGACGAAAACGGGGCTGATCTTGTGCCGGAAAATTTCAATATCGAAGTGAAGAATATGTCCTTTGGATACGGGGAAAAGGAGGTATTACATCAAATCAGCTTAAGCGTACCCCAGGGAAGCTCCTGCGCCATTGTTGGTCCCTCCGGCGCCGGAAAAACCACGCTGGTCGGTCTGATTGCCCGTTTCTGGGATGTGAAGGAAGGACAGATCATGCTCGGCGGCCGGGATGTGCGGGAATATACCAGCGGCAGCCTTCTAAAGAATTTCGCCATCGTATTTCAGAATGTGTATCTCTTTGAGGACACCGTCGAGAACAATATCCGTTTTGGCAGACCGGACGCAAGCGAGGATGAAATCATAGCAGTCGCAAAGAAAGCCTGCTGCCATGACTTTATCATGACGCTGCCCGATGGCTATCAGACAAAGATCGGCGAAGGCGGCTCCAGCCTCTCCGGCGGGGAAAAGCAGCGAATCTCCATTGCAAGGGCAATTCTGAAGGACGCACCCATCGTCATTTTGGATGAAGCCACAGCCAGCGTGGATCCCGAAAACGAGCAGGAGCTGCAAAAGGCCATCCGGGAGCTGACAAAAGGCAAAACGATCCTGATGATTGCCCACCGTCTGTCCACCGTGCGCACGGCAGATCAAATCATCGTGCTGGAGAACGGCAGGATCGTTCAACGCGGAAACCATGAAGAGCTGATGCGCGAAGACGGCCTGTACAGGCGCTTTGTGGGAATGCGCAGCCAGGCAATCGGCTGGACGCTGAAAGGCGGGAAAGCACATGAATAGAAGGTTAGGCAAAAGATACTTGACCGGAGCGGTATCTGCAATGGAAAAACAGTATGGCGCGGAAAAGACAGACGCGATCATAGAAGATGCATGGAGGCGTTATGCGGAAATCGTGGATGAAAACGCCGACGAGCCGAAAAAGATGTATATGCATACGCGGAAACGCATCTATCCTGCCATCGCCGCCTTTGATGCCATGACGGGAAACGGAATCTCCCGTGAGGAAGCGGCGGCTTTTCTGAATAGATATTATGAAAAGCGGGCAGCGGGCGTTGGTTCAAAAATCCGAGGGGCAATGAAGATACCGGGTCTGTATAAGCTGGTGCCGAGGTTCTTTGCCAAAATGACAAAAAGCTCCTTTGGAGAGGACTGCGGTTTTCGGGCTAATTGGATACGAACAGAGCAAGAGGAAATGTGCTTCGACATGCTGGCCTGCCCCTATCAGGACACCTGTGTGAAATACGGCTGCCCGGAGATTGTAGCCGGCTTTTGCCGCGCGGATGACGAGGCCTACGGACATATGCATCCAAAGCTCAAATGGGGACGGACAAAGACGCTCGGACAGGGCGGAGACTGCTGTGATTTTAGACTGACGATAGAGTAATGGCCCTATGAAAAGACTGATGAGATACAAGACCCTCCAATGCTTTCTTGCGGCGCTGATTATGATTGCGTTCCTCGCTCCTTCTGCATATGCATCCGGTGCACCGGACGCATATGAGGTAAGCGTAAACGCTGTTTCCGAAAAATATATTGGCAAAACGGTTCCAGGCGCGTGTGTCATAATTTCGGAGCATGACAATACGGTATTTGCGAAGGGGTATGGCTTTGCTGATTTAGAGAACAATACGGCTATCGACCCGGAGACCACGGTTTTTGAATGGGGTTCCATATCAAAGACCTTTGTGTAGGTCAGCGTGATGCAGCTTGTTGAGGATAGGAAAATCGATCTGGAAACGGATATCCGCACCTATCTGCCGGACAGCTTTTTGAAAAATCTGCGATTCGCTGAGCCGGTTACTTTACTCCACCTGATGAACCATACGGCAGGATTTGAGGAAGAATTGCTGGATTTGCGCTATTACAGCGCGAGTGAGGAAATCCCCTTCAAAGAAGTACTATCTGCGCACCAGCCCAAGCAGGTCTATCCGCCGGGAACCGTCAGCGCCTATTCCAATTACGGCGCGGCACTTGCAGCGTTGATCGTGGAGGAAGCCAGCGGCCAAAGCTATAAGGATTATATCAAAGAACATATTCTTTTGCCTCTGGGTATGACGCATACCTCTGTCGGTCCCTTTTGGATGGATGTAGATGGACTCCTTGATCACAAGGCGAAGGGTTATTCTTATACCGGAAAAGGATTTCGGCGGGAGGATGAGATGCACCTCCGCATGTATCCTGCAGGAGCCATGAATGGCACAGCCGCAGACCTGCTTCTGTTTGCCGAGTGGCTGGCAAAAGTGCCAGGAGAGGAGACCCGACTCTTCAAAAGCCCGGAAACAAAGGAGCGGTTGTTTAAAGAGACATGGTGTTCCTATGGGGCAAACGCCGGACTTTCTCATGGCTTCTGGCAGTATGCGAATCATCCCGGAATACTCGGGCATGAGGGTGGGACCTATGGCTTCAAGACGCAGTTTTGGGTGGAACCGGAAGCTGAACGTGCAATCCTAATCCTGACCAATGTGATGGAAACGGATTACTGCTCCGCCATCATGGAGGCAGTCATCGAGCAGGATGCGCGACCGCCGAAGCAGGAAGTAGGGTCACGTGACTTCTCTATGCTATTTGGCGACTATCTTCCGGCACGATCCGCATGGTCATATGCAGGCAAGATACAGGCGCGAATGCAAATAATCCAAATCTCAAAAGAGGGAGAAGAAAATCTCCGGCTGAAAACGCCCCTTTCCGATAAGGATTTACTGTACGAGCCTGTGGGAGAATATCAGTTCTACTGTGCCGAGGCGATCCCGGAGGAAAGAAGCCTTGCTTTCTCTGTATCGGACGGTAGGGTGACGAGCATGACGTTCCGACTGGCTCATGACTATGTTCCCGCAGGACCTCTAAACGGCTTTGCCGGCAGCTTTCTGTCATTGGGAAGTTATATCCTGCTGACGGTCCTGTGGCTTGCCATTTTGATCGTATTGGGCTCAAAGATCGTTTGCAAACGCAGCTCGTTTCAATGGCAAAGGATTATACTTCCCATATGTGGGCTCATTCTTGGTGTGGCAGGGATTGCCGGAATGCTTCATTGGTTTTCTCTTTACACAATCATTTCGACGGAGTTGAACATAGTAGCAGGTATAGGAATTGCAGCGGCCATCTGCGGGATTTTCACGGGATTCAGCTATGTTGTAAAGAGAAAAAATAGAGCATCGGTACTTACGATTGTTTTATTTGCATTGCAAATTATAGCTGGGTGGATGCTCGGATTCTTAACAGTAGTATAAATTAACAGAAAACGGAGGAATGGATTTATGGACGAAAAGAAAAAGTGGACGGTTAAGGATGTTATTACAACGGTATTGCTCTCCGCAGTGCTGATCGTGATCCAGCTCGTCGTCAATATGGTCTGCATGGCCAACGACTTTGTCAGCATGGTGCTGTCGGTGGGGATCACCATGTTCCTCTGCGCGCCGGTCTATATGCTCATGGTCAGCCGGATCGGCAAGCGGTTTGTGACGCTGATCTATATGACGATCCTCGGCGTGATTTTCCTGCTGATGGGAAACTGGTTCTTGCTTCCTTATTATGTTCTTGTGGGGATCCTCTGCGAGGCGATTCTCTGGAAGGAAGGCTCCTGCCAAAAGCCGAAACGGCTGACCGCCGCCTGGACGGTGGCGAGCCTGCTGTACAACGGGGTCAATCTGCTGCCCATCTGGTTCTTCTGGGATACCTACTACGATTTTGCGCTGGCAAGCGGCATGGAGCAGAGCTATATCGATTCCTATGTGCGTTACTACACCTCTCCCGGCTGGCTGGCCTTTATTCTGCTGTTTACGACGCTGATGGGCTTTTTAGGCTGCATGGTGGGCAGTCGGCTGATCCGCAGGCATTTTCAGAAGGCCGGCGTTCTATGAGAGCGGACGCATCCTTTGCGGTGCCGGTCAAGCTGTGGGCGCTGCTGTGCGTCTTTGCCGGAGTAACCATCGGCGGGAATGTGCTGCTCACCTGCATCCTGACCGGCGGGGCTCTTCTTTATCTCGTCTTACAGCGGAACTTCCGCCTTGCCGCGTCCTATGGCTGCTTTTATCTGCTGCTGGCGCTGCTGCTGTACGGCATCCGCTTCCACGGGCTGCGCATGCCGGTTTTTTCGGAATTTTATGTTCTGATGTTCTGGAATCTGTCACCGATCTTTCTGGTGTCATGGGATCTGATCACCACGCCGCCGGGGATGCTCTCCGCGTTTTTATCCCGCCTCCGTATGCCCACCCCGTTCATTCTCGGGCTTCTTGTGGTCTTTCGCTTCTTCCCCACCATGCGGACGGAGCTGAAAGGCGTAGGCAGGTCGATGAAAAACCGAGGGCTGACCGCGGCGGGGCAGCTGCTCGCACATCCCGTGCAGAGCATGGAGTATGTGCTGGTTCCGTTTCTTCTTCGGGTATTGCAGCTTGCCGATCAGCTTTCCGTTTCCGCCGTTGCAAGGGGCGCGGAGCGTCCGGGCGTGCGCGGCAGCTATTATGAGAAAAG
>OIYG01002773.1_pt1 | contig 10636 bp, 10 predicted proteins | sample 1587861 | NCBI WGS metagenome assembly OIYG01 (sample SAMN03283272) | human gut metagenome | biome: human-associated habitat; material: feces | host: Homo sapiens | place: Peru | collected 2012 | reverse complement strand
GCGGTACGCTCTCGCTCGAAAGCGAAGAGAATAAGGGCACGCGCATAACGGTAACGCTGCCGCTGAGCAAATAAAAAAAACGGACTGCCGCATTCAAAAGAGAATGGACAGTCCGTTTGAATTTAGGTTATATATTTTTCTCATGCAATTCAGAGAGGCGCTCCGCCTTTTTTCTGACTCTTCTGCGGCGGTCGAAGCAATAAACAAGCGCTCCGAGCGACACTACGTCAATAACAATGACCATGTCGAAGAATATGCCGAGCACAACCATTGCCGCAAACGCAATAATCGCCAGAACCCTCTTGTTGCCCTTGAATGCGGTTTTGATAGCCTTGAAGCGAACTTTCTTCCATGCGGTGCAGATAATTATAACGGCGAGAGTCGCAGTGGGCACGCGCATTATAACGGGATGAGCGACTACGGAAAACAGGATCATTATAACGGCGGCAAAAATTCCCGTCATACGGGTCTCGCCCTCGGAGCTCTCGTCGCCTACGGTCATTCCGTCGCACATCGGGCAGATTATCGACCTGACGCCTTTAAACGCAAGCGAGCTGCGAACGGCCGAAACCCTGTTTTCTCTAAGCAGCGTGTCGGAGACAAGGACGACCACAAGCGCCCAAGCATATATGAACGACGGGAGCAGCTTTTCGGGAGTGACATCAAAAATGCTGATATCGCCGACGAGCATGAAGCTCGGCGAAGAGACAAATGCGCCGACTTCGTCTATGGCCGTGCGCTCCGCGACGGGATTGAGAATGAGGTTCAACACAGTAGTCAGCACAAGCGCCACGGCAGGCGCGGGAACCTTGCGGCTGAGCTTCTTGAATTTTATCGGGTAGGTTATCATTATGACGAGGGTTATCGTGCCGTAGAGCACGCCGCGCCAGTTGGAGTGGAAGCCGAACGAGCGATAAGCGGCAAGTGTCTCAAATGCGGAGCCCGACGGGACACCTATGCCGAAATAGTAATTCACCTGGGTTATACACAGCACGGCAGCAACAATAAAGGTCACCGCTCCGAGCGCCGCGGGAGGTATTTTAAAAAACGACTTGTTGAACTGTATCGTTGCGACAAACAGCAGGAGCATACCCGCGATAATACTCGAGAGCATGGCGCCGGGTACGCCTATCGTATTGGCGGCATATATAAGTATCGCAAAAACCTCGACATGGGGCGTGGGAATTCTGTCCGGGCTGCCCGAGCCTATAATGCAGGCTATTATCGCGCCGACAAGTCCCGCCGCCGCGCCGAACGGCGAATTGCTACCGAAAGCGAGCGCGAGAGGAAAAATCCACCCGACCGCAGTCAGCGAGCCGAGGGCGTCCTTTTTCAGTTTCTGCAAATCATATTTTCCGTTCTTTTTCAAAAGCCTCACTCCGTTCCTCCGATATTATATTATATCCCTCCGCTTTTTTCAAGACAGATTCAAAAGCCGGAGAAATTATCCTTATAATATTGATTTAACGCCCCGCAGGATATATAATAAAAAGAAAGGACAGGAGGAAAAGAACCATGATGAACATATGGCACGACATAGCTCCGGAGAGAATAAAGAGCGACGATTTTGTCGCCTGTATCGAGATATCCAAGGGCGGCAAGAACAAATACGAGATGGACAAAGAGACCGGTATGCTCAAGCTCGACCGCGTTCTCTACACCTCGACCCACTACCCCGCCAACTACGGCTTTATTCCGCGCACCTACGCCGATGACAACGACCCGCTTGACGTACTTGTTCTGTGCAGCGAGGCTATTCTGCCGATGACGCTCGTCAAGTGCTACCCGATAGGCGTTATCAAGATGATAGACAGCCAGTCGATAGACGAAAAGATAATCGCTATCCCCGACCGCGACCCGAACTACAACGTCTACAGAGACGTCAACAGCCTGCCGAGACATATTCTCGACGAGATAATGCACTTCTTCAGTGTATACAAGATGCTCGAGGGCAAGGAGACGATAGTCAAAGAGCTCTGCGGACGCGATACGGCGATAGAGATAACCGATAAGTGCATCAAGGCGTACCGCGAAAATTTCGGAGACGAAGAGAAATAAAGAATAAGATAAAAAATAGTATTTAAGTTTGTGGTATCCAAAAGCATTAAGTAGTGAATTTTCTTGCTAATACTAGTTTTTTTAAACAAACAGGTAAATAAATCCAAAAGGGTATTTGATGTTTTGGTGCCCAAATAGTGCCCGAATTTCCTATGGCGATATAAAGCGATACAGACAGATATAAGGAATAGTATTATAATATGCGAGTGGGAACGGATTTGTTATTCTGTAAAAAGTGCGCAAATGCTAGATATATTCATATCCGAATGATATAATGTTTACACTGAAGGTGCTGATAAAACTTCATTTGATGAAGGGATGGGGGTAATGCCAGTAATTAAAGGTTTGGAAGGGACATTTGATACAGTTGCGACTATATATGAAAAACTTCGCCCGGGATATACAGATGAACTTTACAGGACGCTTTTTAAGTACATTGCCATCGATAATTCATCTCATGTTGTTGAGGTGGGGATCGGCGGAGGACAGGCAACCTTACCAATTCTAAAAACAGGATGTATCTTAACAGCGGTGGAATATGGACAGAAATTCTCAAAATTGTGTGAGAAAAAGTTTGAGGGATATAAAAATTTTTCAGTTATAACCGAGAAGTTTGAAAATGTTTCTTTCCCTAATTCTCAATATGACCTGGTTTACTCTGCGTCTGCGTTCCACTGGGTACCGGAAGATATTGGATATTCAAAAGTTTATGATATGTTGAAACATGGTGGAGCTTTTGCAAGATTTGCTAATCATCCGTATCGAGATAAGGGTAATCCTATCCTTTCAGCAGAAATTGATAAGCTATATTCCAGATATTATTGTGAATACTATGGCAAAGATATTAAAGCTGAGACGGAATATAGTGAAGAACAGGCTATTCAGAGAGCTCAAATTGCAGAAAAGTACGGTTTTGTAGATATAAGACATGCTATGTTTTATAGGACAAGAACATTTTCGGCTAAGGAGTATATTGAATTACTGGGAACATATTCAGACCATATTGCAATTGAAGAAAAGATAAGAACAGAATTTTTTTGCAAAAATAGAAGAAACAATAAATCAATATGGTGGGAAATTTACAATATATGACACCATTGATTTGCAACTTGCAAGAAAGCCTTAAAGCAATCTTAATTATGAATTGAATTGTTAGGTTTATCGGAAGGCACACTGATAACCCGATAACTTTGTAAAAAAATATTTCTGTATGCGCGCGAAAATCAAAAAAACGAGGCTGCGACGAAGTTGAATACTTTGTCGCAGCCCACATGATTTTATTTGCCTTCGTCAATTTCTGCGGCTTTTTCCGCTTCGGCCTTTGCGGCTTCGATTTCGTGAAGGTCAACTTTTCCGGCTTTAAGTCTGTAGAAGCTGTAAGCAAAGATGAATATCACGACGATAACAATCAAAATCCTGTCGCGCACGCTGAGCGTTGTGAAAAGACAGGCCGTGATGAAAAGAGAACAGAGCGTTGAAACGGCAACGGCAATATAGAGCGCCCATTTTGGCATTCTGAAAAAACTCGTCTTCCAAGCGTGAGGATAATTCTTTATAGGACGCAGAACAAGAATGTTGTTTATCGTGTTGAGAATCATTGTCGGAATCATCATGATCGAAATGAGCTCCTGCAAACCGAAATCGACAAAAATCGAAACAATTGCGATTATATAGAGCAAAAGCATGATTACATAGGGGTAATCCTTCTTCGTCTTTTTGCCGAGGAAGGCAGGGAGCCATCCGTCGTTGACCGCAGCCATGAGCGGATATCTGATTCCGGCGATCGTCGAATAAAGCGAGGTCGCAATCGCAAAGCACGCGCCGCCTATGATAAACACAACGAAAACCGGATACGGGAAGATTTCCTTTGCAACAACGCCGAGGTTCTTGTCCGCAACATTTTCAACAGGCACAACGCCGACCGAAACGATGCCGATAAGAGTGTACACAATCAAGACAACGAGCGAAGAAACGATAATCGCCTTCGGAAGCGTCTTTTTGGGGTTCTTCGCGTCCGAGGTCATATCAATCGGCATTGTCGAGCCCTGACAGGCAAAGCTCATTACCGCAATAGCCATGAAAAGTCCCATGAAGCCGCCCTTGAAATATCCGTCCGAAGTCGGCCTGACGGCTTCAAGGTTTACTTCCGGAAGACCGACGGCAATATAGACGATAAGCGATATAACCAGTACGACAACCATTATCATGTTGAACTTGCCCATGAATTTTCCGCCGAGGAGAGTCGTTGCAAAGAACAGGGTGATTATCGCAACGGCGATAAGATTGCGGTACGGTTCAATCTGCGGAAAAACCGTTGCCGCATAGTCGACGACCGAGAGGCCGTACATCGCAAAGGCGAGTCCGGAAAAAATGAGCGAAATCGCCGAAAAACCGACCAATATAGGCGGCTGTATAAGGGCCGTCTGGCTGTATCTTCCGCCCGGCATGGTGAACATTCCCGCCATAAGCGATTTGTAAAAATAAGTGAAAAAGACAACTATATTCGCAATAATAAGCGCAAGCGGAATTGATTTTCCCGTATATTCGATTCCGACGCCCATTGAAACAAAGATTCCGGAGCCGATGCAGTTACCGATTCCGTATGCCGCCATTTCGGCAACGCCCAATTTTTTCTTCTCTTTAACTTCTGCCACTGTTTCTCACTCCTTTCAAAAGCTCCACCGCATTCGGAAGGTCGCTGACCGTTTTACAGTAATGCGAATATGTAACGGTCAAATTATCGTCGACGCAGACGAAAGCCGGAAGCTGGAGCTGCCGCTTCCCGTCGTCTCCCTCGCCGCTCATGCTGCCGAAAACCAGAGAGGATACTCTGTCGAAAATCTTCATTCTCAGCAGCTTTTTGATGTCTTTTCCGATAAAAGCGTTAACAAGCTTGTCGTCCGCGATAACGTTCATAACTCCGTCAGCTTCAAAAACGTTATACATATCATACAGCCTTGCGTCTTTATCGGCAATAATTTCGAACTTGTACTTCTTTTGAGCCGACTCGATTTCGGAGACATCCGACTGAATGATGAATTTTAAATCACAGCCCGCCAAGGAGAGCGCGGGATAAATCCCGGCGGCGAGCTTAAGCATGGCGCTTGTAATCTCGCAGTCAAAAAATCTCGAAAATACGATGAGCGTTTTTTTGTTCGGGAGAGTTCTGTTTTTGCCGTATACCGAATCATAGGTGAAGTTTTCGAGCTTTGTTCCGACGGAAAGCGTCTGATGATACGGTCTTCCGTTTTCTTCCCATTCGGCGTAGACTTTTTCCATTCCCGACTTGAATCTCAGAAGCATTTTTTCAAGCGTCACTCTCGGGCAAGCAAGGTTTATGCGCTGGAAGCCTCTTCCGTCCTCGCCGAATATCTCGCCGTTATCAAGGTAGATATGATTTTCGATAAGGAGCTTTTTCATCTCCTTATGGTTAAGCCCGGTTTTTCGCATATCAAGCCAGAGAAGGTAGGTTCCCTGAAGCTCTATCACTTTGATATCTTTAAAGTTTTCCGCCATAAAATCCTTGACAAAATCGGCATTGCTCTTGATTACAGACAAAAGCTCGTCGAGCCATTCGTCGCACTTTGTGTATGCGGCAATGCACGCGGAATAGGCAAAAATATTGAGGCTCATATGCATATTAAGAAGTCCGCAGACTATGGCTTTTGTTCTCGCTAAAGCATTCGGAATAATGATATTCGAGCACTGAACTCCGGCAAGGTTGAAGGTTTTGCTCGGAGCGGTGCAAACGGCTATGTTATCCTTCACTCTTTCGCTCACGGTTGCCATCACGGTGTGTTCAAAGCCCGGCATAATGAGGTCGTTGTGGATTTCGTCGTCGATTATAAAAACTCCGTTGTCGCAGCAAATATCGCAGACCTTTTTAAGCTCGTCCTTTGTCCAGACTCTTCCTACGGGATTGTGGGGATTGCAGAACAAAAGGGCGGTAACGTTTTTTCTTGCGGCCTTTTTCTTCAGGTCGGCAAAATCGATTTCATATTTTCCGTTGTTATAAAGAAGGCTGCTGTAAACTATTTTTCTGCTTTTCGCAACGACCGATATATCAAACGGATAGTAAGCCGGGGTGAGAATGATAACGCCCTCGCCGGGTTTGGTAACCGCGTCAATTAAAATTGCAAGCGCATCGACAACGCCGGGAGTGGTGATGATCCAATCCTTTTCAATCTCGAAATTATGCTTTCTCTTCATCCAGGAAATCACGGCGTCATAGTATTCGTCCGTCGGCTCTGTATAGCCGAGGACTCGGTTTTCCGCAACGTCTTTAATCGTTTCGACAATTTCGGGCACGGTCGGAAACTCCATATCCGCTATCGAGAGCGGAACATATTCCGTTGAAGTATCCGGGAAAGCGTTCCATTTTGTTGAACCGAAATTTTTTCTGTCAATAATCGTTTCAAAATCGTATTTACTCATGTCATCGCGTCCTTTATATAAATTTTCTTATTGTTAAGCCACTAAACAATAAGAATTATACTATCGTGAATTGACAAAGTCAACATTTTTTGTTAAGCTTATATACAATATTTTATATATGGTGACGATAAAATGAAAAAAGAAATTATTATTGCGATGCCCGACATGGGAAATGATCTTTTCAGGAAGTATATGAAAAGCAAATATGTAAAAAGCATTGAAAGAGCCGGCGGAAAAGTTGTCACGATCGAGCTCTCGGACAAAGCGGCTGCGGCAAAAAAAGCGGCGGAGTTTGACGGCTTGCTTCTTCCCGGCGGTGCGGATATCGATCCGAAAATGTATAACCGCAAAAGAGAAGAAAAATGCGGAAAGCCCAACGAGACGAGGGATACCGTTGAGCCGGAGATTCTCAGAGAATTTTTGAAAACGGGAAAGCCCGTTCTCGGAATCTGCAGAGGAATGCAGCTATTGAACGTCTGTTTCGGCGGAACGCTTTTTCAGGACATCAAAAAAATTCAAAAAAGCAAGCACATGGATTTTTTCAATCGCTCGAAACATTCGCATACGGCGAAGATAGAAAAAAAGTCAAAGCTCTGTGAAGCGGTAAAAAGCGAAGAAATAAAAATCAACAGTATGCACCACCAGGCGATTGAAAACGTAGGAAAAGGCCTCTCGATAAACGCAACAAGCGACGACGGGTTTGTCGAAGGAATAGAGCTTCAAAATTACGGCTTCTGTCTCGGAGTTCAGTGGCATCCCGAGCATATGAGCAAAAAAAATGCGGTTCAGCAAAATATTTTCAATGAATTCATAAAAGAATGCGGAGCAAAAGAATGAATATTACAAACGAAGAACTCGGCGAAATAATCGCTTCAATGGATACTGTTTATACATTTGTCGTTGAAAGCCATAACGATTATGCGACTCCGAGGGACTACGGCAACGGAAAAATGATGAATATGTCCGCAATTCATACGTTGACGATGATTGCGGACAATCCGGGTATTACCGCGGCAGAGGTCGCAAAAATGTGGAATCAGACCCGCAGCGCCGCAACGCAAAGCATAAAGAAGCTTTGGTCGCAAGGGCTGATTAAAAAGAAAAAGGAAGACGGAAATAACAAGTCGATCCATCTTTATGTCACCGAGGCGGGCAAGGAGCTTTCGGATAAACACAAAGAGTTTGACAAAGAATCAATCAGAGCCATGACAATGAAGCTGCTCGAGAAGCACACGAAGGACGAGCTGAAAACAACGGTTGCGGTTCTTAAAACCGGGCTTGACATAATACATAGTGAGAAATAAACAGGTTTTCGGCGTCAAAGGGTCGTCGAGTCGCCGACCCAACAAAGGAAACAGCCGCAAGCTACCGCAAAAACCGCAGTCGGATAACATCCGTCCCCACACGGTTATGTCATCGGCAACATTAAAATTGCCTGACGGCGGCTTTACGCCTGCAAAATGCAAACAGTCACAACAGAAACGCGCTGCTGTGACTGTTTGTTTATTGATTTATGAACACTGATTTCAATGCGGCTTTTGTGTTTCTTTCCGTTATTCGGCTTTTTCGCTGCTCTTGACGGAGAAGCCGCTCACGCACCATTTTCCGTTTTCTTTCTTCACCACCACATGACCGCTCTGCTCCTTTAGGGCGGCGCCTTCTTCGAAAACAACCGTGTATTGGAACGACGCGGTATCACCTGCGGCTTTGTCTATGGGCGAAAGCTTTATGCTCTCTACCTTTGCGGGAGTTGCGTTATAGTACAGCGGGTTTGTGGCTATCATACCCTCGATGCAGCTATCGGTGACTGCACCGTCGCACAGCTCGCGGATATATGCGTCAAAGGTTCTGTTGTCTATAGCCTCTCTGCGTTTCCGAATCTCCGCCTCATCTGCGGTAAACACAGCCGTCAGGACTTTTTCGGCCGTTCTCTCTGGGCGCGAATAATAATACCCCACGCCCGCACACACGGCTATCGCTGCCGCGACAAGGACACACACAACAATGATAATACTCTTTCTCTTGTTTTTCATAAAATTTACCTCCCGGCATTTTAAAAAAATCGCGGTGCAAAAGTCTGTTGCAATATTATAATACCAGAAATTTAGTTGCATATAGTTCCAAACAGAAAATTTATTTATTTTTGTTTATTCTCACAAAAAGCAATTGGGTTTCTTGTGAATTTCGCACAATAAAAAATCAAATGTATAACTGCAAAAAAGCTGCCGGAAAACCGACAGCTTTTATGTGATTATATCCGTACTTTAAAAGGTTATCTTGATATTTACCGTACCGGACACGGGCTTGATAATAAGCTTCGCGGCGCCGTTTTCGCCCACAGGCTCAAGCTCATACTCGCAGCCCTCAACGGTCTTTGCGGGCTTATGTATATAAATCTCCGTCGGAGCGGCGCACTCGCCGTCGCCCTCGAAGCTGAGGTTGAACTCCTGAGTCGACCGGTCAAAGCCGTATGAGTTGAGCCTGCCGCCGACAGCCATGGGATAAGGACGGCTGAGAACCTTCATAAGCGGGCTGTTAAACATATCGTTCACATAGTGCCAATAGGTGAAGCCCCACTTGTGCTGCTCGAAGAAGTTGACGAGGAACTCTATGTGCGGGAGCCAGTCCTCGCCTTCGCCGCCGAATCCGCCCCACTCGCCTACGAGCACGGGTGCATCGAGTCTGTCCTGAGTTCTGACGTGCTCCTCAAATATGGCTCTGACTCTGTCGTTGCTCGCATACTTGTACTGCGGGGTATCGACCATGAAATCATAGCCGTGAGGAGTGAAGCAGAAGTTCTTCTCGCGCTCGCCGTTGACCTCGATTGCGGGAGTCGAGCACGGAATACATGTGTTCGACCAATAGCAGTTCTCCATAACGAGAACGCCCTTATCGGTAACCTCGCGGATAGCGGAAGATACTTTATTGATAAACGGAGAATACTTCTCGATATCAAACTTTCTGACATAGTCATATCCGGCCTTGCGGGTTACATCCTTGAGGACATCGCCGGTTATCTGCTCGAGATATTTGACCTCGTCGCGTCTCTTCTTATTGAGGAAATCGCCGACGAGCTTGAAGCACTTTATGCGCTTATCACAGACAACTGTACCGACTGCGGTCGAAACGAGCTTCTTGAAGAGCTTGCCGCCGTCGGAGCCGAGGAAGGGCTCGTTGAGCATATCAAAGCCGAAGAGCGCGGGATGATCCGCAAAGCGAGCCGCAACGTGCTGCCACATGGCCGCAAAGTAATCTATGAGTCCCTTGCCGTTATATTCGCGGTTATCCCAGAAATTATCGAATGCGCGCTGAGTTGCCTTGCCCCAGAAATAGCCTGCCGCCCAGACAAGCTTGGGCTCCTTGGGCTTATAGGGATCGGTTATCGTAGCCCAATCGGGTGCTCCGTCGCCGTAGCAGCGCGGGGAATAGAGATCCTGATGCATATCAAAGAGCACATAGACCCCGTGAGCGGCGCAGAGGTCGAATATGCGGTACATATCATCGAGGTACTCGTCGTTGTATTTGCCGGGCTCGGGCTCGATCATGCTCCACGTTGTACCGAGGCGAATGAGATTGAGACCGCGGGCGGACATATCGCCGAGCAGCTTGTCGTCGATATTGAATTCGTACTTGTTGTCCTCGCTGTTTTTGCGCTTATCTACGATATTGACGCCATAGAAGATACGCTCTCTGCCGTATTCATCGACAAAGCTTCTTTTTTCGGTAACGATACGCTCCATAATGCTCTCCTTAACTCATCAAAATTTAATTAATAACCTCTATTTAGTATATATAATATACCTTAATATAGCAAATATAGCAAGGCTTTTAAGGAAATTCGGCGTTTTGGTCAATGTTTGCGGATTTTTTTGTAGACAATGCCGCATCAGGCAGAGCTGTATTCTTTTTAAGATTTATAAACAATATATAAACTTGAAAGTATTTATTGTAAAATACGCTAAAAAATGCTATTATAAATTCACGGATATTTCATTTTTCAGGAGGATAAGAAAATGAAAAAGCATACTTTTTCAAGAGTTTTAAGCATGGTTCTTTGCCTTGTGCTCGCACTAAGCGCAATCTGTCTGCCGGCATATGCCGAAAAAGGCGGAGAGGCGGCGGAGAGGCGCGGCGCGATAACCGA
>OIYG01002771.1_pt1 | contig 10642 bp, 8 predicted proteins | sample 1587861 | NCBI WGS metagenome assembly OIYG01 (sample SAMN03283272) | human gut metagenome | biome: human-associated habitat; material: feces | host: Homo sapiens | place: Peru | collected 2012 | reverse complement strand
CCATCAGGATACCACGGTAATACTCCACCATGCGCTTGCCGTCGCCATCCACATCATGCAAAGGCAGCATCACGCCAATCTTCACGGCATTGCTGACTGTTGCTGCCGGCTTGACAGCAGCAGGAACAGTCGTTTTCTGGCTGGCAGCAGCCGTAGTAGCGGTTGTCGCCTTCTGATTAGGATTTTTCTGTCCCTTGGCATAAGGAATAAACAAAGTGGTTCCCTTCTGGAGCATGTATCCCTCCTGCTTCATCTCCGGATTGGCATCCATGAGCTCAGGAAGCGATAAGCCATAGCTGTTGGCGATACCGAAGATGGTATCTTTCTTCTTCACTGTATAGATGTCACGCCACTTGGTGGTCTGGGCGAAAATACTGACGCTGAGCATCACCCCAACGACCACAAGGAAATATCTCTTGAATCTTCTCATAACTTCATTATTTTATGTTTTCATCTTTCGGATTTCGGCAGATTCTGAGTCTTTTTTCTGTCGATAATCTTCAGATTTCAATGTTTTCATCTGCAAAAATACAAAAAATCTTGCATTCTGCCCAAAATCTCTCAGCTTTTTATTATCTTTGCACAAATAATTATTGAAATGAGACGAAAAATAAGTATACTTTGCATATTACTGGCTTTTTTTACGAGCCAAATGATAGCACAAGAAGTGGCTCCAACAGTTTCCTTTACTGGTCCTGACGGTGAGACATCAACAGACGAATCCTATACAGGCTCAGCACCAGTCCATGCCACTTTCGAAGCGCACCCTTCCCAGGCGGATGGATGGACGGCTTATTACGAATGGCGTTTCTATAAAGACAACGCCCAGGAGCCTTATATAATAAGGTATGAAGAGAATACGGAATTCGACTTTACTGAATCGGGCAACATCCGGGTCATCCTCTATGCCAAGTTCACCATGGGCGATGAATACATAGAATGTACCAACGAGGAAAATCCTTTCTCCGTCTCCGTTGCCGAGAGTGTTCTCAAGATGCCGAATGCTTTCTCGCCCAACGGGGATGGCATCAACGACATCTACAAACCCAAGGATGGCTATCAGAGTATCACCGAATTTCATGCCTACATCTTCAACCGATGGGGACAGAAGCTCTTCGAATGGACCGACCCTTCTACCGGATGGGACGGCACCTACAAGGGAAAGCCGGTCAAGGACGGCGTCTACTTCTGCCTCGTCAAGGCGAAAGGTGCCGATGGCAAGATATACAATATCAGAAAAGATGTAAACGTACTCAGAGGTTTCATCGAGAATCAAACTAATTCAGGACAATGATTTCAGAAGAAAAGATTAATGTATGGGGAGCCAGAGTCCACAATCTCAAGAACATTGATGTGGAAATCCCACGCAACTCCCTCACCGTCATAACCGGACTCTCGGGTTCGGGCAAGTCATCATTGGCTTTCGACACCATCTTTGCCGAAGGTCAGCGTAGATATATCGAGACGTTTTCTGCCTACGCCCGCAACTTCCTGGGCAACATGGAACGTCCCGATGTGGATAAGATTACGGGACTCAGTCCGGTCATCAGCATCGAACAGAAGACCACCAACAAGAATCCCCGATCCACTGTGGGCACCACCACCGAGATCTACGATTACCTGCGTCTGCTCTATGCCCGTGCCGGTACAGCCTACAGCTACCGAAGCGGTGAGAAGATGGTGAAATATACCGAGGAACAGGTCATCGAAATGATTCTCGACGAGTATGACGGCAAGGCTATCTTCCTCCTCGCCCCGCTCGTCAGACAACGCAAGGGTCATTACCGTGAACTCTTTGAAAGCATGCGACGCAAAGGCTATCTCTATGCCCGGGTGGATGGAGAGATTCTGGAGATTGTGCCGGGCATGAAGATTGACAGATACAAGAACCATAACATCGAGGTAGTGATAGACAAGCTCGTGGTGCGCGAATCCGATGAAGAACGTATCCGCAAAAGCGTGTCAATCGCCATGAAACAGGGCGACGGCATGGTGGCTATCATCGAAAAAGGCAGTCAGGAGATGAAGAATTTCTCCAAGCGTCTGATGGACCCTGTTACCGGTATCGCCTATCAGGACCCTGCCCCTAACATGTTCTCATTCAACTCGCCCGAAGGTGCCTGCCCTCACTGCAAGGGTCTGGGAAAAGTGAACCAGATTGACCTCAAGAAGGTTATCCCGGACGAGAGCATAAGTATCTATGAGGGCGGTATCGTACCGCTCGGAAAATACAAGAATCAGATGATTTTCTGGCAGATTGAGTCGCTGTTGTCAAAATACGGTCTCAATCTCAAAACCCCTATCCACGAGATTCCTAACAACACCATGGAGGAAATCCTATATGGTTCTCTGGAAAACGTAAAGATAGAAAAGGAGAAGATGCATACTTCAACCGACTATTTCTGTGCATTTGATGGCGTCGTCGACTATCTCAGAAAGGTGATGGAGTATGACGAAAGCAATGACGGAAAGAAATGGGCTGAACAGTTCATCTCTACCGTAGAATGTCCAGAATGTCATGGCCTCCGACTCAAGAAGGAATCGCTGGCGTATAAAATCTCGGACAAGAATATCTCAGAAGTGGCAAACCTTGATATCGACGAGTTGCGCGACTGGCTGGAAGAGGTGGAACAGCATCTTCCGCCGATGAAAGCCAAGGTGGCTCATGAGATTATCAAGGAATTGCGCTCCCGCATCACCTTTCTCCTCGATGTGGGACTCAATTATCTCTCGCTCAACCGTCAGTCAGCTTCGCTTTCTGGCGGTGAGAGTCAGCGCATCCGCCTTGCCACACAGATTGGCAGCCAGCTGGTCAACGTTCTCTATATCCTGGACGAGCCGAGCATCGGTCTGCACCAGCGTGACAATGAGCGTCTGATCCATAGTCTCAAGGAACTGCGTGATCTGGGCAATACGGTCATTGTCGTAGAACATGACGAGGATATGATGCGGGCTGCCGACTGGATTGTAGACATCGGTCCGAAGGCTGGCCGCAAGGGTGGCGAAGTAGTCTTCCAGGGTACTCCTGCAGATATGCTCAAGACGGAAACCATCACAGCCCAGTATCTCAACGGCAAGATGGCGATAGAAGTTCCTGCCGTCCGTCGCGAAGGCAACGGCAAGCACATCACTATCCGGGGAGCCAGGGGTAACAACCTGAAGGGCGTAGATGTAGACTTCCCTCTCGGCAAACTCATCGTGGTAACGGGTGTGAGCGGTTCGGGCAAGTCCACCCTCGTCAACGAGACTCTTCAGCCTATCCTCTCCCAGCATTTCTATCGCAGTCTGAAGAAGCCGATGCCGTATGACAGTATTGAGGGTATCGACAATATAGATAAGGTAGTGAATGTAGACCAGAGTCCTATCGGCAGAACGCCCCGCAGCAATCCAGCCACCTACACCGGTGTCTTCAGCGATATCCGCAGTCTTTTCGTTGGCTTGCCGGAAGCGAAGATCCGTGGTTACAAGCCGGGCAGATTCTCCTTCAACGTGAAGGGTGGAAGATGTGAGGAATGTAAGGGAAATGGTTACAAGACTATCGAGATGAATTTCCTCCCGGATGTCTACGTTCCTTGCGAGGTTTGTCATGGCAAGCGTTACAACCGTGAGACGCTGGAGGTAAGATATAAGGGCAAGAGCATCGCCGACGTACTTGATATGACCATCAACCAGGCGGTGGAATTCTTCGAGAACGTGCCGCAGATACTTAACAAGATCAAGGCTTTGCAGAATGTAGGTCTTGGCTATATCAAGCTGGGGCAGAGCAGCACTACCCTATCTGGCGGTGAAAGTCAGCGTGTAAAACTTGCCACCGAACTCTCCAAGCGAGACACGGGTAAGACGCTCTACATCCTGGACGAGCCAACTACGGGTCTGCACTTCGAGGACATCCGCATCCTGATGAACGTATTGCAGAAGCTGATAGACCGTGGCAACACAGTCATCATCATCGAGCACAATCTGGATGTCATCAAGCTAGCCGACTGGCTCATCGACATGGGTCCAGAAGGTGGTAGAGGTGGCGGCGAGCTTCTCTTTGCCGGCACACCTGAAGACATGGTGAAGGCGAAGAAGGGCTATACCTACAAGTTCCTCGCCCCATTGCTGAAGAAATCAGGGAAACCTGAATAATACGGATATGATCTCGGAAGTAAGATAAATAAGAATCCCCCAACCTACTGTTTCCAGCGGGTTGGGGGATTTTGTTTCGTTACAGAGTATAAATCCGTCGGAACACCTCAATTCATTGTATATCATCAAGACAGAAGAAAGAATTCTCTGGCACTAACAAACTTGAACAAGCCTGTTGAAACATCCAATTCTACCATATAGGGAGAATTGGCATTTATTCTATCTAAAGCTAATTCTTTCATTACAAGACATTAAATCTCACAGGCTCCTCGCCTGTACGTAATTTGTAGTCTTCATAAAGCATCTTCTGCATCTTGTCAACCATGGTTTTCTTTGTGGCCTTGGCAGATTTCCAACGTCTAAGCGCCTCTTCTCTTGTTAATTTATTCATATCCAGTCCTCCATTATTAAATTATGAGCATCCCAAATGTCCGCTCTTTCTAAATTTCATTCTACCAGATTAAGCATTCAAGAATTTGTAATCAAGGGTCTATACGCCATCTGTTCATCGTGGTGAATAGCCCATTCAACACTCAACATTCAACAATCTCTAACTTTTTCCGAAACTTTTCACAGAAAACCCTTGCGGGTTTGAAAATAAAGTCGTAACTTTGCGGTAGCATTTTAATATAGATGATTATGAAGCAGGTAGAAGAAAGATATATCAGCTTGCTGACCGACTTCGGTTTCAAGCGAATTTTCGGAACAGCAATGAACAAGGATTTGCTCATTTGCTTCCTCAACAGCTTGTTTAATGGCAGACAGGTTGTGAAGGATGTGTCGTATCTGAATCCGGAGCACGTGGGAGATGTATATACCGACCGCAGAGCCATCTTTGATGTATATTGCGAGGGCGAAAACGGCGAGAAGTTCATCGTAGAAATGCAGAATGCCTATCAGACATATTTCAAGGACCGCTCCCTGTTCTATTCCACATTCCCTATCCGTGAGCAGGCACCAAAGGGGAAGGATTGGGACTTCAAACTCAACTATGTATATACCGTTGCCCTGCTCAACTTCGACATGAACGAGGAAGCCTTCGAAAAGGAAAAAATCCGCCATAGTGTACAGTTGTGCGATACCGCCACTCATAAAGTGTTCTACGACAAGCTGGAGCTCATCTATGTAGAAATAGCCAAGTTTAACAAATCGCTGGAGGAACTGGAGACGCTTTACGACAAGTGGCTCTATGCGCTGAAAAATCTCTACAAGCTTACCCAGCGCCCTAAGGAGTTATGCGACAAGGTCTTCGACCGCCTCTTTGAGGAAGCCGAGATTGCCAAGTTTACTCCGCAGGAATTGAGGGAGTACGAGGCCAGTAAGATAGCGTATCGCGACATCAAGAATTCCGTAGACACCGCCAAGCGTGAAGGTATTGCTGAAGGAATGGAAAAAGGAATGGAAAAGAAAAGCCATGAGATTGCCAAGAAGATGCTGACAAAGGGCATGGATGAAGCGACTGTGATGGAAATAACGGGGCTGTCGGCAGAACTGATACAGCAGCTGAAAGCGGAGATGTAGATTATTGATTCGCAAGGCTCCTGTAACAAAACCAAGTCTTGCACACAATGCTAAGGAAATATCATTACAACTTTTACTCATATTTATCAACATAAATTAATTTCTCCTACGGGTATATAACAGGTATAGGTATTGCCAGTTCTTTTTCAACCCTAATCGGTCGTTAGGATAAAAACAAAGGGCTGACACCTCGTTAGTGAAGTGTCAGCCCTTATGACTGATTGGGGATATACTATGAAAGGGGGAGTTTGTTAGAGTCTGAATGTGATTGGCAGAGCGTATTGCGTTCTCACTGGTTTGCCGTTTATCTTGCCCGGATTCCAGCTTGGCATCGCCTTCACCACTCTCAGGGCTTCGGCGTCGAGAAGCGGGTCTACATCGGATATCAATTCCACGTTGCTCACGCTGCCGTCTTTTTCTATTATGAACGACACTACCACCCTTCCCTGTATGTTGTTCTGGATTGCCACCGTGGGATACACGACGTTGTTGCCGAGATAGTTGGCTAGTGCGGTTTGTCCGCCAACGAACTCAGGCTGTTCGTCAGTGACTTTGAATACCTGACTGTTGTCCGTCGATGGGTTGCTGCCGCTCGCCTGGCTGCCGTTCATTGCGGCATACTGCTTGTTCAGTTCAGCCAGCGTATAAGTCTTTGTCTCGAAACCGCTCAGTTCGTCAGCCTCATAGTTCATCATGTGTTTCATGCCGTCAGACGATATGAAGAACACGTTGTTTGTAGGCACCTTGTCGTTTTCGAACACCCATTTCGTTATCTTTGAGAATTCCTCGTCCGAACAGGTCTGTAGATGGTTAGCTATCGCCTGTTCTATTCCGTTCGGGTTGTTCACGGTGATGGTTGCCTCCTGGCATTGCATGTCGTTTTCTCTTACCGTCCTCGTTTCTATGAACACAGGCTGCTGCTGCGTTCTGTCCACTTTGATTTCCATCTGCATTCCAGCCACATATAGGAAGTTGCCGGCAAATATCGGGAAGCATACGCTTGCCCAGTTGTTGTCGATGTCGCAAAACATTCCCAGGTCTTTGTAGTCGCCGCTCTGTCGTCTCATTCCTGTTGACGCCCGTCTCAGTTTTCCGCATTCTTTGGCGCTCTGGTCGTCAAGGTTGGGGTTGATAGGTATGCTGATGTTGCGGATTCTTCCGTCTGTCGTCACGTCGGCAATGTATCCCAGTGTGCCCTTTATCCATGCCGGTTTGCTGTTAGCCTTGCCAGGGCTGTCCTGAAAGTGTGTTGCCGTGGCTATCACGTTATACCATCCGTTTTGAGGCTCCGTCTGCTCCGGGTTCAGGGGCAGATAGTCGTCGTTGAAAGCCTGGTATGGTTCGATGTAGGCTCCGGTGCTGGCATTGGGGCGGTATTTGGGAGCCTCGGTGTCGGCATAGAATATCTGTGCATAGGTGTCGAAGCTTCCGCCGTCGGAATACCATTGCATCAGCTTGCCGCTGTTCACGTTAGGCAGACGTCTGAGGTTCACCATGTCGCCGTTGACGATGAAGAACCCCTTGAAGTCGGGAACGGTCAGTGTTATGTTCTCCGATTGTGCTGATACTCCCAGCGGCGATATGAAGAGCGCTGCCAGGATGCTGAACATTAGATTTTTCATGTTTGTTTGATTTTTTATTCCCCAAATGGTCATCAGGCTTGCTTGTATTTTGGGCTGAAACGACCTAATGACCGTTTTGGGGGTATGGTTTGACTTACTTTCCCTTTGTGTCCGCAGCCGTTTAGTTCTGCGGATACACCAGGTTTTAGTGCACGTTACAAAGATAACACTTTTACTTTGAAAACCACCTTGTTTAGCTGGTAAAGTATGACGTTCAGGTCTGATTTAACATTATTAAATTGCTGCCCCTCAAAAAGTAGACACGGAATGGTGAAAAAATGATGGTAAATGTTTACCTTTGCAAGCGGATGAAGTTGTGCGCCCCGAAGAGAGGGCGTAGCCCGAATGTAGGGGCGCACAACTTGCCGTTGCGTGGCAACACCAACATCAGTTATTCACCAGAAAGGAAACTTTTTATGGCAAAGCATTTAAATCCATTGGAAAAGGAGTTCTTGATACGTAAGTTCAAGGGGGGCTCCAAAGTTAAACTCGGCGACTTCTGCTGGGCAAACAACATCTCAGAGACTTCTTTCAAGAAGTGGTTGAAACAATACGAGGAAGCTGGCATAGAGGGGTTGGCTCGTTCGGATTCGGGTGTCGGAGACATACTCCCCGAGGGTGTTGGCCGAAGCAAGGAAGAGTACAAGCGAGAGATTCTACGCTTGCGCATAGAGAACGAAAGGCTCAAAAAAAAATATCTGGTGAGAGTGAACGAGGATGGGCAAACGGAGTATGTTCGTTTAAAAATGAAGAGTTCAAAATAGTGGACATGCTGTCGCAAGAGTATCCTGTCAAGGACATCTGCAAGATGATGGGAGTTAGTCGCTCAGGTTATTACAAGTGGCTTAGAAGAGAGCCTTCGAGCCGTGAGATAAACCGTGAGTTCATGGTGGGTGTGGTTGAGGACATACACTCGGAGCATCCTACCCATGGCTACAGGTGGGTGGCTGCATACATAAGAATAAACTTGCAGCTGACCATCAGCGATAACTTCTCCTACAAATGCTTTCAATATCTTGGCATTCAGTCACAAACGAGACACAAGGTACACTACAAGCCACGTAAGGTGAAGGACAAATACCCCAACCTTATTTTCTCCACATGGGACACGGTTGACCGACCTCGGCAAGTTATTGTCTCTGACATGACAGTCATCAAATACTCATGGTTTTTCTTTGAACTGACCATGTATTTTGATGTCTTCACGAAGGAGATTCTAACGTGGCACGTTGCAGAGAGACGTGGGCACAGAGACCAGTATATTGATGGACTAAATGATGTCATCAACCTGTTGAAAGGTACGGATGAGCCTACAGTGCTTCATACGGACCAAGGTAGCGTATATGCCTCGCTCGCCTACAACGAACTGATAAAGGACACATTGATAGTCAGATCTATGTCAAGGGCTGGAAAGCCAACCGACAATCCTGTAAACGAGTCCCTCAACGGTTGGATTAAAGAGGAGCTGTTCATTGACTTCAAGATTGAGTCATGTAAGTCGAGAGAGGAGTTCGAGGAGGCTTTGGACGCATACGTGGATTATTACAACGAGAAAAGACCATGCTATGCAATTGGCTATGACACACCAGCAAATTATAGGAAGAGATACTATAAAGGTGAGCTGCAAAGAAAGGACACTTTTGGGAAGCGAGAGGCTATTGCAATACCGAAGTTCGTCAAAGAGCGGAAGAAACAGGCTGAAAATGAGAAAGATGGAGGATAATGTCCACTTTTATAAAGAAAAACTTGCAAAATTGGAAGATTTTGTCTACTTTTGCAAAAGAAAAGAAACGAAAAAATAAGAATATGTACACTTTGAAAAATAGAATTAATTAATAATCATTTTTCGTGTCCACTTTGTGGAGCTGCTGCAAGTATGTGGAGGGACTCAATCATTATGAATAAGATGGGATTGTCATGAACGTAATACGATGAAACGTATAAGACAAAGTTCGTGTAAAAAAGTGTATGCATACAATGAAAGTTCGTGTAAAAAAGTGTTGAAAACATTTGAAAGTTCGTGTAAAAAAGTGTATCTTTGCAACCGGCAGAGCTGTTTAAACATCATAACAGCAAGTTATTAACATCATTAACAACTTCAAAATGTATGTAAGGATGAAAAGAACGATCATAGAACAATTAAAAGCATGGAAAGAGAGCCTTTACAGAAAGCCCTTAATCTTATCAGGAGCAAGACAAGTAGGCAAGACTTATATCCTCCAGGAGTTTGGAAAACAGGAATATGACCACGTTGCCTACATCAACTGTGATGGAAACTCAGAGATTGCCAACATATTTGCAGAAGATTATGATATGAAACGAGTCCTAATGGTTATCGGAGCCATTAGCAAACAGCCTATAATCCCTGGCAAAACGCTTATCATTCTGGATGAAATACAAGAACTTCACAAGGGACTTTCCTCGCTGAAGTATTTCTGTGAAAATGCACCAGAATACCATGTGGCTGTAGCAGGTTCACTTTTAGGCGTTGCCATGCACCAAGGAGAATCCGCCCCAGTGGGAAAGGTTGATATCATTCGACTCTACCCTATGTCTTTCGAAGAGTTTCTTATGGCAAAAGACGAAGAACAGTTGCTGAACATATTGAAAAGTAAAGACTGGAAGACCATCACATTACTTCATGATAAACTCATCAAGATATTAAGAGAATATTATTTTGTAGGGGGAATGCCTGAGGCTGTGAAAACTTATCTTGCAACTAACGATGCAAATCTCGTCAGACAGGTTCAGAACAACATTCTCACCATTTATCGTAGTGACATGTCGAAGCATGTCAGCCCAAATGAAGCCACTCGCATCAGCATGGTTTGGCAATCCATCCCTTCCCAGCTTGCCAAGGAAAACAAGAAGTTCATCTATGGAGCGGTGAGAAGCGGAGCACGAGCCAAGGATTTTGAGATGGCAATACAATGGCTGGTGGATGCAGGTCTCACCTATCGCATTTCCCGAGTAAGAGAAGTTGGAATGCCTTTGAAGTTTTACGAAGACCTCAATGCCTTCAAGCTGTTTCTCCTGGATGTCGGTCTCCTGGGTGCGCTGAGCGAGATGGAACCTGCCCAAATGCTCATCTCCAATAAAGCCATGACGGAGAGCAAGGGGGCGTTCACGGAAAACTACGTCCTTACCCAGCTATTATGTCAACAGGACATTTTCACCTATTATTATAGTAGGGAAGACGCTCGCTTGGAGATAGACTTCCTTGCCCAGCACCAAGGGGTGATAACTCCGATAGAGGTAAAAGCGGAAGAGAACCTGCGTTCCAAGTCACTTCGCGCCTTCTTTGACGCCCATCCCGACTTGCGAGCCATCCGCTTCTCCATGTCGCCATACAAGGAGCAAGAGTGGAT